>Ga0256404_1004817_pt1 | contig 24785 bp, 22 predicted proteins | sample RumenRJG_01DNA_FD_185990 | JGI IMG/M metagenome (GOLD analysis project Ga0256404, IMG submission 185990) | Bovine rumen microbial communities from Lethbridge, Alberta, Canada - RJG_01 | ecosystem: Host-associated > Mammals > Digestive system > Stomach > Rumen | place: Canada: Alberta | collected... | reverse complement strand
AGATGCACGTTCAAGAATTCGTGATACTGACTACGCAGAGGAAGCAGCAAACTTGTCACAACAGACAATTATTCAACAAGCAGCAACCTCAATGCTAACTCAAGCTAACAGCCGTCCACAAATCGCTCTAAGCTTGCTTGGCTAACTAGCATTCCAAATTCCAATTCCAATTCTCCTGCATAGGAATTGGAATTAGAAAAGTAAAGTCTCCAAGTAATTGGAGACTTTATTTATGATCTAATTAAAGAAATACAGCTAGGAATTAGCTCTTTTTTAACAAAATTCATCGAGATTTCAATAAGAAAACAAATAATCTAAAAATTTTTTTATAGTTTCACGATTTTTATGCCGTTAATAAGGTATCTAAACAAATTTAATGAAATAATTTAATTGGAGAGATACTGATATGGCACTCTATGTTAATACCAATGTTAGCTCTTTAAATTCAACCTCAAAGTTGAATAAGGCAACTCATTCCTTAGACACAACCTACAAGCGTTTATCATCTGGCTTTAGAATTAACAGCGCAAAAGATGATGCAGCAGGTTTACAGATTTCAAACCGTTTAACCTCTCAAATCAACGGTCTAAACCAAGGTAACCGTAACGCAAACGACGGTATTGCTCTAGCACAAACAGCTGAAGGTGCATTAGACGAAGTACACACCATGTTACAACGTATTCGTACCTTATCAGTACAGTCTGCTAACGGTACTAACACCACAGCTGATCGTAAAGCAATCCAAGCTGAGGTAGAGCAATTATCATCAGAAATTACTCGTATTGCATGTAAGACAACCTTCGGTGGTCACAAGATCTTAGCTGGTGCAAAGGGTACTTCAGCTTGCTCAGGTAACTTAATAGGCTCTAAAGGTAAAGTATCCTTCCAAGTAGGTGCAAATGCTAACGATACTATCAGTATCTCTTTATCAACAGCATTTACTATCTCTGGTATGGCAGCAGCAGGTAATCTAAAAGGTGCAAATGTAGGTACTACGGGTATTATTAAGACAAAGGCAGGCGGATGGTCATTTGACCTAAGTTCAGCTTCTCAAGCACAAGCAGTACTAGGCAACATTGATAACTTCATTGCACACGTAGATAAGACTCGTGGACAATTAGGTGCAGTACAAAACCGTTTAGAGTCAACTATCTCTAACCAGTCAAATATTGCAGAGAATGAGTCAGATGCACGTTCAAGAATTCGTGATACTGACTACGCAGAGGAAGCAGCAAACTTGTCACAACAGACAATTATTCAACAAGCAGCAACCTCAATGCTAACTCAAGCTAACAGCCGTCCACAAATCGCTTTAAGCTTACTAGGTTAGTATCAAGTTAATAATGATAAAGCCTCCAAAATGGAGGCTTTTTTTACGACTTTAAACTTAATTTGATTAGTTTTGCTCAAACATAGCTGAAATTGATTCTTCGTTATTGATACGACGAATTGCCTCAGCTAGCATTGGAGCTAAAGTTAATTGTCTGAAATTCTTTAACTTCTTGAAAGCATCAGTTGCAGGAACAGAATCTGATACTACTAAAGTGTCGATTACAGACTCTGAAATGTTCTTGTAAGCAGCACCTGATAGTACAGCATGAGTACCATAAGCAATAACTGACTTAGCACCACGCTCTTTTAGAGCTGCAGCTGCTTTGCATAAGGTACCACCAGTATCGATGATGTCATCAACGATGATGCATTCTCTGTCCTTAACCTCACCGATTAAGTTCATAACCTCAGATACATTTGGACGTGGACGACGCTTATCGATAATAGCAATGTCAGTGTTATCTAATAACTTAGCAATGGCACGAGCGCGAACCACACCACCCATATCAGGAGATACTACGCAAGGATTTTGTAGATTTAGAGTTTGCATGTCCTCAACAAAGATTTGGCTTGAGAAGCAGTTGTCTACTGGAACATCAAAGAAACCTTGAATTTGTTCTGCGTGTAAATCTACAGTAAGAACTCTATCAACACCTACGCTTGATAAGAAATCAGCTACTACCTTAGCAGTAATAGGTACACGAGCAGAGCGTAATCTTCTGTCTTGACGTGCATAACCAAAGTAAGGAATTACAGCAGTAATACGTCCTGCTGAAGCACGGCGTAGCGCATCAATCATCACAATTAGTTCCATTAAATTGTCATTAGTAGGTGCGCAAGTTGATTGAATAATAAAAATGTCGCAACCACGAACATTTTCATTGATTTGAACATGAACTTCGCCATCTGAGAAACGATCTACAGTAGCATTGCCAAGTCTTGTATAAAGACGATCAGCAATCTTTTTAGCTAGGTCTGGAGTTGCATTACCAGCAAAAAGCTTCATATCAGCCATGGTGTGATCCTAAATATTTTGCTTGAAAAAGAGAGTTTAGCTTTGCAAATTGTGTCGCAAAACTGTGTGTATTTTAAAACTTTTAGCCACTGAAAAAAACTATTAAATCAAATTCCTGAATAAGAATTTGCAAAAGCCTTTGTGAGAAAAGGCTTTTAGAAAAAATTATTTTTTTAGTTGTTCTAGATCTACTAAGGTAGGGGATAAGGATACTGATCTTGCCACAAAAGAAGCGATATTTTTCTTATCTAAGATTAGTTTAGCGTTTTGAGCCTCTTCTTTAGTATCAAAAGCTACAAAGCAGGAAGATCCAGAGCCTGACATATAGCTTTGACCAAATTGACTTAAAAGGTTTAAAAGCTCTTGCACTTGTGGGTAGGTTTTTACAACAACTTTAGTAAAACAATTTTCAAAAGGAGTATTTAAAAGCTCCTCATAAGATCTTTTAGGGTAATCTTTTTTAAGATCAGTTGAGGCAAATAACTCTTTAGTTGGAACTTTACAGTTTGGTGTGGCAACTAAGTAGTACTTAGAAGCAACTGTCTTTTCTTGTAAAATTTCGCCAATACCTTCTGCAAAACAGGTGGTACCTTTGATAAAGATAGGTACATCAGCTCCAAGAGTAGTACCTAATTTTAATAAAGTATCTTCATCTAAATTAAGATCCCAAAGCTTATTTAAAACCAGCAGAGTAGTAGCAGCGTTTGCTGATCCTCCCCCTAAACCACCACCTTGAGGAAGCACTTTATCAATACTTATTTTGATGCCTTTAGTGTAATGACAATGCTCTTTTAAAAGCATTGCGGCTTTGTAAATTAAGTTTTTTTCAACTTCAAAACCAAAGTCTGTAAGTAAATGCACTTTGTCATCATCACAAGTTTCAAAATGCATCATATCGCCTTTGTCTAAGATCACAAACAAGGTTTGTAAATCGTGGTAGCCATCAGCTCTTTTATTGGTGATGTATAAAAATAGATTTAATTTACAAGGACTTAAAGTTGAAAATTTCATAGTGCATAATAAAGCCACTACCAAAGTAGTGGCAAGAGTAGGTTAATTGATGACGGTGACTTCGTTAATTCTTAAAAGTACTTTTGCTTTAGGACTTAAAATTTCAATTCCTTTAGGTAGCGGTATGCCTCCTCGGTAGAATTTATAGTCTTTATAATTTACAGTGTAGCCATTAAATTGAGCTTTTGTAACATAGCCTTTTTCATCAAAGGTTAGTTTTCCTCTTGGGGTACCAATCATGATGGCTGGTAGATCCATAATAGGAATATCTAAGTTAAACTCGTCAATTAAAAGCTGTCTTGCGTTGTCGCCTTTGTAATTTTCACCCATCAAATTTAGGTAGGTGGTGCCGTTTTGGTAAACTTCAATTTTGGCATATTGAAGTCCCATAGGACCTGTAAATTCTATAGCAAAGGAGCTTTTTTTGTATCTGTAAGTAACATTTACAGAAGGTAGGCTGTGCGCACCTTTTTTCAAAGGAATAATAGCCACTCTGCCAAGCTCTTCTAAGTTATTTAGACTTTGAAGTTGCATTGCTCGCTCTTTGTAACTTAGACTTTCAAAAGAAGCTATTTGCTCATCTGAGGTTGCAGAGCAACCATATAGAGAGATACAAAATAGAGCTTCACATAATAGGATTAAAAGGCGTTTCATTAGTTATATTGCTCCAAGGCATCTTTTAAAATGCCATAAATTCTAATTAGCTCTTGATGGGCTTTAAAGCCTTTTAAGTTTAGATCTGAGGCTACAAGACCATTAAATCTTGCTCTACCTTCAACATGATCTATAACTTTATCTAAAGTCTTTTTACCATAAAGTAGTTCTAAACCTTCTTTATAGTCCTCAAGATTTAAAGATCCATCTGTTATACACTCTAAAACCTTGATTAAGCATTGATAGAAAGCCATCTTCTCTAAAGAGAATTCGTTTTGATTGTAACGAACAGTCCAAATAGCATAAGTTAAAGCTGAGTTATAAACTTTAGCAGCTAGTGCTACTAAACAACGCAACTCACCAATTCTTAAAGTTTTCCAAGGGGATTTGTCATCAGGAAGAATACCTAAAAGCTGACAGACAGGCATTTCATTGTCAAAATCTTCAGCTTCAAGCTCATCAAGATAATCACTATAGGTTTGTTCGTTTTCCTGAGTTGCAGGTAGGGTTAATAAAGCTTCTTGGAAATCAATACCACTGTTAGTGTTGTTATAAATTAAATCGTCAACAGGGTAGATTTCAGACATACCAGGCACGATAGTTCTATAAACACATACCCCTAAGTAATTGTAGGAGCGTACATAGATATCAAATCCAAGTTTAGCAATCATATAGCGTAAAGCTTTATATTGCTCTTGTGTGTTACCTGAAAAATCCCATGCTACAAACTTGTAGTCAGGTACTTTTCTAAACATTTGCATAGGTAAGATACCTGTAGAATCTACAAAGTGACTTTCAAGATTTACTACATCAGAGGTTCTTTCTAAATCAAAATCAGGCTCATCAAAATTGTCTAAATCACTAAAAGTTCTGCCTTGCATAAGTTCTGTGATAGTTCTATCTAGGGCCACTTCAAAAATTGGGTGAGAGCCAAAAGACGCAAAGCAAGTACCATTGCTTTGATTAAATAGGACTACACAAACAACTGGGAATTTACCACCTAAAGAAGCGTCATAGCATTCAATTTTTAGATTGTCAGCTTGAAGCTCTTTTAGTGAGGAATAAGATTTTTCGTATTTAGCTAAAATTTCCTTTGGAATTTTAGGTAAACATAAGCCTCTTTTGATGATTTCTCTTTTTACGTATCTTTCAATAATCTCTGATAAACCTTGTACTAAAGCTTCATATTCGGTATTACCCTCAGACATACCGTTAGAGCCATAAAGGTTATCAAGTAAATTTACAGGGAAATATACAACCTCTCCATTTCTAGCATTAGTAAATGGAATAGAGCACACACCACGAGAGTAGGAGGAGGATTGTAAATCTACAAGATCTTCAAGAGAAAGGTTGATATTCTCTGAATAATACTTTCTTAAAGAGGCGTTTAAGACGTCGTTAGGCAAAGACGGATCATCTTGATTGATGACAGACCACTTTTCATCTTTAAAGTGAACAAAAGGAGCATTTGAGTTATCTAAACCTAGGTAAAAGTCTGAGAATACCATGTGGGTAGCTAAACGTTCAAAAAGCTCACCGTAAGCTGAGGCTGTAGCTGCAAGCTTTGAAGATCCTTTACCGTTAGAATAGATGCATGGGCAACTTGTAACCGATAAGTTTACTGAGAAAACATTATCTACAGGATTTAACCAATCGCTTAAAGTTACTTCAAGATTTAATTTAGCTAGTATTTTTTCAAATTTTTCAATACTCTGTTCTAAAGGAGCGTCTTTACCTACAATAGTGGTCATGATTAAAAACCTTTACATCTTAAATTAAAGTTTATTAAGCACATATAATAGCATATTAGGCAGTATTTAATCTCAAAGTGGTAGATTGTACAGATGGCAACAAATGAAAATAATCTAGAGACGACAGAATCCGTAAAAACAACAGAAGCAAAAGCTGAAGGTGACACAAATTTAGCAAATATAACTTATGAACAACACAAAAACACTTACTCACAAGATGAGAGAATGGTGCTTAAAGCTCCTATGTTTGCAAAGGAAGCTATAAGTCATAGAAACAAAATTCTAGGTATTAAAAAAGAGAGTCGGGAAGATCCTTCTTTAAAAGTAAAGTATCTACCAAAGCATATTAGAGAAAAACAAGCAAAATTAGAGCAAGAATTTATCAAAGAAGGTTTAGTTGAAGGGAAGGTGCAAGAGCCTAATCTTAGCGATGATCCAAGTAATAATGAAAATTTAAGTTCTTTATATTTAAAATCTCAAGCATATAAGCACAAAATGAATGCAGAAAAAAATGTCATAAAACAAAAAATTGCGAGAAATCTAAAGCTATTTTTTATTATAATAATTGCGTTTATTGGCTTTTATTTATATAACAATAGCAACTTTTTTGATAATCAAAATTCGTCATTAAAGCAAGTACAGGCTCAATTACCGCTAAAACTTGATCCTTCAACCACCTTAACCGAGGTGAGCGTTGAAAAGGATGTGCTTTTGCTTGGATTAGTAAAGTCTAAAGATGCTTTTGCTAATTTGCACGATCTAGATAAAGCAGTAGATTTGTACCTTCACAGTGCAAGTTTGAAATTGTGTAAAATCCCCTTTATTTTAGATATTATAAAGTCAGGTAAAAATTTAAAGATAAACCTACAATACGAGGAAAAAACTTATCAGATAGAAGTTTTGTCTGATAAATGTTCTTTGTAGTTTAATAATTTCTAATTTTTAGTATTGCTATTTTTGTGAGGATATAATGCAAAGAGTTGGTTTAGTTGGCTGGCGTGGCATGGTGGGCTCTGTTTTGATGGAGCGTATGGAGCAGGAGAAGGATTTTGCTTTAATTGATGCAACCTTCTTTTCAACTTCTCAAGCTGGTCAAAAAGCACCTTCATTTGGCGGTAAAGACAACGGTGTTTTAGAAGATGCGTACAACCTTGATGCACTAAAAGCAATGGATATTATTATCACTGCTCAAGGCGGTGATTATACCACTAAGATGTATAGTCAGTTACGTAACGCAGGTTGGACTGGTTACTGGATTGATGCTGCTTCTACTTTACGTATGGAGCAAGATACTAAGATCATCTTAGATCCTGTTAACCATGAAGTTTTAGCTGATGCTTTAAATGCAGGCGTAAAATCATACATCGGTGGTAACTGCACAGTAAGTTTATTGTTAATTGCACTAGCAGGTTTAATTAAGACTGGTAAAGTTGAGTGGATTTCAACTCAAACTTATCAAGCAGCTTCAGGCGCTGGCGCTAAGAATATGCGCGAGTTACTATGCCAGATGGGCGCTTTATATGATTGCGTAAATCAAGAATTAGCAGATCCACACAGCTCAATTCTAGATATTGAGCGTAAGGTTCGCGCTAAGATGAACGATAAGAGCTTCCCAACAGAGAATTTTACAGCTCCTTTAGCTGGTAGTGCTTTACCTTGGATTGATAAAGAGCTTGAGAACGGTCAAAGCCGTGAAGAGTGGAAGAGCCAAGCTGAAGCTAATAAGATTTTAGGTTATGCTCCTGGCACATTACCTATCGATGGTAACTGCGTACGTATCAGCTCAATGCGTTGCCACAGCCAAGCTTTAACTATTAAATTAAAGCAGAATATTCCTGTAGCTGAGATTGAGCAATTAATTGCAGCTCAAAACCCATGGGTTCGTGTAATCCCTAACCACAAGGAAGTAACTCTAAACGAGTTAACTCCAGCTAAGGTTTCAGGTTCATTATATGTACCTATCGGTCGACTACGTAAGATGACTTTAGGCGATAACTTCTTATCTGCCTTCACCGTAGGTGATCAATTACTATGGGGTGCGGCTGAGCCTCTACGTTGTATGTTACGTCAAATCATCGGCTAATTTTAAAGGTAAGATCCTGCTTTGCAGGATCTTATCCTTCCCTTCTTAAAAAAATCTCTTAATAAATTCCTTTAAAATTCGTAAGTTAATCTCTATTTATAAAATTCTTAAAAAAATTCCTTAAGAAATTTCAGAGTGTGTCGTTAATAAAATCAAAGGGAGCAAAATCCCAAAGTTAAACATAACGCAGGAGATATTATTATGGCACTCTATGTAAATACAAACGTTACCTCTTTAAACTCAACCAGTAAGTTAAACAAGGCAACTCATTCCTTAGACACAACCTACAAGCGTTTATCATCTGGCTTTAGAATTAACAGCGCAAAAGATGATGCAGCAGGTTTACAGATTTCAAACCGTTTAACCTCTCAAATCAACGGTCTAAACCAAGGTAACCGTAACGCAAACGACGGTATTGCTCTAGCACAAACAGCTGAAGGTGCATTAGACGAAGTACACACCATGTTACAACGTATTCGTACCTTATCAGTACAGTCTGCTAACGGTACTAACACCACAGCTGATCGTAAAGCAATCCAAGCTGAGGTAGAGCAATTATCATCAGAAATTACTCGTATTGCATGTAAGACAACCTTCGGTGGTCACAAGATCTTAGCTGGTGCAAAGGGTACTTCAGCTTGCTCAGGTAACTTAATAGGCTCTAAAGGTAAAGTATCCTTCCAAGTAGGTGCAAATGCTAACGATACTATCAGTATCTCTTTATCAACAGCATTTACTATCTCTGGTATGGCAGCAGCAGGTAATCTAAAAGGTGCAAATGTAGGTACTACGGGTATTATTAAGACAAAGGCAGGCGGATGGTCATTTGACCTAAGTTCAGCTTCTCAAGCACAAGCAGTACTAGGCAACATTGATAACTTCATTGCACACGTAGATAAGACTCGTGGACAATTAGGTGCAGTACAAAACCGTTTAGAGTCAACTATCTCTAACCAGTCAAATATTGCAGAGAATGAGTCAGATGCACGTTCAAGAATTCGTGATACTGACTACGCAGAGGAAGCAGCAAACTTGTCACAACAGACAATTATTCAACAAGCAGCAACCTCAATGCTAACTCAAGCTAACAGCCGTCCACAAATCGCTCTAAGCTTGCTTGGCTAACATTCTCTAAGCTCTAACCAAAGTTCCATCCCATCTCCTCCTGCAGGGGTGGGACTTTGTTTTATCTTTTCTATAATTTTCAAATCTTTCAAACAGTTAACAAAAAATTTTACTAAAGAAATTTTATCTTTAGTCGTTATCTAATTAAGTGATAAATTTTTAAGGTTAATTATGCTAACTAGTGAAATTCGTAATGAGCTCTTAGTTGATGAATTACAACTAGGTACTCGCTTAAATAACGATATTCAAGCGCAGAATCGAGCTGATTTTGCACTAATGTTAGCTATGCTCTCTCAAGATGTAAGAGATAATCCTATTTTTGCAACTAAAGAAAATCCTACAAAAAAAGAAGACTTAAGAGCAAAGTTCCAATTACCACCTGCTCGTGAGGATTACGCAAAGCAAGGTGACTTTGAAAAAGCTCAACAAATGACTGAGAGCTTCCATCAAGACGGTTTGACTCAAGTCTTTTTTGAAGACTGTCTTCAAAAAGCTCCTTTAATTCCATTTAGACATGAGATAGCACCAGAGGTGTTCGCGCAACTTCCACCTTTATCTCAAGAAAAGATAAGACTAAAAGATCAAGGTAAAGCATTAGCTTATGAAGCTTTAAAAGAAAAAGGTGAAGGCTTTATGGTGCTTGATGAGATTAACCACGGCAGAGCAATGTCTGCCGTTAATGCTACAGCTTAATTAAGCTTATTTAGAAAAACACTCCTTAAATCTTAATAAAGCCTCTTTTAATAAAGCTCTTGGACAACCTAAGTTAATGCGTACAAAACCTTCTTTTGGAGCGTGGTACATCTTGCCGTCGTTTAGGTAAACTTTACCTAAAGTTAAGAGCTTGTAAGTGATCTCTTTACTAGTTAAATTAAGTGCAGAGCAATCTACCCAAGCTAAATAAGTACTTTCAAGTTTGGCAACTTTAAAGTCTTTAAAGTTAGTTTTAAAAAACTCTACTAAATAATGATAGTTGTCTTGGATATAGTCATTTAACTCATACATCCAATCGTCACATTCAGTGTAGGCTGCAATCGTTGCTGCAACACCAAAAGGACTTAAATCGCAAATTTCATTGATATTAACTTGTCTATCAATTTTGTAGCGATACTCTTCATTTTGACAAATGATGTAGGCTGCTTTAAGACCTGCGATATTAAAGGTTTTAGAAGGTGATCTTAGAGTGATAACTTTGTCATTAAAGCTTTTATCTAAGGTTGAAAAAGCGGTAAATACAGCAGTATTAGGTTTGATATCACAGTGCACTTCATCACTTATTACAATTAAGTTGTGCTTTTTACAAATCTTAAGTACTTTTAAAAGTTCTTCTTTACTCCAAAGTCTACCTGTTGGGTTTTGTGGATTACAAAATAAGAGAACCTTAGCTTTAGGGGATTTTGCTTTAGCTTCAAGATCCTCAAAATCAAGTTTAAATTCACCGTCTTGATAGCAAATAGGATTTTCAACTGTGACCACCCCTGAATTACTTAAACAAGAGAAAAAGCAGTTATAGGCAGGTGTTTGTACAATCACCTCATCTCCAGGTTGTGTTAAAGCTTGAAGTACAGCTGTTAAAGCTGGGACAACAGCAGGAGTTGGTATAATCCAATCTTTATGTACTTCCTGTCCATAATGACGTTTATGAAAATCTACAATAGCTTTATAGAAATTCTCTGGAATACAGCCATAACCATATACGCCGTTTTGTGCAAGTCTATTTACTTCCTTGAAAATTGCAGGTGCTGCCTTAAAGTCCATATCAGCAACCCATAAAGGCAACACGTCGTAACTTGGCATTAGATCCCATTTGTAAGAATAGGTATCGTGTCTTTCAATGATTTCATCAAAATTATATTTGCCCATGCTAAATTTCCTCAATTACGCAGTTACTACCTACTCTTTGGTATTCATCTAAAATAATTTGCTTAATTTTTTGAGCGCGGATATAGCCTGTTATTGGATTTTTAACACTAGTAATCGCACCATTGATATTAGCTTTAACATCTGAGTATTCAAAAGCTAAATCACAATCCTCATCAAAGGTACAGTTTTCTAAAATTAAGCCTTTAGCATAGCAAAGGGGTTGGGTACCTTTAATTTTGCAGTTTCTAAAGATGACATTCTCACTATGCCAAGCTAGGTATTCACCATCTAAGGTACAGTTATCTACTACTACATTTTTAGCTTCCCAAAAGGCATCTTTTGAGTTTAGAGTGCAGTTAGACACTGTTACATTAGTGCAATTTTGAAAGGCGTAATTACCTTGTAAATCAAGGTTACTAACCTTGATATTAAGACTATTTTGTAAAAGGTAATCGCCATTTACAATCTTACTGTTATCAACAGAGATGTTTTTACAGTCCCATAAAGTCTCTTGTGCATCTGTAAACTCTACTTTATCTAAAAACACGCCTACGCAGCGACGAAACATCTTAGGAGCAATGATTTTACAATTAGACATACTAAGATCACTTGAATACCAAATGGCAGCTCTTGCGTTAGTATCAAAAGTACAGTTAGTGATTAAGGCTTTTTGAATATGCCAAAAAGGGTATTTGCCGTTGAAATAGGAGTCATTACAGGTGATGTTAGAGCCTTCTTTAATGGCAGATTCACCATTTAACACTTTAATGTGTTCAAGTTTGAGATCTTTTTTAAAGAATAAAGGTCTTTCACCTTCATAAATTTGATTTTCGATAACAGTCATAATCTTACCTAGCTTTAATGTAGGTTTTATTATAGTAGGAAAGTCTTGATTGTAAAATTAGCGATTCTTATAAATCTCGCGATTTATTATCGATTGCTTATCAGCTTTTTTCAAAATTACGTAAACAGCACCACAACCACCTTTCCATTCAGGAGCAGAATGAAAAGCTAAGACATCAGGAAGTTGTTTTAGCCAATGAGCTACATGGCTTTTCATGAGAGCTTTTGGATTTGAGCGCTCTCCTTTGCCATGAATAATAAGTACGGTTCTATACTCGCGTTTTTTCGCAAAGTCGATAAACTTCATGACCTGCTCATAGGCTTGTTCAATAGTCTTACCATGTAAATCGATGTAGTCTGCCTCAGGATATTCACCGTTGCGTAATTTCTTAATTACAAAAGGCTGAATGCCAGGCTTTTTGTAATCTAATACATCATTAGGTTTTACCATTTGTACAAAGCCAGAGGAGGCTGAATCTGTAATATCCTCAGGTTTTCTTACAGCAGCTTGTTGTCTTACTTTTGCAAGATCTTTATCTAAAGCTTTCTTTTTAGTCTCAATTTTATCTTGAGCAATTACTGTGACGTCACCTTCAATCAGATCTTTAAAATCCTCACTGATGCCTTGTTCTTGCTCTTTTAGGAGAGTTAAAAAATCTTCATCATGGCTAGTCATAAATAATGTAAACCTTATTAGTGAATGTTAGCTGCGTACAAGTAGGTTTTAATCAGTACACAGATGCAAACAAAGAGAATGCCTGTAAATCTTACTTTATTGTATATCTTAAGGGGAGACTTGTCCTCTGGCTCATTTTGACCACCAATTTTACTTAATCTAATTAAGTTTCCAGAGTAATAACGTGGTCCACCTAAGCTTACATTAGCATAAGATCCTAGGATATCTAAGATAAGACCACTTGTTAAACTTGAGTAAGTTTTAAAGTGAGTTTTAATATTTTTAAGTATTCTAACCACGCTTACAGAAAATAAGGAAACCATAAAGAAAGCTATGGTGCATGGTAGTAATAAAGCTTGCTCAAATTTGTAGATGAAACTTCCAAAGAGTTGATATTCTTTTTGCTTGATGGAAAAAGCTTTATTCATGACAGCAACTAACTGCATGAGTACAGCGCCTTCAATGCCTAAAAGTAGATACCACACCATCACCGCAAACCAATTTATAAACATGCTCATACCTACAGCTTCACATAAGGCTTTGTTAATACCCATCGCTGACAATTTTGAGCAGTCTCTTTGCATGTGAGGCTGTAAAAGGGCTTTAGCCTTTGTTTTATCCTCGTTTGCTAGCGCAGTTTTAATAGCTAAAGCAGTTTTTAAAATAGGCTTAGATTCTAGTAAAAAGGGTAGTATCAACAAAGACAAGATAGTCTCATGATCGATACAGAATCTTAAAAGCAACAGAATAAAAAGTGCAATTGAGATTAAAAGAAAAGGTAAAAACACAGAGGAGAATAGGTTTTGCGCTGCTGAGTTTTCAGAGCGGTTTACTTTTCTTGCTAGTTTCCTAAAAAAAGGAGTTAAGGCTTGTAGTCTTAAGTTATTGCCAATTGGCAAGACTATTTCCAGTAACATTGCGGTAAATAGCGTAATCGCTGGGGACTGTAAAATAGTAAAGAAAGTGACTAACACATCTTTAAAAGAAGTGTTTTGAGCCACTTCTAGGTATTGCTCAACTGGCATAAAAACACCTTCTATAGCATACGTAGCATAGCTAGTACTAACTTAGCGCTGTTCTCTGAAGATTGTTTTACATTAAATTCATAAGTGTCTACTTGATTCTCATCAGAGCAATCAGATACACATCTTATAACAATAAATGGAACTTTAAATTTAGTTGCTATCTGAGCAATAGGAGCACCTTCGCACTCAGTTACCATAGCATTTGGAAGGTTCTTTTGTATTAAAGCCTTTTGCTCAGGCTTATTGATAAATTGATCACCTGATACCACAAGACCTTTTTTTACATGATCTTTAATCTCAGGAATGGTAGTAGCAGCAATCTCTGCTTTAGCTAAAAGCTCAGAGCTTGCGTTAAACTCAGCTTCTTCACCTGCCATTTGACCAATTTTGTAGTCAAAAGCTGTGAAGTCAGCATCGTGGTATGAAACGCTTGTAGATAACACTACATCACCAATGTGTAGTCCACTTGCGATAGATCCTGCTATACCTGAGTTGATAATGTAATTAACTTGATAAAGTGCAATAGTAAGTGCGCAAACAGCTGCTGCATTAGCTTTACCAATACCAGCAAGAGCAATCACAACTTCCTTACCATCATTGGTCTTGCCTTCATAGAAAACTGTAGCACCTACTTCTTTAGTAGTGTAGTTTTCAAGCTTTGATAGGAAGTATTCAGTTTCCTCTTTCATTGCGCATATAATGCCAACTTTCATATATATTCCTCTATCGTAAATTCGCTTGCCTTATTTTAACAGTTCTAAAACAAACTTGCTTAAATTTTAAAAGAGCAAAATTTAAGCAAAGATATTTTAACTTTAGGCTAATTTTGTGTAATTTACGACTTTAAACTTGCAAATTTAGCTTGTAAATCAAAACTGTGTTAAAAGTGTGCTAATTTTTAGTTTGTGAGATTAAACACAGATTTTGAAAATCAAAGCCTTCAAAACCCTTGATTTGATTGAGATTTTTTAAGGACAAATAGAATATTATGGGTAAGATCTCAAAACTCAAATTCGCAACTATTAAAAGCTAATTTTCAATACTAAAATTAGTCTATATACATAGTAGGATTTAGATTATAACAAAGAGGATCTCATGCAAAACGCTCGTGATGTCGTCAGACAAACAATGGCTTTGGTTTTAGCAGGTGGTAGAGGTAGTCGTCTAAAGGCTTTAACCGATACTAGAGCTAAACCATCTGTATATTTTGGTGGTAAGTTTAGAATTATCGATTTTGCTTTGTCTAACTGCGTAAACTCAGGTATCAAAGGTATCGGTGTAGTTACTCAATACAAATCCCACAGCTTATTACGTCACTTGCAATCTGGCTGGTCCTTCTTTAGAAACCAGATGAACGAGTACATTGATTTCTTACCAGCTTCACAAAGACTTGATGAGGAGCACTGGTATCAAGGTACAGCTGATGCTATCTTCCAAAACGTAGATATCATCAAAGATCACAAACCAAAGTATGTATTGATCCTAGCTGGTGACCACATCTATAAGATGGATTACGCTACTTTGATTATGGATCATATTCGCATGGGTAGTCCTTTAACCGTTGCATGTATCCCTGTTCCAAAAGAGCAAGCTACAGGCTTTGGTGTTATGAACGTAGATGAGAATAATCTAGTTACCGATTTCGTGGAGAAACCAAAAGATCCTCCTACCATGCCAAATAACCCATACATGAGCTTGGCTTCTATGGGTATTTATGTGTTTGATGCTGATTTCTTGTATGACGTTTTACAAGAAGATGCTCAAGCAAAAGATTCTCATCGTGACTTTGGTATGGATATTATTCCAAAGTTAGTTCAAAAGCGTCTAGTTCATGCTCACGATTTCTCTAAGTCTTGCATTAGAAACCGTGGTAACAAGGATATTGTTTACTGGCGTGATGTTGGTACTGTAGATGCTTACTGGGAAGCTAACATGGATATTGCATCTGTGGAGCCTCAGTTAGACGTATATGATTTTAACTGGCCTATTTGGACTAACCAAATTCAGTTACCACCAGCTAAGATGGTGCAAGATATCAGTGGTACTTCTACCATTTTAAGAAATTCTGTAGCTTCAGCAGGTTGCATTATTTCAGGATCATCTATCATTCAAACTCTATTGTTTAACTCTTGCAGAGTGCATTCAAATTGCTTCTTGTCAGAGTCTGTGATTATGCCTTTCTGTATTATTCACAGAGCTTGTCGCTTAACTAAGGTAATTGTAGATAGAGGTTGTGAGATCCCTCGTGGTATGATTATCGGTGAAGATCCTGAGGCAGATGCACGCAGATTCTACCGTTCAGAAGGTGGTGTTACCCTAGTAACTAGAGTAATGCTCAACAAGTTAAGACAGACAGAGCCTGAGCTATTTGAGAATTTTGATAATTACAAAGCTCCAGTGGCAATGACTTCCTACTAAACTTTGTAAAGTATGGATATAACTAAAATCAGTAAATGCCTCTTTTGCGATAAACGCTTAAGGGGCGTTAATTTATCTAAAGGACAGCTGACTTACTTTTTACAGGAGTCGGCTTTTTGTAATTATGGAGTAGAGCAAGATAGACTTGCTATCTCCATGTGTGCTCCTGTACGTCGTTTGCAGCAAAAAACTCAAGTGTTCCCACTAGATGTTAAAGCTGCCTCTCGCAATCGCTTAACTCATTCAATGGAAGTACAAGAGTACACAAGACTAATCACCTTAGGTATTGTAGATGCAGTAAAGAGTGTGGATTTATCCTCAATCTTATCACCTATGCTCACCTGCCTTTACAATGCGGCTTTATTGCACGATGTAGGCAATCCTCCTTTTGGTCATTTTGGTGAATCTTTAATTAGAGCTTGGCTTAAAAAGACGGTGGAAAATCGTTATGTAAGCTCTGAGATCTCCATGGTAGAAAAGGACGATTTATTAACCTTTAATGGTAATGCTCAAGGTCTTAGACTTACCCATACTATCCAGAATTTAAATCTTACTTTAGGTCAATACGCCTCTGTAATTAAAGTTCCTTATACCATTAAAGAATTATTATTAGGTCAAGGTAAGGGTACCTCTGGTAATGACATTCATGGCGATTTTTATTCTTGGTCTTATTCAAATGCTGGTGTGTTCTTATCTGAAAAATACTTATTAGATGCTATCCGCGAGCATTGTAATCGAGATACCAGACACCCTTTTGCCACCATCATTGAATATGCTGACGACTTAGCTTATGTGCTAGCAGATTTAGAAGATGCCTATGATAGAGGTTTAATTGATAAGTACACCATTATCAATTTGTGTAAAAAATTAAATGATTACCCTGAACTTTCTGCCATTAAAGAGCATCTTGAGGTAAGTAAAATTGAGCAGCTTTTAAATCAGGATAAAACTCAAGCTTTATTCTATTTAAGGGATGTTGTCTCCTACTTTTACATAAAAGATTTAGCTAAAGCTATAAGTACAGATTTAGACACCTTCTTGCTTACAGGTGAGCCTAACTTTACCCTTGGGGATTATCCAGGCATCACCGTGCTTAAGATGTTAAAGGACTTTGAATACAATGTAGTCTATAACCACTTTGAGGTACAAACCTTAGATTTGTCTGGTGCAAGCTACATTCAAGGATTATTTAATCAATATCAGCAATTACTTTTTGAAAGCCGTAGTGATTTTGATAAAGAATTGTATGCAAAAGGTGGCGATCCTTTTAATATGAGAATAGCTTCAAGAATATCAAGACGTCATAAAAAGGTATATCAAGAGGCACTAGCACAAGGTCAGTTTTCACCTATGTATTTACGTATTCGTCTTTTAGTAGATTATATCTCTGGTATGACGGATACTTTTGCTGAATCTGAGTACAAAGTTCTAAATGGTATTCACTAAATAATTTTGGCAAAATTAAGCTGTTTTGTTAGAATACAGCCACTATTTTTTGATAAATTACATTGATTATGAGCGAAGAATTAAATTTAAAAACTATAACAACTAATGATCCTATCTTTGACGACATCCGTCCTTGTAACGATAGTGAAGTTGAGAGTGAACTTAATAAAATCATCAGCGACAAGATGGTGATTAACAACATCTTAAAGTTTCGTTATCCTTTGATGTACAAAACTTTTGGATTTGCATTAAAGCCTTTTGTAAAGGCTATTTTGAAAAAGAAAGTAGCTCATATTAAGACTATTAAAGATTTCCAAGACATTGTGGCTGATTTTGTAAAAAAAATGATTGCCACAACTACCGATGGAATTGAGCTTGTAGGTTTTGATAAGTTAGAGAAAAATAAAGGTTATTTATTTATCTCTAACCACCGTGATATCTCACTAGATCCTGCTTTTATTGATATTGCTTTGCATATGACTGGCAATAACACTGTAAGAATCGCTATTGGTGACAACTTACTTAGAATGCCTGCTGTAACTTCTCTTATGAGATTAAACAAAAGTTTTATCGTAAAGCGTTCTATTGAAGCTCCTCGTGAGAAGTTAAAGGCTTTAACTCATTTGTCTGAGTATATTGGTTTATCTATTGCTGAGAACAATTCTATTTGGATTGCTCAAAGAGAAGGTCGTGCTAAAGATGGTAACGACAAAACTGAAGATGCTGTACTTAAGATGATCTCTTTATATGGTCGTCAAAAGAAACAGGATTTTGCAACTTACATGAGCTCTTTAAACATCGTGCCAGTATCTATTTCTTATGAATATGATCCAAATGATCTAGCTAAAGCTAATGAGCTTTATGAAAAAGAAAAGAACGGCGTGTATAAAAAAGATCAATTTGAAGACATTGATACTATTACTCGTGGTATCCGTGGCTACAAAGGTCATGTAAAATTAGTTGCAGGTACACCAATTAAAGGTGGTTTTGAATCAGCTGAGGAATTGTCTAATATCATTGATAAGTTCATTTGGTCTAATTACCAAATGTACCCATCAACCTTAATTAGTGCTGGAATTACTGAAGGTGTAAGTGAGGAAGATAAGAAGAAGTTTTTAGACAGAATTGCTTCCTATCCAAAACATTTACAAGATAGAGTAAAGGCAATGTATGCCAACGCCTATTTTAATAAGGATAAATAATCATGTTTAATCCAGTGTTTAATCAGGACGGTCGAGTAAGTTACTTTAGAGTAACTTGTCTTGCTATTGCAATTGGCTGTTTTGTAACAGGTTGCGTCATGCATCAGGAAACACAGGAAGTAACACAAGTAACAGATACTGTAGTAAGTGATGAAGTTGCTGAAGTTGAAACTTCAGATAGTGAAAATTTTGAGGAAATACGTAAGCTTGCTTTGTCACAAATTAAAAATGCTACTTTATATTTGCAAACCTGCGGAGAGCTTGATAATACTTTTGATAATTGTAGTTTTGATTTCACCAAAGAATTTACTCAATATTATCAAGTAAAACTAGATGCTTTTGCTGATGGCTTTGATTTAACCGTTAAAGCTAAAAGCAACAATAATGACAGTTGTAAGTTATTTAAAGTCGATAGTAATGGCAGTTACACTGCCTTTAATCAAGACAATACTCAAGATGAGAGTTGTATTAGTGATTTAGCTAATAGTTTGAATACCTTAACTATTCATCGAGATACAGACTATAAAGAAGGTCAAATTGCACCTTCAGGTTTAAGTCCTATCGTCCACAACTTGTCACAACGCTAAAGATTTTTTTAAGAGGAAATACTGATGCAAATTACTAAAGATACTGTAGCTACTATTAGCTACACTGTAACCGAGACTAATGGCAAAGTAGTAGGTAGAACTCAAACTGGTGAGCCTGTACATGCTTTAATTGGCCATGGCTTTTTAATTAAAGGTTTAGAAAAAGCCTTAGAAGGTCATAAGGCTGGCGATGAGTTTGCAATTACCTTAAATCCTGAAGATTCCTACGGTGAAATTGATGAGACCTTAGTTCAAACTATCGACAAGTCCTTATTTGGAGATTTTGACGTAGCTGTAGGCAATGTGTTTGAGGCTGATTCTACTAATGGTCCTATGGCTGTTGTTGTTAAAGAGGTTAACAAAGACACTGTAGTTGTTGATGGTAACCACCCTCTAGCAGGTAAAGTATTAAACTTTTTAATCGTAGTTGAAGATGTACGTGAAGCAACAGAAGAAGAAATTAAGCACGGTCACGTACACGTAGATGGTCACTGCCCATCAGAAGGTTCTGAGCATCACTGCTGCTGTGGTCACCACCATCACGATGATGAGGATGGCGAGCATCACTGCTGCCACGGTCACCACCACGATGATGAAGATGGTGAGCATCACTGCTGCCACGGTCACCACCACGAGGATGAAGATGGTGAACACCACTGCTGCCACGGTCATCACCATGATGACGAGGACGGTGAACACCACTGCCGTTGCAAGCACCATCACCACGAATAACTAAAAGTCAATTTTAATAGGCTCCTAAAGGAGCCTTTTGCGTATAAAGAAAACACTATGAAATTTATCATTAGACTTTTTCCTGAGATCTCCATTAAAAGTAAACCAGTTCGCAATCGTCTAATAAGACAAGTAAGACAGAACTTAGTGAATGTCTGTAAGCATCATGGCATTAGTGTTAATGCCTATGCTCAATGGGATAAAGTAGTAGCTATTTTTGATGAAACTATCACTAAAGATAGAGCTATAACAGAGTTATCTCGTATTCCTGGTATTCACTCTTTTATGGAAGTCAATGATTACCCATTTACTACATTAGATTCCTTATTTGATGAGATTAAAGATGTAGTAGGTCCAAGTATTGAGAATAAGACTTTTGCCGTTAGAGTAAAGCGTAAAGGACAGCATGAGTTTAACTCTCAAATGGCTGAAAGAGTAATCGGTGGTAAGTTTAAGGCAAGTTTCCCAAACAAAGGTGTTTGTCTTGATAACCCTGAAGTTTTAATTCATATTGAAATTGAGAATCAAACAGCTTACCTTTCAGGTGAAAAACACTTAGGTATTGGTGGTTATCCTGTAGGCTCTCAAGGTGAGGTTTTCTCCTTAATCTCAGGTGGCTTTGATAGTGGTGTTTCAACCTATGACGTTCTACACCGTGGTTGTCGTGTAAACTACCTCTTCTTTAACATGGGTGGTACTGCTCACGAGATTGGTGTAAAACAGGAAAGTTATTTTTTATGGGATAGATTCGCATCCTCCCATAGAGTTCGTTTTGTAACCATTCCTTTTGAGCCAATTGTAGGTCAGATTTTAGAGAGAACTCATCATGGCGTTAGAGGTGTGATCCTAAAGCGTATGATGATGAGAGTAGGCTCTTTGGTTGCTAAAAAGTTTGATGCTGAAGCTTTAGTAACAGGTGAGTCTTTAGGTCAGGTATCAAGCCAAACCTTACGTAATTTAACTCACATTGATAATGTTTGTGATGTACTGTTACTAAGACCATTAGTAACAGCTGACAAGCAAGATATCATTGATAAGTCTCGTGAAATTGGAACTATTGGCTTTGCTGAGTCAATGCCTGAGTATTGTGGTGTGATTTCAGATCACCCAAATGTATGTCCTAGTGCTTCTTTTGTTGAAGAAGAGGAAGCTAAGATGGATAGCGATTTGGTTCAAAAAGCCTTTGAAAGCATGAAGGTTGTGGATATCAACGATATTCCAAAGGATACAACTAAGCTTAAGACTGAAGTTGAAACTGTATCAGATCTTTTAAGCAATGAAGTTGTTCTTGATGTAAGAGCACCTGACGATGTTGAAAAAGCACCTTTAACTGTTGAAGGTCATGAGGTCATCACTATGCCTTTTTATAAGACCGCATCTGACTTCCATACTTTAGATCAAATCAAGACCTATGCACTTTACTGTGATCAAGGTGTGATGAGCTTAATGCAAGCAAAGCAGTTAAAAGAAAAGGGCTATCACAACGTAAAAGTGTATCGCCCATCTAAATAGTCTTTTTTAAGCTAAAGCCTTTAGGCTTTAGCTTTATGCTACAAATTGATTTCTTTTGCAGGATCTACTAAGGATGCTTTAATAGCAGGGTAGATTGATGCTAAGACACTCATCAAAAGCGCACAGCTTACAACTAGCACTACATCAAAAGACATCAGTCTTGTAGGAATAAAGTTGATAAAGTAGATATCCTCATTTAAAAGCTCAATCCCAAACCATGCTTTAAAATGAGCAGTTACATATGGGGTAATGAAGCTTAAGGCACAGCCTATAATCGTACCTAAAGTACAACCACGAATAGCACTTAACAAGCCCATAAAAGTAAAGCTTCTTACAATAGTAGCGTTGGTAGCTCCCATAGTCTTTAAAATAGCAATCTCACGTCTTTTTTCACTTACTGCCATCACAAGATTTGAGACAATATTAAAGCTTGCTACACCGATGATTAACACCATCGCAAGATACATTATCTTGCGTATCATACAAATATCGTGATAAAGCTTTCCTTGAGTTTCTATCCAAGTAGATACTTTGCAAGGCTCTTCTAAAGTATCAGCTGCAAAGTAAACAATGGAATCAACCTGTAGCATATCGTCTACTTTTACATGGATAGTGTTAGGGTAGGATAAATTACCAATTGTCTTTGCAGTATCCAAATTTACAAAGGCAAAGTTGTGATCGATTTGTCCACCGGTTTTAAATAAACCTACAATAGTAAACTCATGATTTACCATACTGCTAAAGCCATCTTTAGCAATGGAGCTGTCTACTGTTGCAAAGTTTATGGTATCCCCAATGTTAAGCTTTAAGTCTTTGGCAATACCTGCACCTAAAATTACAGGATTAGTCAAAGTATCTTCATCTAAAACTGAAGTTTTACAAGTCATAAAACGCTCTAAAGATAGAACCTCTTTTTCTTTTTTAGAGTCGATACCTAGTACTAAGGCTGGTTTAAAGTTAGTCTCATGACTAAAAGCACCTTGTAAACTTACAGCAGGAGCTACAGCTTTAATGTGCTGATTTTTTTCAAGTTTACTTAGGTTGTCTTCAATAGTTTCAAAACCTTGTTTTGAGTAAGAGGTAACAGTGGCAGCAGGAATTAAGGAGAGTACACGGTTGTTAAGCTCATGCTCAAAACCGTTCATAGCACTAAGACCTAAAATTAAGGCTGCAACTCCAGTTGTGATACCTGCAATGGATGCAAAGGAGATGAATTTTGCAAGCGCACCATAGCGTTTTGAGTGCAAAAATCTTAAAGCTAGTTTTAAACTTAAAAAACTTTTATGCATCAATCTCACCATCTATCATCTTGTAGATCTTGTCGCACTTTGAAGCAAGGTTTTGATCATGGGTTACCATGACTACAGCAACATGCTCTGTTTTAACTAAGTGTGAGAAGATACTAAATACTTCTTGAGCGTTTTGTGCATCTAAGTTACCTGTAGGTTCATCCGCTAAGATAAGATCTGGTTTATTTACAATGGCTCTTGCAATAGCTACACGCTGTCTTTCACCACCAGATAACTCATTTGGTCTAAAGTTTACACGGTGAGATAAACCAACCTTTTGTAAGTATTCTTTGGCCTTTAATTTAGCTTCTTTAACAGGAACATTAGCAATTAAAAGTGGCATCATCACGTTTTCAAGGGCGGTAAAGTCACCAAGTAAGTGATGGAACTGATAAACAAAGCCTAAATTTAAATTACGAAATTGAGCTTTCTTTTGATTACTTAACTTTAAAAGCTCTGTGCCTTTAAACTCTAAACTACCAGTATCTGGGGTATCTAAAGTACCTAAGATGTGTAGCAAAGTACTCTTACCAGATCCTGATTGACCTATGATGGCGGTAATTTCATCCTTACAGATCTCAAGATTAACCCCTTTTAATACCTGGGTTTTAACCTTGCCCTCAACGTAGGTTTTCTTAATATTCTGTGCTTTATAAATTATTTCGCTCATAATTAGCCTCGGCCAAGGTTAGAGATTGCATCGCATTTTGATGCTTTAATTGCAGGGTATAGGGTAAACAGTAGGGACATACTAATTGAGGATAAAGCGATGATTAAAAGATTAGTATTATCAATACATACGCTTACCTTGAAGTAGCCTTGTAAGAAATTGTTAGCTACAAAGTAGGTAGCAATAACACCTAGGATAGTACCTAAGGCAGTTCCTATCACTCCTACAAAAAGACCAGCATTTAAAAAGATAGTTAAGATTTTTCTATTGTTAAGACCTAGAGTTTTTAAGATAGCAATCTCATTTAGTCTTGCACTCACCATCATTGAAAGAGCTGAGAGAATGTTAAAGGCTGCTACCACAATTACTAAAAAGATCATAATTGCCATGGTAAGTTTTTCCATAGCCACAGCTTTAAAAAACTCACCTAAGCTATGTTGCCAAGTTGTAAACTCATAACCTTCTTGTGAAAGCTTTTTGCTTACTTTATCAATCTCAAAAGGATCTACAAGCCACAATCTTACAGATGGGTATTTTTTAGGGTATCTAAGTAAGCGTCTTACATCGTCGTAATTGCCAAGGGCAATAGTCTGATTTGAGGTAGATGGAAAATACTCTTTTAAAGTAAAAATTCTTTGAGTTGGGGTAATACCTAAAGGCGTATAACGAGCATTTTTAGTGCTGATAAGTCGTACTTTAGTGTTTAAACCAAGCTCGTTATTTAAATAAATACTAGCTTGTGCATTAAGCGCAAAACTTCCTTTTTGTGGAATTGAAGCTAGTTTTAAATATTCTTTTGAGTAGCCGTTTTTTATGTGTAGATTTTTAGTATCAACGCCAGCAAGTGTGATTAAAGCTAATTTTTTGCTAGTTTGTAATAACACCTCATCCTCAAGATAAGGAGCGCAAGCTACAACCTTATCAAGACTTAAGAGCTTATCACTGTCAGAGTAGGGCGCTTTTACAATTACATGTGCCGTATTGTTTAGAACCACTTGTTTTAAGTTGTTCTGAAGTCCCTGCATAATCGAAGTGTCAATGATTAAGGCTGCCACACCTAAGGTAATACCTAAGATGGAAAGTAGTGCTACAAAGGACGCAAAACGGTGAGCTTGGCTATTGAAGACATACTTTAGAGAAATAGCTAAAGATAAAGGATAGAAAAGTCGCACAGTAATTCCATATTGATTAAAAACGCATCATAAACTAATTTTAGCACACTATATTTTGCTAAAAAGGAATTTATTAAAGGAGCCATTCCTTATCAATTTTGTGCAAAACGAAGGTCTTTTTTGAAAAAGAGCTAACTAGAATTAGTCTCATTGGAAGGAAGGTAGACAATAAAAAGAAATAGTTAAATTAAAAAGGTATTTGAAAATAGCTTTGAAAACATAAGATCAGTTTGGTGCTTTAAATCATAAGCATGTCACAGCCCACTGAAAAAGATCTGATTTAGCTCAGTCAGTTTTGACTAAAAGTCAGCTCAATCATTTTGGATTGTTGCTTACCCAATTTTTACTGTTGCTCAGTCAATTATATTTATTGCTCATT
>Ga0256404_1004816_pt1 | contig 24788 bp, 26 predicted proteins | sample RumenRJG_01DNA_FD_185990 | JGI IMG/M metagenome (GOLD analysis project Ga0256404, IMG submission 185990) | Bovine rumen microbial communities from Lethbridge, Alberta, Canada - RJG_01 | ecosystem: Host-associated > Mammals > Digestive system > Stomach > Rumen | place: Canada: Alberta | collected... | reverse complement strand
CCCGGAAACGGCTCGGAGAGATCCTCGGAGGGGTGAGATTCCCGTGATGCGGATACGCTGTCCGCAACTCAGTGACTTCCCGGCTGCAGGGGCGAGGAGGATAAATACTGCGATCCCATTTTTGTAAAACCATGAAACCCGCCAAGGGGGTAGTATACCCTTCTGAAGATTCAAGGCTCCGTATAGTTTCGGGAGCGTTTTTAAGAAAAAAATCGTTTGTACGGCTATCATACACAGAATTAAGAGAAATGATATTACCCATAAGGGAAAAGTGACTTACAAGGGGGAATTCTGTCCATTTTGCACCCAGAATTCATATGAATTTTTCGTATGGATTCCAGGTGCTTTTTTTATTGCTTTGATTCTCGAAGAACAAGGAGGAAATGCTGTGCCGAGAATGAGTAAAAAGAAAAAGAGGGAGTATGCGATCTTCCTCAATGACCAAAACCGGATCACGTATAACAAACTCTGCAAACAGTGCACCAAGGACTGCAAGCAGAGTTATCGCTGTATCGTGATCCAATGCCCCAAATTCAAGAAAAAGGAGATCAAACATGGAACAATTGGAAATCATAAAAGCAAGTGAGATAACGACGAGAGAGATCGAATGGCTCTGGTATCCGTTCATCCCGTATGGAAAGGTAACGATTCTTCAGGGAGATTCCGGAGACGGGAAAAGCCTGATGATCCTCAAGTTGGCAGCGATGCTGACACGGGGAGAACCGATGCCGTTTATAGACGGAGACGGACATGAGCCTATCAATGTCATCTATCAGTCATCAGAGGATGATGCAGACGATACTATCGTGCCCAGATTCCTTAAGGCGGGCGGAGACCCGGAGAGGTTGCTGTTCATCAATGAGAAAAAGAAGTTTCTTAGCTTTTCAGATCTGAGATTGCTGGCTGCTCTGGAACAGACCAAAGCTAGGCTGCTGGTTCTGGATCCGCTTTCAGCGTATATCGGAGAAGGGATACAACTGAATGCTGCCAATGAGGTCCGGGCACAGTTCCGTCCGCTGATCGAGATGGCAAAGGAACTGAAATGCGCGATCCTCATCATTCATCATCAGAACAAGCAGTTGGGACAAAAGGCGATCAACCGGGGATCCGGTTCTGTGGATGTCATCGCTGGACCGAGAAGCACGCTTGTCATCGCAAGAACCGGAAGCGAAGATCCGGATGAGAGGATCCTGGCACAGGTCAAATGCAATGTCGGCCCTACAGGTACGGCAATTGTTTTTTCGGTCGGTAGCGGTGAGGTGACCTGGCTTCGGGAAGAAGCCAAAACTGCAGATGAGGTTTTAGGAAATGTCTGCAGCGGGATGGGCAGACCCGGCACATTAGTCAGCGACGCGAAAGACATTCTGGCAGAACAACTCGCCAAAGGGCCGAGACCGCAGCAGGAGATCATGGCAATGATGAAAGCGGCGGGCATCGGCGAGACCACGGCAAAGAAGGCAAAAGCACTCCTTGCGATACGGTCAGTGAAGCAGGGATCGATGTGGTTTTGGTCTTTGCCGGAAGCCGGGATCGGAATCTCGAACTGAGAAGAGAGGGGCTCCGGCAAGGCTTCAGAGGGAGTCCAGAGGGAACGGCTGGCCCACGACCTTGTTTGCAAGGTGTAGTGGGTTACACAACATCTGCGCCATGAGAAAAATCCGTGGATTTTTCTTTCCCGGAGGCAGTTGTGACACGCGGAGTGTCACGATCTGGCTGCGGGCGGATGAGCATACTGAGAGTGACTGCGAACAGTATGACCAGCCGGAAAAAAGGCGCAGTGGTGTGTTTGAAACAAGACGGAAGGGATGAAGATCTTACGGGACACTGTGACTTCTTACTTCCTTCCTTGATTATTGGAACAGGAGAGATTATGGCGAATTACGCGATCATGAGAATCGAAAAAAGAAAGCTCGGTGCTGTCGGCAGGATCTGCAAACACAACGAGCGTCTGAAAACAGAATATAAAAGCAATCCGGATATCGATCCGGAGAGAAGCCACCTGAACTATCATCTGGTGACACCGAAAGACAATTACAGAAAAGAAGTGCTGGACAGGATCACCCACGCCGGAGCCCGAATGCGGAAGGACAGTGTGGCCATGCAGGACTGCTTCATCGGAGCGACTCCGGAGTGGATCCGGGCTAAACCGCCTGAAGAACAGAGAGAATATTTTGAGCATGCAGTCCGGTTCTTTGAGAACCATTTTGGAAAAGAGAACATCATCTCAGCAGTTGTGCATATGGATGAGGCAACTCCCCATATGCACCTTTGTTTTGTCCCGCTGACACGGGATGGGAGACTATCTTCCAAAGAGTTGATAGGCGGTCCTAAAGGTCTGACAAAGTTGCAGGATCAGTTTTATGTCTATATGCAGAACAAGTACCTGGATATAACCCGAGGGATCCCGGCAAGGATCTCAAAGCGTACACATATCCCGGTCTATATGTATAAGAACGCTGGCATGCTGTATGACCACTATGAAGAGATCCTGAAGGCGATCAACGACATCGGGGTATTCAACAGCGGGAAGAAAAAAGAAGAGGCCATCGCTCTGCTGGGTCGATACGCCCCGGAGATGGCTAAACTCAAGGACCAGCTGAAGGTGACAGATGAGCATATCAGCTATCTGGAAAGGACGCTCTCGGATGAGAGCGAAAACCTTCGGTTTTACAGAAGCGACAACTATGAAAAAGAGCTGACGATCAAGGAGCAGAATCAGAAGCTTTATGAACTGAACCAGAAACAGAAACAGCTGGAGAAACTGGTTTCCAGGATTCCTCCGGATTATCTGGAACAGATTAGGAAAAACGAATTGAAAGCAAGAAAGGAAAGATCAAGAGGATGGGACAGATAATCCGGATAAGAAAGAAAAAATGGGACACGGGAGTTACCCGCCGATATGAGTATCAGGGCGTAAGATATGAGGTTTCCTCAATCTTTCGCCCTTTTCATATGCCTGGCGACGAGAGTAGTGACGATGACGGTTTAAGAAACAGATTCGTAAATCTTATGCTTCGGGATCCAGAGTTGACCATGCAGATTAAAGGGAATAAAATCTGTACAATGTACAGCAATTTGTCTGCAGGAAAGGAGTGTAATGCAGACAAAATTTAAAACCAAAAACGAAAACAAAATCACTGCGCTTTACTGTCGGCTTTCCAGAGAGGACGGCGACGAAGGCGAAAGTAACTCCATCGGAAATCAGAAGAAGATGCTTGCCCTGAAAGCCAAAGAGCTTGGCTTGGGGAACATCGAATACTATGTGGACGATGGATACACGGGAACAAACTTCAATCGCCCTGATTACAATCGGCTCAAAGCGGATATCATGGAAGGTCGTATAGGGACCGTTCTGGTAAAGGACCTTTCCAGATTGGGAAGAGACTATGTCGGCATGGGATACTGTATAGAAGAACTCTTTCCGACATATGGGGTTCGCTTCATAGCTATGACTGACGGCGTGGACAGCAATGAGGGAATGAATGACATCATACCCTTCAAAAACATCATGAACGAGATGTATGCCAAAGACATCAGCAAAAAGGTAAGATCTGCTCATAAGATCCGCGGTCAGTTGGGAATCCCTCTCGGACAGCCTCCGTATGGTTACATAAAGGATCCAGAGAATAAAAACAGATGGATCGTGGACCAGGAAGCTTCGAAAATAGTGAAGAGGATATTCCGGATGTTTTTGGAGGGAAAAGGAGCAGAAACAATAGCACATGCTCTTTCCGAAGACCATATCCTGTACCCTACAGAGTACTGGAGAACTAAAGGGATCAACCGCGGGGGCAAGAAAGTGTATACAGATCCGTACAGATGGAACGACAGCACGATTGCCAAAATGCTTACCAGGCAGGAGTATTGCGGCGATGTAGTGAACTTCAAAACCTGGTCGCTGGATTTCAAGCACAAGGAACGCATCGACAACCCGAAAGAAAACTGGAAGATCTTTAAGGATGTTCATGAACCAATTATTGACAGAGAAGATTTCGAAAAGGTTCAGGAGTTCCTGTCTCGGGGAAAGCGAAGGCCTTCCAAAGTTAAAGGAAATACGCCGACTGTGTTCAACGGGTATCTATACTGCCCTGATTGCGGCCGCAAGCTGTGGTTTCACACCAACACAAGCAATCCGAGCATCCATTTCTTCAGCTGTTCCAACTACGAGAAGGATTATCGAGGAACCTGTAAGACGAGGCACTATATCCGCGAGGAAGCACTGGAAATGATTGTTTTGAACGAGCTGAGATATCTTGCCTCATTCCTGAAAAAGGATGAAGCAGCGTTCGCAAAAATGATGATGGAACAAGCGGAGGCATCCATTGCTGAAAGGCAGCAAGAACTGCAGAAAGAGCTAGAGACTGATTTGGGGCGAAAGCGAACAGTGGAAATGCTATACGAGAAATGCTTTGAGGACAATGCCACGGGAAAGGTTACGGACGACTGGTTTATCCACATGACAACCAAGTACTCGGCCGAAAAAGAAGTTCTTTGCCGCAGGATCCACGATATCCAGGAAGAGCAGCGGTCACTTGTGATTAGCGAGGCAAGTCAGGAGAGTTTTATTTCCTCGGTCCGTAAATTCATGAAGATCGATAAACTGACGCCGACGCTTATGAATGAGCTGATCGACCGGATTGAAGTTTATGAGGCTGAGGGTAAAGGGAAAAACAGGACCCAGCGCGTTGTGATTTTTTACCGATTCATAGGTGATTTTCTTATCTTAGGGAGAGACAATTACTGTTTGACAGTCGATCCTCAGAGAGAAAAAACCGTCCACTATACTGTGGATGCTGTTTCAGAAATGGCATCATAAATTATTAGCGACTTTTCGACATAAAAAAGAAAGAAGAGTACTCGCAATACTCTTCTTTCAAGTCGAAAGATTAAAAAACGTGACGTTTTTCGGACTATCAAGTCCTTTATCTTCCTCAGTATGGTTGCGGAGGAAGGACTTGAACCTACGACCTCCAGGTTATGAGCCTGGCGAGCTACCAACTGCTCCACTCCGCGATATCTTGTCAGCTTGTTTATTCTACCATATTATTTTCTTTTGTCAACTCATATGTTTTCCTTGAGGGTAGAAAATAGCAGGACTTGCAGAGTTTGTTCACAGGGAATTCTTCTTTTTTAGACGTCCGTAATGTATAATACGGAAGATTACAAAAGAAGAGGCTATGATGTTTTCTGGTTTTTCAAAAGATACAGTGGATTTCCTTTGGGAGATCAAACTGAATAATAACAGGTCCTGGTATAACGAGAACAAGGAACGTTGCAAAGAAGTATTGCTTCGTCCGATGCAGGAACTTTCAAATGATATTTACGAGGCGTTTGAGATCGCTCATCCTGAAATGGAACTGAACGTACATATGAGCAGGATCTACCGCGACGCAAGAAGGTTATACGGAAGAGGACCGTATAAGGATTATCTCTGGTTCACATTATATGATGCGTCATCGGAACATTGGTCCGGGAAACCGTCTTTTTGGTTCGAAATCGCATCAGACAGATGGAGCTATGGCTTAGGGTGTTATGACGAAAAATCTGTAATGATGAACCGGTTCAGAAAAAAGATCAACGCTGACCCTTCATCCCTCAGAGAATTGGATGTATTGCTTGATTCCCAGGATGAGTTTGTCCTTACAGGGGAGGAGTATAAGAAGCAGCATCAGAATTGCGATCATCCGGATCTGCTGAGATGGTACCGAAAAAAGTACTTTTCCCTTGAGCATACTCAGCCGATTGGGCTCGATGTAGTTGATCCCGGACTGGGAAGGCGTGTAATCGATGGGATGATGTTTCTTGTTCCGTTCTACAATTATTTCTACCCTATAGGAAAAGAAGCGGCGGACAATCAGTACGAAGGGGAAAAATACGAATGAAAAAAAGGACCCTTTGGTGGATCGGGATGTTTATATACCTGATCTTTCTCTTTCGTATCACTGTGTTCCGGCCTGGAACTGTACCTGTTGAATTGTTCAGCGGCAGTCTGAATCTTGTGCCTTTTTCCGAGTATCTGAGATTTGCGCACAACGGATTTTGGGGAGTGTTTTTCTATTATTTTATCGGGAACATACTGTGTTTCATGCCGTTCGGAATGTTTCTGCGGCAGAGGGATCGGAAGAATAGATGGTTTCAGGCGCTGCTGCTGTCGATCCTCCTTTCTGTTTTGATCGAGACCCTCCAGTATGTTCTGGGCACGGGGGTAACAGAGACAGATGATGTCATACTGAACACCTTCGGCTCTGCGCTTGGATACTATTTAGTGAACATTATGAAAGATTAGAACCCGAAACGTTGTAAACGTTCCGGGTTCCTTCAAATTAGTTTTCTTTGTAGATGCCAAGATCTATAGCGGCATACTTTGGAGCGTCGGGGTACTCATGGAAGATGCCTTTCATATTGGCTGACAGTCTGGAGCAGAGCGGGAAGCCGAAGTCTTCAACGATATAACCTTCAATATCGTGGTAAACACCGTTTTCGTCTTTCCTGCAGTTTATTCTTTCGATCAGAGGACGAGAATCGCTCATGAAGTAGTAGCAGGGGTATCCGAGTCCATAGCACATCCCGGCTTCAAAAGCAGTGCCGCTGTCCGGCTCCGCACCATGGTACGGGTTGAAATTTGCGAGCACATAATTACTGTTCCGGATATGCTGCTGGTCACGGTCAAAAAAGAAAGCGCTGCGGGAAAAGACATTGGAGAAGGTCTCTTTATCCGGCCATTCGCACCCCGGAGCGTCATCCGGAGGGAAGATCCCTTCAAAGCCGTATTTCAATGTTTGCTCCTTCATCCAGTCACCATATTCCCGGCTGTTGAGAAGGAAACACTCAAACCCGGCGAGATATGCTCTCCATTTTCCCGGCTCTACAGGCCAGGTGCATTGGTTCCGCATATCCTTCCTGGGGATCACGCGCTGCCCGCGGTCCTTTGCTTCTTCATCCAGATCATATCGGAGTATCTTCAGCGCTTCGGAAAAGCCGCCTTCAACTAGTTTGCTGGGGATCATATACATGAGGTTCCCAAGGGTAAAAGCTTCCCCGGGGCCGTGACCGTTTTCATCAATGACAGAGCCGTCTTCACGGTAGTAGAAGTGAGGATATCTGTGGACATAGTCTCTGCGGTCCTGCAGGAAAGAATATAGTTTTTTTCCTTTTGCGAACCCGACTCCCAGGTCAAAGCATACTGCGCCATCCGGTTCTCCTCCGCGAAAGCCGTTCACATTGGCAATAACGATGTCACAGTTATCAAGAAAACTGCGGTCGATATGCTCGTAGTCTTTATAACCGTTTTCTAAATAGGTGAGGTCGTTGACGAAAGTGAACCCCCAGCGCTCCGCTTCGGCTTTCATAGCGAGGATCTGGGCGAGTCCGTCCGGAGCGTACCGTTCCGGTCCGGTGTAGTAGATTCGGTAATCGTATTTATACATCACATGCTCCTCATTGTATTTTTTTAATCATTATATCAGATGCCCATTATTATGGGATGTGGTAGAATAGAGCAAAAGCGCTGAGAAGACAGGAGGCCGGACAGCAATGGCATATTTAACGGATATCGAGATCGCTCAGGCGTGTCAGAAGAGGCCGATCACAGAAATAGCGAAGGCGGCCGGAATAGATGAAGAATACCTTGAGCAGTACGGCAAATATAAAGCAAAGGTGGACTATCAGTTCCTGAAGGATCATATGGATGATCCGGACGGAAAACTGATCCTTGTCACCGCCATCTCGCCTACTCCGGCAGGAGAAGGAAAGACGACCACCACGGTCGGACTTGCGGATGGACTGAGAAGGATCGGAAAAAAGGTCATGGTGGCTCTGCGTGAGCCTTCCCTAGGCCCTGTATTTGGCGTGAAAGGCGGTGCGGCGGGAGGCGGATATGCCCAGGTCGTGCCCATGGAGGACATCAATCTTCATTTCACCGGGGATTTTCACGCTATCGGGGCAGCCAACAATCTTCTTGCCGCTATGCTGGACAACCATATCCAGCAGGGGAATGCCCTGGGGATCGACCCGAGAAGGGTCACCTGGCACAGGGCAGTCGATATGAATGACCGCGCGCTCCGCAATATCGTCATCGGGCTCGGAGGGAGGACCAACGGGACGCCGAGGGAGGACAGTTTTGATATCACAGTCGCATCGGAGGTCATGGCGGTGCTTTGTCTTGCTTCTGACATCTCCGATCTGAAGGAGAGGCTGGCAAAGATCATCGTAGGATACACGTATGAGAACAAGCCTGTCACGGCGGGAGATCTCCATGCGCAGGGGGCCATGGCTGCCCTTCTGAAAGACGCGCTGAAGCCGAACCTTGTACAGACGCTGGAGGGAACGCCGGCATTCGTGCACGGCGGACCGTTTGCCAATATCGCTCACGGCTGTAACAGTGTGACCGCCACAAGGATGGCGTTGAAGCTGGGCGATTATGTGGTAACGGAAGCAGGATTCGGTGCGGATCTTGGCGCTGAGAAATTCCTGGATATCAAATGCAGAATGGCGGGGCTTAAACCGGATGCAGTCGTCATCGTCGCGACGGTACGGGCGCTGAAGCACCATGGAGTCGCGGCCAAAGATGCCCTCGGTGAAGAAGACCTGGAGGCACTGGAAAAGGGGCTTCCCAATCTGCTGCAGCATGTGGAGAACATCACCAAAGTATATAAACTGCCCGCTGTTGTTGCTGTAAACCGGTTCCCGACGGATACGGAAGCGGAACTTGCACTTGTCGAGAAGAAGTGCAGGGAACTCGGGGTCAACGTCGCGCTCTCCGAAGTGTGGGCGAAGGGCGGGGAAGGCGGAGAAGAACTTGCCAATGAAGTAGTCCGTCTCTGCGGAGAAAGGAATGAATTCACATTCAGTTATGACGACGAGGACAGCATCGGGGAGAAACTGAACAAGATCGCGCAAAAGATCTATCACGCGGATGGTGTGGATCTTGTCGGAGATGCTCCGAAGCAGCTGAAGCAGCTGACCCGTCTGGGCTTCGGAAAACTTCCGATCTGTGTGGCGAAGACGCAATATTCCTTCTCGGATGACCCCAACAAGCTCGGTGCGCCGAAGGGCTTCCGGATCTCGGTTAGAAACCTGAAAGTCTCTGCCGGAGCGGGATTCATCGTAGCCCTTACAGGGGATATCATGACGATGCCGGGACTTCCCAAGGTCCCTGCGGCGGAGAAGATCGACGTGGACGAGAACGGTGTGATCACCGGATTGTTTTAAAGATGGATTTTAGGAATTACAGTCTGAATCAGTTTACGGAATCCCTTTCCTCGAAGGATCCCGTTCCCGGCGGCGGAGGAGCGAGCGCTCTTGCTGCCGCTGTAGGTGTCTCCCTCGGAGAGATGGTCGGGTCTTTGACCGTGGGGAAGAAAAAGTACGCAGATACGGAAGCGGACATGAGGGTATGGATGGAGGAGGCGGAGAAGCTCAGAAATGAGTTCCTGTCCCTGATCAACGGGGACGCGGAAGCATTCCTCCCGCTTTCCGAGGTCTACAGACTGCCGAAGGAAGATCCATCACGCGGAGAGAAGATGGAAACTGCCCTTGTCTCTGCTGCCGCTGTCCCGATGCGACTGATGGAGCTGTGCGGACAGGCAATCGACCTGATCGGGCGGTTTGGAGAAAAAGGAAGCAGACTAGCTATCTCGGATGCGGCGACCGGAGCGGTGATCTGCAGGGGAGCCATGCGGGGAGCATGGATCAACCTGAAGGTCAATACCTCTGCGATGAAAGACAGGGAGACAGCTGTCATGCTGGAGCAGAGGGGCGAAGAACTTCTTATGCGGTATGAGCAGGAAGCAGAGCTCATATACGAAAAAGTGATGGAGAGAATAGGCTGATGGCGATGCTTTTAAAGGGAGCTCCCGTAGCTTCCGCGCTGAACGAAAAAATGAAGAAAGAGGTCGCGGTGCTGCGTCAGATGTCCGTTGAGCCTACGCTCGCCATCGTGAGAGTCGGCGAGAAGGGTGACGATCTGAGTTATGAGCGCAGCGCGATGAAGCGCTGTGCCTCGGTGGGTGTCCGCGTGGAGAATATCGTCTTTCCTGAAGATGTGTCCCGTGAAGTTTTCTATGACGAGATCGACCGGCTGAACCGGGATGATTCCGTGCACGGCATCCTCATCTTCCGCCCCCTCCCGGAACATCTGGACAACGAAAGGGCGAGGAATGCCGTATCACCGGAAAAGGATGTGGACGGCTGCACGGACGGCTCCCTGGCGGGTGTATTCACGGGAAGCGGTACCGGTTTTTCTCCCTGTACTGCCCAGGCAGTGGTGGAAGTCCTGGATCATTACGGAATATCCTGTGAAGGGAAGGAAGCGGTGATCATCGGAAGATCCCTCGTGGTAGGAAGGCCGGCTGCAATGCTGCTTTTGCACAGGAATGCCACTGTGACAGTATGCCACACCAGGACAAAAGACCTTAAGGAGCAGGCCAGGAGAGCGGATATCCTGGTGGTGTGTTCCGGGAAGATGGAGTCCTTCGGGAAAGACTTTGTCCGTCCGGGGCAGATCGTCATCGATGTCGGGATCAGCTGGAATGAAGAAAAAGGAAAGCTCTGCGGGGATGTCATCTTTGAGGAAGCCGAGCCGGTCGTGGAGGCGATCACCCCTGTTCCCGGAGGTGTAGGGGCTGTTACTACAAGTGTCCTCGTCTCCCATGTGGTGAGGTCAGCAGAACGTGCCGCATCCCTCTGAAGAGGGGAGATCAGTTTAATTATGGATATAATCGAAGTAAAAGACTTTTTAGATACATACAGCGTTCCCTATAAGCATACGGATATCCACCGCATGCGCGAATTGATGCGCAGACTTGGCGATCCGCAAAAGGGGATGCACTTTGTCCATGTGGCTGGAACGAACGGAAAAGGAAGCTGCTCCGCCATGACGGAGAGCATTCTCAGGACTGCAGGATACCGGAGCGGACTTTTCACTTCTCCGCATCTGGTCCGTTTCAACGAGCGGATGCAGATCTGCGGGGAGGAGATCCCGGATGATGAACTCGCTGATGTGATGACGGAGGTCGTTGCCGCGAATGACGCCCTGGAAGAAAAGGTGAACTGGTTCGAGATCGTGACGGCGGCTGCGCTGGTCTGGTTCCGCAGGAGAGCGTGTGACATCGTTGTGCTGGAGGTAGGCGTCGGAGGAGATTTCGACGGAACCAACGTTATCGATACGCCTGACGTGGCGGTGCTGATGAATATCGGTCTCGACCACACAGGCCAGCTGGGAGATACGGTGGAAAAGATCGCCGCAACCAAGGCTGGAATCATAAAGGAAAACGGGACGGTAGTCATATACCGCGGCACAGACTCTGTTGAGGAGATCTTTGAAAAGAGGTGCGCAGAGAAGAACGCGTCCCTCAGAAAGGCGGATTTCGGGAGCATCTTGCTGAAGTCGGAGGATCTCCGGGGCCAGGTGTTTGACATCGGCTGTTACAGGGATCTGCGCATACCGCTCATCGGAGAGCACCAGAGAAAAAACACTGCCGTTGTTCTGAAAGTGGTGGAGGCTCTTCGCGAAAAGGGTTTCGTGATATCCGATGAGGCGCTCTATGAAGGGCTGAGGGATGTGTCCTGGCCTGTCCGTATGCAGATCATGGGGGAGAGGCCGCTGTTCATCGTGGACGGAGGGCACAACCCGCAGTGCGTTGAGGCGGTGAAAACGAGTCTGGAGACGCTTCTGAAGGAGGGTCAGCGCCTGGTATTTCTAAGCGGGATCCTGAAGGGAAAGGACGCCTCTGAGATGTTCCGTATCCTAAGCGGGCTCAGCAAGGATTTCGTCCTGGTGGAACCTGCTACTGTCCGCGCTCAGTCTGCGGATGCGCTTTCCGATCTGGCGAAGCAGTACGGTTGCGAGACAACTGTATGCGGATCGGTTCCGGAGGCGGTTGAGACCGCCGTCGGTAAAGCCGGAGAGGACGGAGCGGTCTGCTGTGTGGGGTCATTGTATCTTGCCGGGGAGATCCTGGATCATTTCGGCAAAACGCGTTAGTGTCAAAGGAGTTGTATCATGAAAACGCGAAGGATCGTATTGGTTGGACTGCTTACGGCGGTATATGTCGTGCTGAGCATTTTTCTCACGGTGACGCTCTGGAATTTCAAGATCACATTTGAAGCGCTTCCCATTCTGGTCGGGGCGTTCCTGCTGGGACCCGCGGACGGGCTGCTCATCGGTCTTCTGGGGAGTTTCCTGACCCAGATGCTCACGTACGGATTTACCGCAACAACGCCTTTGTGGGTCCTGCCTCATGCGTTCAGCGGGTGGATCGCAGGACTCATGGCGGCAAAAATGGGCGGGCCGCATAGTGTGAAGAAGACTGCGGTGATCACCGTGGTCAGCGCCCTTAGTGTCACGGCCCTCAACACACTGGCGATGTTCGTGGACAGCAAAATGTTCGGCTACTATTCCAAGGCATTTGTCTTCGGCGCCCTTGGGGTGAGGATCGTCACGGGGATCGCCACGGCTGTCGCTTTCTCATTGCTCCTTCCTCCCCTTCTTGCGCAGATAAGGAAGATCTTAAAGTGAGAAGAGGATCCGAGAACAAAGACAGCTGCACGGATCATACGAAAACAAGAAGTACGGCAGGACCGTGAACGGGTCCTGCCGTACATTTCTTTTCGATGGAGACCGTATCCTGCCTGATCTGCGAACAGCCCCTTTGGGGATAAAAAATCGAATCGGCGAGGGTCACAAACCGACACCCTCTGGATAATCCCTCCGATTGTGACAGGCCCGGTTGCGAACAGCCTCTTTGGGGATGAAAAGCAACCTGCCTCTGGTATCGCTGCCTTCAGGCAGCTATGTGTTGATCAGCCGGCGTGAGGGATCCGGATGGGCTCCTCCTCCCGCGGCGCAAGTCGGATCTTTTTCTGCTTTGCTCTTTGAGCCGCTACGTAGGAATCGTTTCCGAAGTCACCTTCCAGATCGTCCTCAAAGAGGAGGAACAGGGAAGCGATAAAGCGATAGATCTTGTCTGACATGGTCGTGTCCTCCTGCTGTTTTCTTTTGATGATTCTATTATAAGAAAAGTACTGTCCAAAAGTACGGACAGTACTCAGTGAATCTCAAAGATTTTTGCAAAAAAACACGATCAACGTATCGCCTCAAGAAAACAGGCACCGGCATGGGATGACAGCGCCTTGCATGAGGAGAACCCGGCGCTTTCCAGAAGATCGGATTCGTGTGGAAGGGTGAGGGGAATGTCAAAATGCACGGGTATATCGGGAGACAGACCCTCAGCCTTTTGTTTTTTCAGGAAGACATCTCTCAGAAGGTCCTCTTCCTCTTCGCAGCAGGCGAAATAGTCACAGTTCAGGAAGATCCCGCCCGGACGGAGACAGCGGAAGATCTTCCGGTAGAGCTCCAGCTTTGGCTCAGGCAGCAGGTGATGCAGGGACTCAAAGGAGATCACGGCGTCGTAACTGCTTTCTTCAAACGGAGTGAGACAGTAGTTGCCCCGTATCCGTTTCACTTCGGGATGCCTGCGCGCCAGTTCGTCCAGCATCGCACCGCTCATATCGATTCCTGTAACGGAAATGCCGGGAAAGGCAGGAAGGACAGTGTCCAGTTCCAGCCCGTATCCGCACCCGAGATCCAGCACGTCCTGAATACCGGAGGGGAGATGACCCGGAAACGCGAGATAGGCGTTCGTCCACCGGTCCATGTGGTAGGGATAGTCCTCCATACGCGTGTCAAAGAATGAGGACATCTCTTCCAGAGGAATGTCCCCGGTCTCCCTGAGCCACCACCTGAGACCGAACATGTGGTCATCGATGCTGTCCCGTATCCTGATGTCCAGATTCTCACGCACCATGATCACAGACAGGCGTTCAGTATCGCGATGACGTCGTCTTTGGAAAGCGGGACGTAGGATTTGGAACATCTGCCCCGCAGATCCGCATGTACGGCGATCTCTTCGAAACGGGATCCGTCGATCCCGAGTTCGGTAAATGTCCTTGCGATCCCGATACCGGAAAGAAAACGCTCCAGGGAAGCTATGCCGGCAAGAGCGGCATCCCGCTCTGTCTCCCCGTCTGTGCTCCAGACGTTCCTGGCGAACCGGGCGAATCTCGGGATAACTTCAGGATCCTTGTCGAGGATGAAACGCATCCATCTTGGTGTGAGGATCGCGAGGACCTCTCCGTGTGTAGCGTCGTAGACCGCGGAGAATTCGTGACCGATGGCGTGGCAGGTCTTTCCCGGGTAAAGTTTTCCGTAATCCAGCATGCCGCTGCATGCAAGGGATGAGGCCCACATGAGATTTGCGCGGGCGTCATAGTCATCCGGATGCTCCAGGACGATGGGAAGGTCGTGTATTACGGTCCGCATGATGGTCTCCGCAAGACCGTCGCTGATCTCGCTTCCGTCTGTTCTGGAGAAATAGGCTTCCATCGCGTGGCTCAGAATGTCTGCGGAACCGCAGGCGGTCTGGTAGGCGGGAACGGAGAAGGTGAGGGAAGGATCGCAGAATGAGACGACGGGATAGGAGAAGACAGAACTGTATTTCTCCTTTGTCTCAGGGTTGGAGATGACGCCCTTGTTGTCGAATTCCGACCCTGTCGCGCTGAGCGTCAGTACAGCGATGACGGGAAGCGTCTTTCTTCCTGAGCGGGAATGGAGGACCATATCCCAGGTGTCCTCCTCGCTGAATGCGGCGACGCCGATGGCTTTTGCGCAGTCGATGACGCTTCCGCCACCCACGGCAAGCACCGAATCAACGGCGTATTTGCGGCACAGATCCGCTCCCCGCGCCACGGTCGCCACGCGGGGGTTCGGCTCCACTCCGGAGCATTCCGTGATCTGAAAACCGCTGTTTCTCAGCATATCGGTGATGTATTCGTGGATACCGTTTTTGAGGATGGATCCCCCGCCATATACGAGGAGAACGCTTTTTCCGTATGCGGAAAGGACATCCGGAAGTCCATCGGTGACTCCTTTGCCGAATCTCAGTTCGGTAGGAATATAGTGCTTGAAGTTTTCCATATGATCCTCTCCTGTTCAGAATTCAGCTCTGGGCGAGCCGCTGTGGAAAATGACCGACTCCGCGCCGTATACTTTTTTTGCTTCAGCCCTGGATTCTTCTCCTGTGATGCCCCGCAGGATGACGAAACTTCCCATGGTCACGGGTACCCAGTAGAGGAGGCCGTACAGTTCCGCGGTCGTGTCGAAGAACTGGGGACGTGTCTTCATGTTCCGCAGCATCCGGTTCATGGCCTTATATTCCTTTTCGGGAAGATCCGACTCCTCTCTCGGGAGCATCAGAAGACCGCGGACGATATTGGAATAGTTCCTGGCATAGTAGGAGACGACATCGGTGCTGTGGCTCTCCACAGCGCAGAAGTACCGGTACGGGTAAAAGACCTTCGTAACGGCCTCGCAGAACGCGAGGATCTCTTTGGGATCCTCTGTATCCGGGTGAAGATTGAGAAGCAGCGGTGCCCGATCCTCACGGGCTTCCATGGAAGTCAGGATCTCTTCCAGGGTGGATATACGGCCTTCCCCGAAGAGCGTCATGTCCTTCAGTTGTTCATAATCCACTTCGACGATCCTGCGGCTGTCGCCGGATGCCCGCTCCAGTGTGGGATCCGCGAACGCTACAGGAACACGGTCCCTGGTCAGACGCACGTCGATCCTGCTCCCATAGCACAGATCCGCCGCGTGCATGACCGCGCCGACAGAATTCTCCGAAAAGCCCTTCCCGTCAAACCACAGTCCGCGGTCCGCATAGCTTCGGTGTGTATATCTGCGTTTCACGCGGGGGAACAGGCCTTCTCCGGTCGTCATTACGACGTAGACGGCGAGAAGGATCATGAGTGCGCGTATGATGGTGCTGAAGATTTGTTCCTGAGGCATGGTGCTGTTTCTCCGTTTGATGATATTGTCATCATTGTACTACATCTCAGTGTCCGGAACATGACTTTTCCGGATCGATGGATCACGCAGAGCGATATATTGGAAAGAAAGACGAGACATTATATACTTGCAGCTATGAAAATAAAGGAAATATATAAGAATATTATGAGCAGAGCCGATTCCTTGCTTACGGGATGCGCTCCGGTGCTGACGGCGTCGCTTCTGCCGGTGTGTCTGGTCTACTGTGAGGTCGTCCTTCAGATGACCGGAACGGTCATGAACGGGAAGCAGCGCATCGGCGGCATCATCCTGATCGCGGCAGGATGCGGCCTTGTGCTGGAAAGTCTGGCAGGATCGCTAAGAAGCGCAAAGGCGGGAAACGGAGTGAGGATCGCTGTGTCTGAGATCTCAGTGGTCTGGTTCCTCGTGGCATATTTTACCGACAACTCCTACCGTGTCTTTATGGATCCCGCATCGATCCTTGGCGGGGTGAGAGGCGTGGTAACTGAGTTCGGGGGAACCCTGCTCACTATCGTGACATCGGGATTTCCCATGATCCTTCTGTATCATCTGCCGCTGATCCTGTGGCTTCTTCGGGGAAAGAAAAGAAGTAGCAGGGAGATCCGGTCCGGCGCCGGGACAGCAGTTCTTCTGCTGTCCGGTGTCCTTGCGGCAGCAGTGGGGATCTTCTCTTTTCTGGCGGATCAGGACGCGAAAGCGAAGATGGCCACGGATTACAACTACGATACCTCTGTGAGAAGCCTCGGGCTGATCACTTCCACTGTTCTGGATACCCGTTATATGGCATTCGGAAATCCGTACGAGAGCGTCTTCGTCGATCCGGACGGCGGTGAGCAGACCTCTGCGGAAACAGAGGAGACGGAGCCTGCCGAATCCGGTGAGCCGGTCAAGACATATGACAGGAACGTAATGGATGTTGATTTCGACACGCTCATAGCGGAGACGAATGATGCCACGCTGAAGGGGATCTATTCCTATCTCTCCAAACAGCCCGGTTCCTATCAGAACGAATATACCGGCAAGTTTGAGGGGAAGAACCTGATCCTTATCTGCGCCGAAGCGTTCGCAAAAGAGGTGATCGATCCCGTCAGGACACCGACCTTATACCGGCTCGCGACGAAAGGCATCGTATTCGAGGACTATTACCAGCCTGCCTGGGGAGGAAGCACCTCATCCGGGGAGTTTTCATTCCTCACGGGGATCATCCCCGTGGAAGCGGTGAGTTCGGTGACCAGCGTCATGGGCCATGATCTCCGGTTCACCCTCGGGAACCAGCTGAAGGAGAAAGGGTATTATACCGCCGGGTATCACGACGGCGAATACAACTATTACGACCGGCATAAGACCCACCGGTGGTTCGGGTACGAGAACTGGATGGGACGGGGGAACGGCATGGAACAGGGCTGTCCGTTCAGCTGGCCGGAAAGCGATGAGGATATGTTCCGCTATACGCTTCCCATGTATATCAACGAAGATCATTTCAACATCTATTACATGACCATCAGCGGCCATGCCAACTACAGCCTGGACGCCAACGCAATGTCTGAACGCAACTGGGAGGTCGTGAAGGATCTGAGCTACACCTACGCGGTCAGGTGCTATCTTGCCGCGAACCAGGAACTGGAAAAAGGTCTGACCTATCTGGTGGAAGCTCTGGAAGAAGCAGGGAAAGCGGACGATACGGTCATTGTCATCACAGCGGACCATTACCCCTACGGGCTGGAGGCCAGCACGGCGTGGGCCACTTCCGGAGACTGCCTGGCGGATCTGTACGGATACTCCGCGGACAGTTTCCCTGCCAGGGATCACAACGCGCTGATCATATGGAGCGGCAGCCTGGAAGAGGAGGAGCCCGCTGTCATAGAGGGTCCCACCTACTCGCTGGATATCGTGCCCACTCTCTCCAACCTCTTCGGTCTGGAGTATGATTCCCGTTTTCTTGTCGGAAGGGACGTGTTCTCCAACTCCAGTCCTCTCGTGGTGTGGAAAGACCGTTCCTGGATGACAACGATGGGATATTACGACGGGACACGGAACGTCTTTACCCCCAATGAAGGCGTCTCGGTCAGCGATCAGTATATCGAGACCGTAAAGGCGATCGTTCAGAACAAATTCGCGTACAGCAGGGCCTTCCACAACTATGATCTCCTGCGGCTCGTGTTCGCGGAAGAAAACTGAGTTTTGAGAAAAATGAACAGAAAATTGCCGGCTCATTTGGTGATTATTACCTATGAAGCCGGCTTTTTGTCGGCATCAGATAGGCAAAGTGTTGAAAATATAGCGATATGTGCGTTATACTAAACGGAGAAAAAGCGCTTTACAGCGCAATAACGGCAAAGGATCATTATGAGAGAAGAGATCATTCCAATAGAGAATTTCCGGGTCGGTGTGAAGGCGGATACCTGGCAGGACGCTGTGAGAGCGGCCGGGCAGGTCCTCATTGACAGAGGCAGTATCAAGAAGGATTACGTGGATGAGATGATCCAGGCTGTTTATGATCTCGGACCGTATATGGTGCTGATGCCGAACTTCGCACTTGCGCACGCAGAACCCGGCCCTTCCGTTCTGAAGGATGACATGTCTTTGATCCTTCTGGAAAAACCGGTGGAGTTCCATTGCGAGAACGATCCCGTTTCGGTGATCCTCTGCGTTGCGTGTGTCAACAGGGACAGCCACAGGGAAGCGCTCACCAGGGTCGCGGACGCCCTGATGGATGACGCCATCTATGACAGGCTGGCCGGAGCGAAAGATGTGGAGGAAGCGTACAGGATCCTTCACGGTGAAGAATGAGATCATACGGGTAAATACCGTCTGATATAAAAATGCTGAAAACAGTTAAAGGAGGATTAACAATGGGGGAAGAACTTAGGATCCAGGCAGTATGCGGTTTCGGCTGCGGTTCATCGCTGTTCCTCAGAATCAAGATCGACAAGGTATTGAAGGAGAACGGCCTGACTGCCAGGACATTCTGCGGTGACGTAGGGACTGCTGCTTCGACGCCCTGCGACGTGATCTTCTGTTCAGATGAGATCGCGGAGCGCTTGGAGACAAGGGCGACGGTTCCGGTCGTACGCATCAAGAATTTCCGTGATGAGGCGGAAGTGAAAGAGAAAGTTCTTGAGTTTTATTCGACACTCAAAGATTAGAACTATTTGGAGGAATATTTTTTATGAATCCGATTCTTGACTTTATTATCAACCAGGTTTTTGGACAGGGTGCTATCTTTATCTCCCTGATCGCATTAGTCGGTTTGATCCTTCAGAAGAAGGAAGTCTCCGAGATCGTCCGCGGCACATTTATGACGGCTATCGGTTACTTCGTTCTCACCCAGGGCAGCTCGATGATCCAGGGTGCTGTTGTTGACGTAGGCAACGCCTTCAGCACACTTATGAATTCTCCGGCTCCCGGCGACTCAGTGGACATCGGAGGCCAGTACGGCACACAGATCGGCCTCGTTATGATCATCGGTTTCGTGATCAACCTTCTGGTCGCACGTTTCACAAAATTTAAGACCGTCTTCCTTACAGGACATATGCTTTACTGGTTCCCCTATGTCTTCGTCGCAGCCGGCGTTGACGCAGGTCTGAGCGGTGTAGGTCTGGTCATCTTCGCCGGACTCTTCACAGCAGTCTACATGGTAGTCGCTCCGAACCTCATGCTCCCGCTTGTAAAGAAGGTTACCGGTGACGAGAGCTTCTCACTGGCACACCCGACGACCCCTCTGTCCCTCGTTGGCGCTTGGGTCGCAAAGGTGACCGGCGATCCGAAACAGAGCACAGAAGACATCAAGTTCCCGAAAGCCTTGAACTTCTGCCGTGAAGTTTCCATCATCTGCTCCATCGTCATTCTTCTCACCTATATCGTCATGGCGATCCTGCTTGGCGGAAATGCGGATGCGGTCCTGTTCCAGGGAACAAAGCCCTTCGTATATTTCTTCAACAAGACCATGACCTTCGGTGCTGGCGTTACCGTCATGCTCCTCGGTGTCCGTATGCTGATCGCTGAGATCGTTCCTGCATTCACAGGTTTCTCCGAGAAACTTGTCCCCGGCGCGATCCCCGCTCTCGACTGCCCGACACTCTTCCCGTTCGGACCGAACGCAAACGTTCTCGGCTTCCTCTGCTCCTTGGCAGGAAGCATCGTTGCGATTCTGATCTTCAACCCGACCGGATTGTTCGCAAGTGTCGTTGTACCGCTTGCATTTACCTGCTTCTTCGAAGCTGGTACCGCAGCTATCATCGCCAATGCATATGGTGGTGTCCGCGGCTGCGCGATCGCGTCCTTCGTCAATGGTATCCTCATGGTCCTGCTGGTAGGCTTCGGCTCCCACTTCTTCATGAACACCATCAACAACTGGATGCTGGTCTTCGGCGGAAACGACTTCTCTCTCTGGGGCATCATTGCCGGTGCTCTCGCGAGACTCATTGCATAAAGCATGAGCTGTTGGTACCCCCAGGCTTCTTTCAACTGTTTCAAGACCGCCGGTCCTCCGGCGGTCTTTTTCTAGGTTTGCGAAAACAGGGGTGATATGATATATTTCTTTTGTATTTTCGGAAGGGAACCGTCGGTTTATGCTGAGACCTTATCTAGAAACATTTCGCAGATACCGGTATCTCCTTGTATGCCTCGTTGACAGGGACTACAAGGTGAAATACCGCCGTTCGGTCTTCGGGATCCTCTGGAGCATGCTCAATCCGATCATGATGATGATCATACTCAACGCGGTATTCTCCAGGGTCTTCCGCGCCGATATCGAGAATTTCCCCGTATATCTGCTCACCGGACAGCTGGTGTTCTCATTTTTTAACGAGGCATCCAGCAGCGCTATTTTTTCGGTAGTGGAAGCTTCCGCGCTGATTAAGAAGATCTATGTGCCAAAGTATGTATTTCCTCTGGAAAGAGTTCTTTTCGGCTTCGTGAACATGGTATTTTCACTTTCCGCGCTGATCATTCTTATGATCATCCAGCGGGTTAAGGTCACGGCCGTGACCCTCCTTTTTCCGCTCCCGCTGATCGCCCTTTTCCTCTTCACATGCGGATGGAGCTTCCTGATCTCCGCATTGTGCGTGTATTTCCGTGACCTGAAACACCTGTATTCGGTCCTGATGACAGCGTGGATGTATATCACTCCGATCATGTACCCCATTGAATATCTCTCCGGCAGCTGGGTATACAAGGTCGTCATGCTCAATCCGCTGACCTGGTATGTGCAGTATTTCCGGCAGGTGGTCATGTACCACGAACTGCCCACGCTGGAGATGAACCTGGTATGTTTCGGCGAGGCGTTCCTGATGATGATCATCGGACTGCTGTCCTTCCGCAAGCTGCAGGACAAGTTCATTCTTCATATTTAAGGAGGCGGGCATGGAAAAGGATATCATGGTCTCCGTGAAGAATGTCTCCATGGAGTTCAACATGTCGACGGAGAAGGTCGACAGTCTGAAAGAATATACGATGCGCCTTCTGAAAGGCCAGCTGTTCTTTGAATCGTTCTGGGCGCTCAAGGACGTGTCGGTGGATGTGCACAGGGGAGAGACCCTGGGCATCGTAGGAAACAACGGAAGCGGAAAGAGCACCCTCCTTAAGATCATCGCCGGCGTCATGAAGCCTACCAAGGGCAGTTCGGAGGTGTACGGATCCCTGTCTCCCATGATCGAGCTCGGCGCGGGATTCGACCCGGACCTCACCGGCAGGGAGAATATCTTCCTCAACGGTGCGATCCTGGGACACAGCAAGGCTTTTATGGATTCGGTGTATGACGAGATCGTGGACTTCTCTGAACTCGGGGCGTTCATTGACACCCCGCTGAAGAATTACAGTTCCGGAATGCAGGCGAGACTGGCTTTCGCCACATCGACCGTGGTCAAGCCGGAGATCCTCATCGTGGATGAGGTGCTGGGCGTCGGTGACTTCCGCTTTCAGGAGAAGTGTGAGAAGAGGATCCGGGAACTGATGAGCAACAACACTACCGTCATCTTCGTATCCCACTCCATCGATCAGGTGAAGAGGATCTGCCGCAGGGCGATCTGGCTCAATAAAGGAGTCCTGATGATGGACGGACCGGTCGAGGAAGTGTGCGAACGGTATCTGAACGAATCCAGATGAATGATACTATCAAACAAACGCGCGGGGAGCATTCCCCGCGCGTTGTCATATCTGTATATAAGGTTCAGATGAGGCCGCAGCGCTCCTTGAGTTCCAGGATCCGGAGGACGCTCTCATTCAGCCTTTCCTCCGATATCTCGCCGGACTGCACCGCGCTCAGCACGCCTTCGAATGCCTCCCTGTAATCGTAGGGCATCAGAAGGATATCGGATCCCGCGTTGAACGCAAGAACGGCTGCTTCGGAAGAGGAGTAGGCCTTCTCGATCGCTCCCATAGCCAGGGCATCCGTGATGATCAGACCCTGATACCCGAGCTCGCCGCGAAGCTTTTCGGTGATCAGCTCATGGGAAAGGGAAGCGGGAAGTCCGTCCGGGGTAATGTTGGGCAGCGTGAGATGGGCTACCATGATCATATCCGCGGTGTCCATGTTCTCGCAGAACGGTACCAGTTCGGTGTCCAGGAGCTGATCCCAGGTCTTCAGGACGGCGACATATCCGTCATGGGTGTCTCCGCTGACATCCCCGTGTCCGGGAAAGTGCTTGATGCATCCCGCGACTTTTTCCGAGTGCAGACCGTCCAGGAAGGAAGAGACCATAGAGGAGACGAGTTCCTTGTCGCTTCCGAAGGAGCGGTTTCCGATGACGATGTTCAGCGGGTTGGAGTTGATGTCTGCCACAGGGGCAAAGTCGAGGGAGAATCCGAGATCACGGAGATATCCGCCGATATAAGCGCCGGCATCATAAGCCCGGCCGCTGTCCCCGGTAGCGCCGATATCCCCCATGGGACCGGCATTCCGGATCCCGAAGCTGTCGGTGCGGGCGATCCTGGAAACGATGCCGCCCTCCTCATCCACTGCATAAAGAAGCGGTATGTCGGATGCGGAAGAAAGCGTGTCCATATATCTCTGCAGACCGTCAGGATCTGTGAGGTTCTTGCCGAAGAATATGATCCCTCCTGCCGGATAACGGATCAGGTCCCGGGTCATGGAATCGCTTGCGGAAGTTACGCCGTAATCGTAGGAATCGTTGACCTGATCCGGGGTGAGACCGGGATCCAGGCTGTCCGGACGGATCAGGAACAGCTGGCCGATCTTCTGTTCAAGGGTCATCTCCGAGAGAAGCACCTCTGCCCGGGAGAGGGGCTGAGGATCCTGACTGTCATCGGTGTCCTCAGACGGAGCAGGAACATCCTCACTTTCGGAAGGGGTCTCATCCTGGGAAGGGGAAGGAGTGTCAGGAGTTATGGGGGTGCTGTCGTTCTGTGAACCGCATGAAACGAGCAGCAATGCCAGCAAAAGGACCAGTGCAAGTATCTTATTCAAATGTAGGCCTCCAGTTTAGTTTTTTAAAAAACGCCGGTGTCTTTTCCGGCGCCGTGATTTTCTGTCAGAGAAACAGCTTTTCCGCCATCCTGGCCGCGCCGTCCTCCTGATTCGTGTATTCCGTGATCAGATCGGATGCCTGTTTCGTGATATCGAAGCCGTTTATCATGGCAACGGACAGCCCTGCGGTCCTCAGGATCGGCAGATCGTTTTCGCTGTCTCCGAATACGCAGCATTCCTCAGGCCGGATCCCCAGCCTGGATGTGAGCATCTCCAGTGCGGCAGCTTTGCTTACGTCGTTGGTCTGCACTTCCATGAGGTTGAAACCGGAAGACTGGTAGTGCAGTTCCGGATGCTTCGCGAACCAGGGTTCCATGAGGCGGAATTGTTCGAGGTCGTCAAACCAAAGCATCGGTTTCATGACCGTGCCGTCCGCCACGCGGGCGAGCTCCTCCGCCGGTACAGGGGTAGGTTCGGGGAAAAACACGTCCAGGTCCTGAGCCCGGCGGTAGTTCCCCATGTAGGTGTCAAAGTACTCGAGATCGCAGGAAGTGTACAATGTTCCGTGCGCATCCAGGGAGAAGCGCAGCCCGAAGCCCAATGCCGTTTCGAGCATCTCGACCAGCGTATCCTGGGGAAAGGGACGCAGGAAAACAGCGCGTCCCGGTGCTTCCCCTGCCGGCCCGATCTCCGCGCCGGCACAGCCGATGGAGAGCGTATTGGTGCGCAGCCCTACCGGCTTCAGAAGAAAGCCAAGGGAAGTGAGCGCGCGTCCCGTAGAGAATCCCACATAGTATCCCTTATCCTGCAGGGCGTTCAGAACGTCCGCGGAGTAGCGAGAGATGAAAGTGGGGTGCGCGTGCATGAGGGTGCCGTCCAGGTCAAACAGCACACAGCGGATCTTCTTCAGTTTTTCTTTCAGCAAAATATCCATAACAAAAGAATTATACGTACAAACGACAGGATCAGGCAAGACGAAAAACAGCCGCACAGAAGTGCGGCTGTTTCTAAGGGCAACTATTTGTTGTTCGCTGCCTTCGCGATCGCTGCCTTGCGGCGGTTTGCTGTGTTTTTCTTCAAAGCGCCCTTGCGGACTGCCTTGTCGATGGAAGAGAACGTATCGGATACGATAGCATTCTTGTCAGCACCTTCTGCGTTGAGAGCAACATTCGCCTTCTTGATGACAGTGCGGAGCTCAGAGCGGTTCGCACGGTTAACAGCGTTTGCCTTGCGGCTGGTGATGATGCGCTTTTTCTGAGATTTAATATTAGCCATAATATCCTCCCGTTATCTCTTGGAGAACTGCGGAGCGCGGCGTGCGGCTTTGAGACCGTATTTCTTACGCTCTTTCATTCTCGGGTCGCGGGTCAGGAAGCCCGCTTTCTTCAGCTCGCTGCGGAGGTTCTCATCATAGAGAAGCAGCGCGCGTGCGATTCCGTGACGGACTGCACCGGCCTGGCCGGAGAGACCGCCGCCGTTGACGTTGATGACAACGTC
>Ga0256404_1004815_pt1 | contig 24790 bp, 26 predicted proteins | sample RumenRJG_01DNA_FD_185990 | JGI IMG/M metagenome (GOLD analysis project Ga0256404, IMG submission 185990) | Bovine rumen microbial communities from Lethbridge, Alberta, Canada - RJG_01 | ecosystem: Host-associated > Mammals > Digestive system > Stomach > Rumen | place: Canada: Alberta | collected... | reverse complement strand
GTGTTCGACGAGGCCTGCCAGAAGGCCTACGAGATAGCGGACCAGACCGGCGCCACCTTCGTGCACCCCTTTGACGACCTGGAGGTGGCCACCGGACAGGGCACCATCGCCATGGAGATCGTGAAGGAGCTGCCCACGGTGGACTACATCCTGGCCCCGGTGGGCGGCGGCGGGCTTCTGACCGGCGTTTCGGCCCTGGCGAAGATGCTGAACCCGAAGATCAGGGTGATCGGCGTGGAGCCGGAGAACGCCGCCTGCGTGAAGGCCTCCCTGGAGGCCGGCCACGTGGTGGAGCTCCCGTCTGCCGACACCATCGCGGACGGCACCGCGGTGAAGCGCCCCGGGGAGAAGCTGTTCCCCTACATCCGGGAGAACGTGGACAGCATCATCACCATCAACGACAACGAGCTCATCGTGGCCTTCCTGGACATGGTGGAGAACCACAAGATGATCGTGGAAAACTCCGGCCTCCTGACGGTGGCCGCCTTAAAGCACCTGGAGTTCCGGGACAAGAAGGTGGTGAGCATCCTCTCCGGCGGAAACATGGACGTGATCACCATGGCCTCCCTGATCCAGCACGGACTGGTCATGCGGGACCGCATCTTCACGGTCTCCGTGCTGCTGCCGGACAAGCCTGGCCAGCTGGCCCGCATCTCCCAGGTCCTGGCAGAGGAGAACGGAAACGTCATCAAGCTGGAGCACAACCAGTTTGTCAGCATCAACCGCAACGCAGCCGTGGAGCTCCGCATCACCATGGAGGCCTTCGGCACGGAGCACAAGGAGCAGATCGTGACCCGGCTCCAGCAGGAGGGCTACCGCCCGAAGCTGGTGAAGGCAAAGGGAACCTACAACGAGGGGTGAGGCTTTACTATGCGGCTGTGGACCAACCTGGAAGCGCTGAGAAACAACCTGTTGTACTTTGTGCGGTGGGCCCTTCTGTCGGTGCTGATCGGCCTGGTGGTGGGAATCCCGGGGGCGGTGTTCCGGAAGGGCATCGACCTTGCCACGCAGAACTGGAACCGCCACCCCCAGATGCTGCTCCTGGGGCCGGTGATGGTGATCCTGATCCTGCTCTGGGCGAAGCTCCTCAGGGAGGAGAAGAACGGGGGCACCAACACCATCATCGACTCCGTGACAGAGGGCAGCTACATCACCCTCCGCACGGCTCCCTTCATCTTTGTCTCCACCCTTCTGTCCCACCTGGCGGGGGCATCCGTAGGAAAGGAGGGCGCGGCCCTCATGCTCGGCGGAAGCCTGGGCTCCCACGTGTCCCGGCTTTTCCGCATGGACGACAAGGACCAGAAGATCGCGGTGATGTGCGGCATGAGCGCCTGCTTCGCGGCGGTGTTCCTGACCCCGCTGGCGGCCACCATCTTCCCCATGGAGATGATCAGCATCGGCATCATGTACTACGCGGCCCTGATTCCCTGCATGCTGGCGGCCTTTGTGGGGGCGGGGGTCTCCTCCTTCCTCGGAAACGGGGGAGAGGCCTTCCCGGTGCGGGACCTGCCCCTCTTTGACCTCAGGCAGGGGGCGACGGTCATCGCCTTCGGGGCCCTGGCGGCCCTGGTGGCGGTGCTCTTCAGCCTGGTGCTGGGGAACGGCCACCACCTGGTGAACAGGGCGCTGCCGAACCCCTTTGTGCGGGCCCTCGTCCTGAGCCTCCTCTTTATCGGCCTCAGCTGGCTGAACCTGAAGTATTTCTCCCGGGGCCTTGACTTCAGCGGAGGGGGCTTTCCCCTGGTGGAGAAGGCCATGGAGGGGGAGGCGCCCTGGTACGCCTTTCTCTTTAAGATGCTGTTCACGTCGGTCTGCATCTTCGCCGGCTTCAAGGGCGGCGAGATCGTGCCCACCCTCTGCATCGGGGGCTGCTTCGGGGCCCTCTTTGCTGGTGTCTTCGGGCTGGATCTAAGGCTGTACACCGCTTGCGGAATGGCGGGCCTGTTCGCCGGCATGACCAACTGCCCCATCAGCACCCTGCTGCTGTCCTTCGAGCTCTTCGGGTACGAGGGCATGCCCTGGTTCCTCATGGCCATCGCCGTGAGCTTCAACCTGTCGGGCTACTACGGGCTCTACGCCAGCCAGCGCTTCCCCTACTCCAAGACCAAGGCCCTCTACATCAACCGGAAGGGCCCGAGAGACAGCTGGAAGGAAGTCAAGTAAAAATACTTGACACACTCCGGAAGACCAACTATAATGCCACGGTGGACCCCGAACGGGGTCTGTGCGGGGTGCTGCATGAACGAACTGGATTCCATGATCGCGCTGGACCTGCTCTACGACTTCTACGGGGAGCTTTTGACGGCGCACCAGAAGCGGATTTTTGAGGCGGTGATGTTTGATGACCGCTCTGTCAGCGAGGTGGCCCGGGAAGAGGGCATCAGCCGGCAGGGCGTCTCGGACCTCCTGAAGCGGGTGCAGGAGCAGCTGAAGGGCTACGAGGCCCGGCTGGGACTGGCGCAGCGCTTCCGGAAGGAACAGGCCGGCCTGACCGAGATCCGGCAGCTGGCGGAGGACTTCCTCAAGGACGGGGACGTGTCCCGCGTGAGGAAAATCCGGGAGCTGGCGGAGCGCATCGGAACCGGAATACTGAGATGAGGAGTGTCCATGGCATTTGAAAGCCTGACAGAAAAACTGCAGAAGATTTTCCGGGACCTCCGGGGAAAGGGAAAGCTCTCCGAGGAGGATGTGCGCGCTGCCCTGAAGGAAGTGCGGATGGCGCTCCTGGAGGCAGACGTCGGATTCAAGGTAGTCAAACAGTTTATCAAGGGCATTGAGGAGCGGGCCATCGGCGCCGAGGTGATGGAGTCCCTGACCCCGGGCCAGCAGGTGGTGAAGATCGTCCACGAGGAGCTGATCCGCCTGATGGGCTCCGAGACCACGGCCATTTCCATGAACCCCGACCGGGCCGTGACGGTGATCATGATGGAGGGCCTGCAGGGCGCCGGAAAGACCACCACCGCGGCAAAGCTCGCCGGAAAGCTGAAGGCGAAGGGAAACCGCCCGTTACTGGCGGCCTGCGACGTGTACAGGCCCGCCGCTGTGGAGCAGCTGAAGGTGAACGGCGAGGCGGTGGGCGTGCCGGTGTTCTCCATGGGCACGGAAAACAGCCCGGTGAACATCGCGAAGGCGGCCTATTCCCACGCCGCCGAGAACCACAACGACGTGCTGATCATCGATACCGCCGGCCGCCTGCAGATCGACGAGACCATGATGCAGGAGCTGGTGAGCATCAAGGAAGCGGTTCCCGTGGACTGGACCATCCTGGTGGTGGACGCCATGACCGGCCAGGAGGCCGTCAACGTGTCCAAGAGCTTCAACGACAAGGTCGGCATCGACGGGGTCATCGTCACGAAGCTGGACGGCGATACCCGTGGCGGCGCGGCCCTGTCCATCAAGGCGGTCACCGGGAAGCCCATTCTCTACGCGGGCATGGGAGAGAAGCTGTCCGACCTGGACCAGTTCTACCCGGACCGCATGGCCTCCCGCATCCTGGGCATGGGCGACATCCTGTCCCTCATCGAAAAGGCCCAGAACGAGGTGGATGAGGACCAGGCGCGGAAAATGGGCGAGAAGCTCCGGAAGGCGGAGTTCGACTTCGAGGACTTCCTGGAGCAGATGAAGCAGGTCAAGAAGATGGGCGGTCTCGCCGGAATCATGAACATGCTGCCGCAGCTCGGCGGGGGCATGAAGGGCGGAATGCCCGAGATCGACGAGAAGCAGATGGACCGGGTGGAGGCGATCATTCTCTCCATGACGAAGGAGGAGCGGGCCAACCCCTCCATCCTGAATCCCTCCCGGAAGAACCGCATCGCCCGCGGAAGCGGCGTGGATGTGAGCGAGGTGAACCGCCTGGTGAAGCAGTTCGAGCAGATGCGGAAGATGATGAAGCAGCTGCCGGGCATGATGCGCGGACGGAGAGGCGGAATGGGCGGCTTTGGCGGCGGCCTGGGCGGCCTGTTCGGCAAGATGAAGTTCTGAAGCGAGGGCATGAACTGCCCGTCGGGTACAGATAAATAACAATAGTCAAATGACTGAATTCAGGAGGAAAAAACAATGGCTGTTAAGATGAGACTGAGAAGAATGGGACAGAAGAAGGCTCCGTTTTACCGCATCGTGATCGCGGACGAGCGCTCCCCCAGAAACGGAAGATTCATCGAGGAGATCGGCTACTATGATCCCACCCAGGATCCCAGCGTGATCAAGTTCGACGAGGAGGAGGCTAAGAAGTGGCTCCAGAACGGCGTTCAGCCCACTCCCCGCGTCGCGAAGCTGCTCCAGCTTGCCGGCATCACGAAATAATTGGGGAACAGCCGATGAAGGAACTGGTTGAAGTCATCGCGAAGGCGCTGGTCGAGCATCCGGACCAGGTAGCCGTCACGGAGACAGAGCGGGAGGACTCGATTCTGGTGGAGCTCACCGTGGCGCCAGGCGACATGGGAAAGGTCATCGGAAAGTCCGGAAAGATCGCAAAGGCGATCCGGTCTGTTGTGAAGGCGGCCTCTCTGGATTCCGGCAAAAAAGTGATTGTGGAGATCGACTGAAGCTATGACAGAGCGTTTCAGAATCGGTGTAATCAGTTCGGTACACGGGATCCGGGGCGAAGCGAAGGTCTTTGTGACCAGCGACGACCCGGAGCGCTACCGCGTTCTTAAGACGGTGACGGCGCTTCCGCCGGAGCAGGCCCGGGGCATCCGGACCGGCGGGGCGGAGCCCAGGGTCCTGGAGGTGGAAAACGTCCGGTTCTCCGGAACCATGGCCATCGTGAAATTCCGGGGCATCGACACCCCGGAGGACATGCGGAAGCTGCAGGGCATGGAGCTCTGGATTCCCCGGGAGGAGGCCATCCCCCTTGAGGAGGGAGAGTTCTACATCGCGGACCTCATCGGCCTCACGGTCGTGACCGAGGAGGGCGAAGAGCTCGGAACCATCCGGGACATCTGGCCCACAGGGGCAAACCATGTGATTACGGTGCGGAGAAAGACCGGAGGAGAGCTGCTGCTCCCCTATATTCCGGACTGCGTAAAGGAAGTGCTCCCGGAGGAGGGGATCATGCGGATCCACCTGATGGAGGGCCTTCTCTGATGCATGTATGGATTCTGACCCTGTTCCCAGAGATGGTCCTGGGGGGACTGGGAGAGAGCATTATCGGCCGGGCCGTCCGGGACGGAGTGATCCGTGTGGACGCGGTCAATATCCGGGACTACACCACAGAGAAGCACGGCCACGTGGACGACTACCCCTACGGCGGCGGAGCCGGCATGCTGATGCAGGCCGATCCGATCCTCAGGGCCTACCGGGACCTGGAGCCCCGCTTCGAGGGCGCGCCCCGGGTCATCTACACCACGCCCCAGGGCAAGCTGTTCAGCCAGGCGGCGGCGAAGACCCTCGCCAAGGAGACGGACCTGGTGATCCTCTGCGGGCACTACGAGGGGGTGGATGAGCGGGCGCTCGAGCTTTTAAACGCCGAGTGCTGGTCCATCGGGGACTACGTGCTCACCGGCGGGGAGCTGCCGGCCATGGTGATGGTGGACGCCATCAGCCGCATGGTGCCTGGGGTCCTGTCGAACCGCGAGAGCGGCGAGCAGGAGTCCTTTGAGGGCTCCCTCCTGGAGTATCCCCAGTACACCCGGCCGGAGATCTACGAGGGCCTCAGGGTGCCGGAGGTGCTGCTGTCAGGGAACCACGCGAAGATCGCGGAGTGGAGACGGCAGGAGTCCATCCGGAGAACCTGGGAGCGGCGTCCGGATCTCTTGCAGGGCGCGGAGCTCGGAAAAAAGGACCGGGCTTTTCTGAAAACACTTGAAGATTCAGAAACGCTGTGATATTATACCAAAGTTGCAGTATTTGCAAGGAGATGGTCCGCTGGGTCCAATGGGACTTATGAACGTCGATTGAAAAATATCAGGAGGTTACAGAGCAATGAAGCAGAATCCCATTTTGGAAAAGATTGAGGCGGAGCAGATCCGGACTCCCGGTGAGTTCAACGTGGGCGACACCGTCCGCGTGCACAATAAGATCAAGGAAGGAAACCGCGAGAGAATCCAGATGTTCGAGGGCACCGTCATGAAGATCCAGGGCGGCGGCCTCAGAAAGACCTTCACGGTCCGCAAGGTTTCCAACGGCATCGGCGTTGAGAAGACCTGGCCCATGAGCTCTCCCTTTGTCGACAAGGTCGACGTCGTGAGAAGAGGTAAGGTCAGAAGAGCCAAGCTGAACTACCTGAGAAAGCTCTCCGGTAAGGCGGCCAAGGTGAAGGAGATCATCCGCTGATCCAGATAAGAACGAGAGAGAGGAGGGAGACAGATTCCCTCCTCTTTTTGTAACTAGCCAGCACCCAGGAAAAACGAGTGAAAAAGGACAGAAAACTTGTTTTCTGGATTTTTTCGCTTGTTTTTCCTGGGCGGCCAAGGTATGAAAACCTCTGGCCGCCCACAGTCTCGGAACGCGAAGCGTTCTGAGACATGGGCGCTGACCTGTGGAAAGCGCGAAGCGTTCTGAGACATGGGCGCTGGCCTGTGTAAAGCACAAAGCATTCTGAGACATGGGCGCTGGCCTGTGGAAAGCGCGAAGCGTTCTGAGACATGGGTGCATACAGAAAGGGGGTGTTCCGACCGTGTACGAATCAGAAGAAAGTCCGCTCCGGCAGCTGGTATGCGGGGTGGTCCAGGTGGTGGTGGTGATCGCCCTGGCCTGGGTGCTGGTGTTTTCCTTCGGCACCAGGATCCGGAACACGGGCCAGAGCATGCGGCCCACCCTGTCTGACGGCGACGTGCTGCTGCTGGACAGGGCCTCCTTCAAGCTCAGGGGCCCGGCCCGGTACGACCTGGTGCTCTTTGCCTCCCCCGGTACCGGCACCTCCAACATCAAGCGGATTATCGGCCTGCCCGGTGAGACGGTGCAGGTCCTGGACGGTGTGGTCCTGATCGACGGAAAGCCCCTTCCGGACCTCCCGGAGGGCCTGGACGGCGGGGCCGCCATAGCGGGGCGCGCAGAGCGCCCTGTGACGCTCCAGGAGGACGAGTACTTTCTCCTGGGAGACAGCCGGGACGTGAGCGAGGACTCCCGGTTTGAGAGCATCGGCAGCATTACTGGCAGTGAGTTCCGGGGCCGCATCTGGTTCCGGGTCAGTCCCTTCGAGGCCATCGGGCCTGTCAGGTGAATTGGTGATTATATGAATATTCAGTGGTATCCAGGACATATGACCAAGGCCCGCCGGGCCATGCAGGAGGATGTCCGGGCGGTGGACCTGGTGATCGAGCTGGTAGACGCCCGGGCCCCCCAGGCCACCCGGAATCCGGACATCGAGGCCCTGGGGCGCGGCAGGGAGCACATTGTGCTCATGAACAAGGCGGACCTGGCAGAGGAGGACGCCTGCTACAAGTGGGTCCAGTGGTTCAAGGAGCAGGAGATTCCCTGCTTCTTCATGGACGCCAGAAACAAGCAGCAGAAGAAGCGCCTCCTGGGCCTCATCGAAAAATCCTGCGAGAAGAAGCGGGAGCGGGACCGGAAGCGGGGCATCCTGAACCGGCCCCTGCGGGCCATGGTGGCCGGCATTCCCAATGTGGGGAAATCCACCCTGATCAACACCATCGCGGGCCGCGGCATGGCGAAGACCGCGAACCGCCCCGGCGTGACCCGTGGGAACCAGTGGATCCGCCTGAATCCCTCCATTGAGCTCCTGGACACGCCCGGAATCCTCTGGCCCAAGTTCGAGGACCCGGAGGTGGGGCTGAAGATCGCCTTTCTGGGCTCCATCAGCGAGATGACCGTGAACACGGAGGAGCTGGCCTGCGAGCTTCTGCGCTTTCTCTCGGAGCGGGATCAGCTCTCGGGCATGAAGGAGCGCACTGGCCTCCCGGAGGCGCCCGTTTCCACCCTGACAGAGGCGGGAGCCGTGCTGGAGCAGCTGGCGGTCCGCAGGGGATGCCTGAAGGAGGGAGGCGTGCCGGACACGGAGAAGGCCGCCGGCATCCTCCTGAATGAGTTCCGCCAGGGACAGCTGGGGCGCATCACCCTGGAGCTTCCCGGTGAGAAGGAGGAGGCATGAGAGAGCCGGAAATTCCCGGTGAGAAGGAGAATGCATGAGAGAACCGGTACTTTTCGGTGAAAAGGAGGGGGCATGAGAGAGCTGAAGGGAGAGAAGCTGGCCGCGGAGCTGGATCGGCTTTCCGGAATGATGGAGTATGAGCGCGCCCACGCGTCCGAGGGGCCGGTCTGCGGCATCGATGAGGCGGGCCGGGGCCCCCTGGCCGGGCCGGTCTGCGCCGCCTGCGTGATTCTTCCCCCGGATGTCCAGATCCTGTACCTGAATGACTCCAAAAAGCTCTCGCCGAAGCGCAGGGACCTTCTGTACGACGAGATCTACGAGAAGGCTCTTGCGGTATCCTGGGCCATGGTGGGGCCGGAGCGGATCGACGAGATCAACATTCTCCAGGCCACCTACGAGGCCATGCGGAAGGCCCTGGAGAGCCTGTCCGTGAAGCCCGGGATCCTCTTGAACGACGCGGTGACCATTCCCGGAGTCAGCATCCCCCAGGTTCCCATCGTGAAGGGGGACGCGAAGAGCTTAAGCATCGCCGCGGCGTCTGTCATCGCCAAGGTGACCAGGGACCGGTACATGGAGGAGTGCGCGAAGCAGTGGGCCGCCTACGGCTTTGAGGTGCACAAGGGCTACGGCACAGCGAAGCACATGGAGGCGCTCCGGGAGCTCGGGCCCTGTCCCATTCACCGGAGGAGCTTTCTGGGCTTTCTCGACCGGGACCCGGGCGAAAGGAAGGGCAGACGTTGAACCGCAGGGAGACTGGCACCCGCTACGAGAAGCGGGCCGCCGATTATCTCAGGGAGCGGGGCGTGCGGATCCTGGAGCAGAATTACCGGACCCGGTACGGAGAGATCGACCTGGTGGGAATGGACGGGGCGTACCTCGTGTTTTTCGAGGTGAAGTACCGGAGCAATGACCGCCTCGGCTACCCGCTGGAGGCGGTGAATCCCCGAAAGCAGAAAACCATCATGAACACGGCCAGGGCGTATCTTCGGGAGCGGGGCGTGGCCCCCGGCACACCCGTGCGCTTTGACTGCGTCGGCATACTTGGAGGAGAGACGGAATGGGTGAAGAACGCGTTCCAGGCGAGATGACGCCGGAAATTCCCGGCGGGATCAGGCCGGAGAATACGGACGAGATGAGTCAGGGTAACACTGGCAAGATGAGTCCGTTAAACACGGGCGAGATCAGGCCCGAAAACACGGACTTCCGTCGGATCAGCAAAATCAGGCCCGGGGGCTTCCCGAGGGAGCGCATGGAAATCCGGCGTCGGGGGGAGCTGGTTTACCTGACCTTTCCGCTGTTTGACAAGGTGCCGGGTCTTCGGCACTGCTTCTCCACGCGCCACGGCGGCGTGAGCCAGGGCTTCCTCTCCACCATGAATTTTTCCTTCCGGCGGGGGGACGACCCGGCTGCGGTGACTGAAAACTACCGGAGAATCGCGGAGGCCATCGGGGTGGATCCGGCCTCCTTCACCACCGGGCGCCAGACCCACACGGTCAACCTGAAGGAGGTGACCCGGGCCGAGCGGGGAACCGGCGTGTCCCGGCCCTCCGACTGGATGGACATTGACGGCCTGTACACCGGGGAGCCGGACATCACCCTGGTCACCGTCCACGCGGACTGCGTGCCCGTGTGGATCGCGGACCCGGTGAAGCGCGCCGCGGCCCTGGTGCACGCGGGGTGGAAGGGCACCGTGGGAGAGATCGCCGTCCGGGCAATCCAGGCCCTTCGCGAGCACTACGGCTCCTCGCCGGCGGACCTGCTCTGCTGCGTGGGCCCCGCCATCTGCGGGGACTGCTACGAGGTGGGCGCGGACGTGGAGCAGGAGATCCGGAAGCTGTTCCCGGGCGCCGAGGCAGACACCGTGCTGTACCGACCCCACCTGGACGATGCCAGCGAGCGGAAGATCCAGCTGGACCTCCTGGAGGCCAACGCCCTGCTCCTGCAGCGCGCGGGCGTGCCCAGGGACCAGATCGCGGTCGGAGACATCTGCACCCGCTGCAACCCGGACCACCTGTTTTCGCACAGGGCTCACGGGGTCCGCAGGGGGCTGAACGCGGCATTTCTGGGATTTTCGCAGGAAGTATAAGCGGCTGCGGTGTCTCGGTGGATTCCCGGTTATGGTCCCCAACGTGTCCGGCTCTGCAGCACAGACGTCCGATAGCAGACAAACACCCCTCAGGCGAGAGCTTGCTCTCGTTTGAGGGGTGTTTGGATGATACGGACGGATGTAAGCGAAGCAGCGTCCATTTCGTGCGCGGTGCGCGAGGCGCTTGCGCCCGCGGTGCGCGCGCGACTCCTTGAACACGGGGGACCAAACCGGGCACTAAACCGGGCACCAAACGGAGGACCAAACCGGTCACCAAACCGGATTGCTTCAGTGGGTTCAATCCCGCTTGTCAAAAACCGAGTCAAAATACTCGTAATCGTCCTTCTGGATATTCTCCAGGAAGTTCCGGATCTTGTTCGTGGAAGCCAGGCTGTCGCTCATGGGCGCGTCGCAGTTGATGCTGTCGATGATGTAGGCCAGGTAGGAGCTCATGTCTGCCTCCAGGTACCAGGGCTCGCTCAGCAGCTCCGGAATGCGGTAGGTCAGGTTGGTGGTGCAGACGTAGTCGATGATACCCGCCGCGTGATTCCGGCGGAAGGCCTCAAGGCCGTTGGTGAAGAGGCCGAAGGTGGCGCAGACGATCACCCGCTTCGCCCCGCGGGACTTCAGGTTCTTGGCGGTGTCCATCATGCTCTCGCCGGAGGAGATCATGTCGTCGATGATCATGACGTCCTTCCCCTCCACGGAGGAGCCCAGGAACTCGTGGGCCACGATGGGGTTCCGGCCGTTCACCACGCGGGAGTAGTCACGGCGCTTGTAGAACATGCCGATATCCACGCCGAGCACGCCGGCGATGTAGATGGCCCGGTCCATGGCGCCCTCGTCCGGGCTGATGATCATGAGGGAGTCCTTGCTGATCTTCATGTCCGGGACGTTGGTGACGCAGGTCTTCACGAACTGGTAGGTGGCCATGTAGTTCTCAAAGCCTGTCAGCGGAATGGCGTTCTGGACCCTGGGGTCGTGGGCGTCGAAGGTGATGAAGTTGTCGATGCCCATGTTTTCCAGCTCCATCAGCATGTAGGCGCAGTCCAGGGACTCTCTGCCGGTCCTTCTGTGCTGCCGCCCCTCGTAGAGGAAGGGCATGATGACGTTGACCCGGTGGGCGGATGCCACGCCGGCGTTGATGATGCGCTTCAGGTCCTGGAAGTGGTCGTCGGGAGACATGTGGTTCAGCTGCCCGTCCACCTTGTAGGTCAGGGAGTAGTTGGTCACGTCGACCATGACGAAGAGGTCACTGCCCCGGACGGACTGGTTGATCTGGCCCTTTCCCTCGCCGGTGCCGAACCGGGGACACTGAATGTCCAGGAGAAAGGAATCGGCGTCATAGCCGCGGTAATGCAGACTCTTTTTCCGCTCCTCCGCCTGATCCTGGTCTGAGGTGCGCATGTGGACAAGGTGCTGGTTGACTTTCTCTGCCAGGTCCCTGCAGCTCTCAAGGGCCGCGATCTTCAGCGGGGCGACGGGAAGAAGGACACCGTTTCCGGTATTGTTTGCCATAGTAACCTCCAGTAATTTTCATAAAGCAACTTAAAGGATACCATTTCGTCAGCCCGTGTGCAAGTTGCAAATCCACCTCTGTTCATGTAAAATAAATATCTATTGATGTTTCTAATGATATTCGAATGATGAAACAGCCGCCGCCGGAAGGCGGGCGGCAGAAGGGAATAAAGATGGCAGAATTTGTTTTGAGCTGCTGCTCCACGGCAGACGCACCCATGTCCTTCTTTGAGGAGCGCGATATCAAGGTCCAGTATTTCCGCTGGATTGACAACAGCCAGACCATCCACGTGGACGACCTGGGGCAGAGTATGCCCTACAGCGAGTTTTACCAGAGAATGCGGGACGGCATGACGCCCACCACCTCCCAGCCGAACTTCCAGGACTTCATCGATTTCTTCGAGCCCGTCCTGAAGGAGGGGAAGGACGTGCTGCACCTGTCCCTGGGTTCCGGGATCTCCGGCGCCTACGGCAGCGCCATGAGCGCCGCCGAGGCCTTGAACGAGAAGTATCCGGACCGGAAGGTGCTGGTTGCTGACTCCTGCACCGCATCCTCCGGCTACGCCCTCCTCATGCACATGCTGTGGATCGAGAAGAAGAAGGGCAAGAGCCTGGAGGAGTGCTACCAGTGGGTCCTGGACAACCGGATCCACGCGGTCACCTGGTTCTTCCCGGCCACCCTCACCTGGCTGGTGCGGGGCGGAAGGGTGAAGCCCATGGCTGGCTTCATCGGCAATATCCTGAACATCTGCCCCATCCTCTACATCGTGGAGGACGGGTCCCTGGCGGTTCAGACCAAGGTCCGGGGCCAGAACAAGGCCATGCAGTACGTGGCGAAGAAGATCGCATCCCTGGGCATCGGCGGCGAGGACTATAGCGGGCGCTGCATCATCGCCCAGTCCGACTGCCGGGAAGACGCGCAGAAGCTGGCCGATATGCTGACAGCCGCCTACCCGAAGATGGAGAAGCCGGTGGAGATCACCGACGTGGGCTGCGTGATCGGCGCCCACCTGGGCCCCGGGGCCATGGTGATGTCCTTCTGGGGAGAGGATCGCGTTGAAAAGAAATAACGGCCACCGGATCGCGGCCGTTGAGCCGGGATCCGCAGCGGAAGAGCTGGAGATTGCCCCGGGCGACTGGCTGATGGCTGTCAACGGGAAGGAAATCGAGGACGTATTCGACTACCGCTACCAGACGGGGCTGGATACGGTCTCCCTCCTGATCCGGAAGCCGGACGGGGAGCTCTGGGACATGGAGATCGAGAACGGGGGCGAGGACCCCGGCCTGGTATTTGAGAGCGGACTCATGAGCGAGTACCGCTCCTGTTCCAATGCCTGCATCTTCTGCTTCATCGACCAGATGCCGAAGGGCATGCGGGAGACCCTGTACTTTAAGGACGACGACTCCCGCCTCTCCTTCCTTCAGGGGAACTACATCACCCTGACCAATATGAAGGAGAAGGACATTCAGCACATCATCGACTATCGGCTGGAGCCCATCAACATCTCCGTGCACACCACGAACCCGGAGCTCCGCTGCAGGATGCTGCACAACCGCTTCGCGGGGCGGGCGCTCCAGCACCTGGAGACCCTGTTTCGGGCGGGCATCCGCATGAACGGGCAGATCGTGCTCTGCAAGGACTGGAACGACGGGGAGGAGCTCACGCGGACCCTCACGGAACTCCTGAAGTACGCTCCCCTGATGGAGAGCGTCTCCGTGGTGCCGGTGGGACTCACGGACTACCGGGAGGGGCTCTGCCCCTTAAAGCCCCTGGAAAAGGAGGACGCCCTCCGGGCGGTGGAGACCGTGGAGAAAATCCAGCGGGAGGCCATGCGGCTGCACCGCATCCACTTCGCCCATGCCAGCGACGAGCTCTACTTGAAGGCGGAGCTGCCGCTGCCTGAGGCGCGGCGCTACGACGGGTACCTGCAGCTGGAGAACGGCGTGGGCATGCTCCGTCTCCTGGAGGAAGAGGTAACGGATGCCCTGGAGAGCACCGAGTCCCTGGGCGTTCCGGAGCGGATCAGCGCGGTGTCCGGGGCCCTGGCCGCCCCCGCGGTGGCGCGGGAGCTGGAGCGGATCGGGAAAGCCTTCCCGGAGAAGAAGATCCGGCTGATCCCGGTGGAGAACCGGTTCTTCGGCCCCATGATCACCGTGACGGGGCTTCTGACCGGGGCGGACCTTCTGAGGGCGCTGAAGGATCAGGACCTGGGAGACCGGCTCCTCCTGCCCCAGTGCATGTTCCGAAGCGGGGAGGAGGTTCTCCTGGACGACGTGACAAAGGAGGAGCTTGAGCGGGCGCTTCAGGTCCGCTGTGTGATTCTCGGCTCTTCCGGGCAGGACCTGGTGGATGCCGTCAACGATCCGGAGTACTGCGCGGACAGCCTGAAGGGGGAGTACGAGCTCCCGGACAGCGCCGCAGGAGAGGAGGATTATGAGTAAACCTGTAGTGGCTGTGGTGGGCCGGCCGAACGTGGGAAAGTCATCCCTGTTCAACAGCATCGCCGGCGAACCCATCGCCATTGTGAAGGATATCCCGGGCGTCACCAGGGACCGCATCTACGCGGACTGCACCTGGCTCGACCGGAGCTTTACGCTGATCGACACCGGCGGAATCGAGCCGGAGACCAGCGACAAGATGCTCCTGCACATGCGGGAGCAGGCGGAGATCGCCATCGAGACCGCCGACGTGATCATCTTCGTGACGGACGTGCGCCTGGGGCTCGCTGACGCGGACTACAAGGTGGCCGACATGCTGCGGCGCTCCAAGAAGCCGGTGGTCCTGGCCGTCAACAAGGTGGACAGCTTCAAGAAGTTCGAGACGGACGTCTACGAGTTCTACAACCTGGCCATGGGAGACCCGGTGCCGGTGTCTGCCACCTCCCGCCTGGGACTGGGAGACCTGCTGGATGCGGTCATCGCCCACTTCCCGGACGGCTCCGCCGGGGATGCGGAGGAGGATGAGCGGCCCCACATCGCCTTCATCGGAAAGCCCAACGTGGGAAAGAGCTCCATCGTGAACCGGCTCCTGGGGGAGAACCGGGTCATTGTGTCGGACGTGGCGGGCACCACCCGGGACGCCATCGACACGGTGGTGAAGCACAACGGGGAGGACTACGTCTTCATCGACACCGCGGGCCTTCGCCGGAAGAACAAGGTGAAGGAGGACCTGGAGCGGTACAGCATCATCCGCACCGTGACCGCGGTGGAGCGCTCCGACGTGGCGGTGCTGGTGATTGACGCCGCCGAGGGCGTCACGGAGCAGGACGCGAAGATCGCCGGGATCGCCCACGAGAGGGGCAAGGGCATCATCGTCTGCGTCAACAAGTGGGACCTGGTGGAAAAGAACGACAAAACCATGAAGGAGTTCACGGACCGGGTGAAGCAGACCCTCTCCTTCATGCCCTACGCGGAATACCTTTTTATCTCCGCGAAGACCGGCCAGAGAACCGGGAAGCTGTTCGAGCTCATCGACATGGTGCGGGCGTCCCAGACCCTGCGGGTGCGCACCGGGGTGCTGAACGAGATCATCTCCGAGGCCTGCGTGCTGCAGCAGCCCCCGAGCGACAAGGGAAAGCGCCTGAAGATCTTTTATTCCTCCCAGGTGGCCGTGAAGCCGCCCACCTTTGTCTTCTTTGTGAATGACAAGGAGCTGATGCACTTCTCCTACCAGCGCTACCTGGAAAACAAGATCCGGGAGGCCTTCGGCTTCCGCGGAACCATGCTTCGCTTCTTTGTCCGTGAGCGGCAGGGAAAGGACAGTGTATAATGGAACGGCTGATTCTGTTCCTGGTGGGGTATTTCTGCGGCAGCATTCAGTGCGGGTACCTGCTGGGAAAACTGAAGGGCATTGACATCAGGCAGTACGGGAGCAGGAACACCGGCGCCACCAACTCCCTCAGGGTCATGGGCACCGGGGCGGGCATCATTGTCCTCCTGGGAGACGTGCTGAAGGCCATCATCCCCTGCCTCGTGGTCCGCTTCCTCTACGCCACGAAGCCGGAGATCCAGTCCCTGATGGTGCTGTGGATGGGCCTCGGCGCGATGATCGGCCACGACTTCCCCTTCTACCTGGGGTTCCAGGGCGGAAAGGGTGTCGCCACCACCGTGGGCATTCTCCTGGTGCTGCACTTTAAGCTGGGACTCGCCTGGATCGGCGTGTTTCTGGTTGTGGCGGTCCTGTTCCGGTACGTGTCTCTCGCCTCCATCACGGCGATGCTGTTCCTGGCGGGCGCCATTGTGCTGGGCGCCGGGAACGGGCTGTTCGGGCTGGGAGAGGCCTATCGGACCGAGTTTGTCGTGGCGGGGCTGGTCATACCGCTTCTCTCCATCTGGCGCCACAGGACCAACATCGTCCGGCTCCTTAAGGGAGAGGAGAACCGCCTGAAGCTGTTTACGAAGGGCATGAAAATCAAGCAGTGAGGCCGGATGTTTTATGAAACGCATGATATTCAAGCGGTGAGGCCTGAGAGCTGCTTTTTCCAAGAGGAAAGTCCGGCGGAGGCGCCGGGGGAAGGAGTCTTTATGAGTCGGCTGACAGGAAGACGAATCAGTGTTCTGGGTGCCGGGACCTGGGGAACCGCCCTGGCGATCCTCCTGAACCACAACGGGCACGAGGTCACCATCTGGTCCAAGTTCCCGGAGGAGCTTCAGGAGATGCGGGAGAGCCGGAAGCACAAGAACCTCCCGGGGGCGGAGCTGCCCGAGACCATGCTGTACGAGTCCGATCTCGGCGCCGCCATGGAGGGCCGGGACGTGCTGGTCCTGGCGGTTCCCTCCATCTTCACCCGGGGCACTGCCAGGAGCATGCAGCCCTTCCTGAGAGAGGGCCAGGTGGTGGTGAGCGTGGCCAAGGGCATCGAGGAGTCCACCCTCATGGTCCTGACGGACCAGATCGAGGAGGAGCTCCCGAAGGCCGAGGTCTGCTGCCTCTCCGGGCCGAGCCACGCGGAAGAGGTCTCCCGGCGCATTCCCACCGCCTGCGTGGTGGGGGCCCACAGCCGGCGCACCGCGGAGATGGTGCGGGACCTCTTCATGAGTCCCGTGTTCCGGGTGTACACCTCCCCGGACATGCTGGGCATGGAGCTCGGCGCCTCCATTAAGAACGTCATCGCCCTGGCGGCTGGAATGGCCGACGGCGTGGGCTACGGAGACAACACCAAGGCGGCCCTCATCACCCGCGGAATCGCGGAGATCAGCCGCCTCGGAACCGCCATGGGGGCACAGGCGGAGACCTTCGCGGGCCTGACCGGGATCGGCGACCTGATCGTCACCTGCGCCAGTATGCACTCCCGGAACCGCAGGGCGGGCATCTTGATCGGAAAGGGCGCAACTGCCGATGAGGCCGCGAAAGAGGTGGGCCAGGTGGTGGAGGGCGTCTACTCCGCCAGGGCCGCCATGAAGCTGGCCGAGAAGTACGGCGTGCGCATGCCCATCGTGGAGGAGGTTAACCAGATCCTCTTCGAGAACAAGCCCGCAGCAGAGGCGGTGAAGTCCCTGATGGAGCGGGATCCAGTGCCGGAGCTGGCGGAGCCTAAGTGGGAGAGGGACTGAAGTCGAGCACGATTGAACTCATTGGGGGCCCCGCCTCTATAGGCGGCGGGCACAGGAACAGGCTTAACTCAGTGGCCGGTGACAATCCCCCAATTGGTTGACATAGAGTGGCTTTTAGAGTAAAATCCTTGATTAACCTGTACTGTCCGCTGGAGAAACACAATCGTCCGCGGACGTGTGAAACTTTTAAGGGGAGGTATTGAAACTATGAGAAAAGTACTGGCAACCATTCTGGCAGCATCGATGGCCATGAGCCTCGCGGCCTGCGGCGGAAGCTCCGCGCCGGCCACCACCGCGGCCCCCGCTCCGGCTGAGACCAAGGCAGAGGAGACCAAGGCCGAGGAGACCAAGGCGGAAGAGACCAAGGCCGAGGAGCAGAAGAGCGACGCACCGGCCGACGGCGTCTGGAAGATCGGCGGCATTGGCCCGGTCACCGGCGGCGCTGCTGTTTACGGCCTGGCCTGCAAGAACGCCCAGCAGATCGCGGTGGACGAGATCAACGCTGCCGGCGGCATCAACGGCTATCAGATCGAGTACACCTTCGCGGATGACGAGCACGACCCCGAGAAGTCCGTCAACGCCTACAACTCCCTGAAGGACTGGGGCATGCAGATGCTGCTCGGCTGCACCACCAGCGGCCCCTGCATCGCGGTCTCCGCTGAGTCCGTCAACGACGGCATGATCCAGCTGACCCCCTCCGGCTCCTCCACGGACTGCATCATCAACCCCAACACCTTCGCTGTGTGCTTCTCTGACCCGCAGCAGGGCGCAAAGTCCGCTGAGTACATCTCGTCCCACAACATCGCCACCAAGATCGGCATCCTGTACGACGCCTCCGACGTGTACTCCTCCGGTATCCACGACAGCTTCGTGGCCGAGGCTCCCTCCAGAAACCTGGAGGTGGTCGCCGATGAGCAGTTCACCGCCGACAACAAGACGGACTTCAGCGTGCAACTGCAGAACATCCGGAACGCCGGTGCAGAGCTGGTCTTCCTGCCCTTCTACTACACCGAGGCGACCCTGGTGCTGAGACAGGCCTCCGATATGGGCTACAAGCCGATCTTCTTCGGATGCGACGGCATGGACGGCATCCTGAACGTGGAGGGCTTCGACCAGTCCCTGGCCGAGGGCCTGATGCTCCTGACCCCCTTCGCGGCCGACGCGGAGGACGAGCTGACCCAGAAGTTCGTCAAGGCCTACCAGGAAGCCTACAACGAGATCCCGATCCAGTTCGCGGCTGATGCCTACGACGGCATGTTCGCCTTCAAGGCGGCTGCGGAGAAGGCCAACCTGAATCCCTCCATGTCTGTGGAAGAGATCGGAACGGCCATGGCCCAGGCTCTGACCGAGATCGAGGTTCAGGGTCTCACCGGAACCATCACCTGGACCGCCGACGGTTCTCCCAGCAAGGAGCCCAAGGCAGTTGTGATCAAAAACGGCGCTTATAAGTCGATCGAGGACTAAGCTCCCCGGTTTCAGGAAGCGGGCTGCCGGCGTGCCGGCAGCCCTTTTAAGCAGATTGGAGCAAGTGATGACATTTATTTCCTATCTTCTCAGCGGCGTGAGCCTGGGCTCCATCTACGCCATCATCGCCCTGGGCTACACCATGGTTTACGGCATCGCGAAAATGCTGAATTTCGCCCATGGCGACGTGATTATGGTGGGCGGCTACGTCACCTTCACGGCCATGACCAGCGCCGGCTTGCACCCGCTTCCCGCGGTGCTGCTCTCCATGCTGATCTGCACCTGCCTGGGCATCACCATCGAGAGAGTCGCGTACAAGCCGCTCCGGGGGGCCAACTCCCTGGCGGTGCTGATCACGGCCATCGGTGTGTCCTATCTGCTTCAGAACCTGGCTCTGCTGATCTTCGGCGCGAACCCGAAGAGCTTCAACTCCGTGGTCCCGATTCCGGCCGTCTCCCTGGCGGAGGGAAAGCTGGTGATCTCCGGTGAGACCACGGCGGCGATTCTCGCCTGTGTCGCCGTCATGCTGTTCCTGACCTTCTTCATCAACCGCACCCGCGCCGGGCAGGCCATGCTGGCCGTCTCGGAGGACCGGGGCGCCGCGACGCTGATGGGGGTCAACGTGAACGGCACCATTGCCATGACCTTCGCCATCGGCTCGGCCCTGGCCGCCCTGGCGGGAGCCCTGCTCTGCTCCGCCTACCCGACCCTGACCCCCACCACCGGCGCCATGCCCGGCATCAAGGCCTTCGTGGCCGCGGTCCTGGGCGGGATCGGTTCCATTCCCGGGGCCCTCATCGGGGGACTGCTGCTGGGAATCCTGGAGAATCTCTCGAAGGCGTACATCTCCTCGAAGCTCTCTGATGCCATCGTCTTTTCCGTGCTGATCGTGGTGCTCCTGGTGAAGCCCACCGGCATTCTCGGGAAAAAGCTCATGGAGAAAGTGTGAGGACCATATGAAAAGCAGTGAGAAACGGGCATTTGTACGGGATATGATTACACTGGCCATGGTGGCGGCAGCCTGGGCGGTCTGCGAGATCCTGCTGAAGACGGGCCACATGAGCTCCCTGATGAAGGGACTCCTGGTGCCGCTCTGCACCTACTCCATCCTGGCGGTGAGCCTGAACCTGGTGGTGGGCATCTCGGGAGAGCTGTCCCTGGGCCACGCGGGCTTTATGTGCGTGGGGGCCTTCTCCTCGGCCCTCTGGACCAACCTCATGAACGGCGCCATGCCGAAGGGGCTTCTCTTTGTCATGGCCATTGTCATCGGAGCCCTGTCCGCAGCCCTGGCGGGCTTCCTCATCGGAATCCCGGTGCTGCGGCTGAGAGGAGACTACCTGGCCATCGTGACCCTCGCCTTCGGCGAGATCATCAAGAACATCATCAACGCCCTGTATTTCGGCGTCGACTCCCGGGGACCCCACTTCTCCATGAAGGACAGCCTGGCCCTGGGACTGATGAAGGACGGGAAGGCCATCATCAAGGGCGCCCAGGGAATCACCGGCACCCCGAAGCTGTCCAGCTTCACGGCGGGGATCATCCTTTTACTCCTGACCCTCTTCGTGGTGCAGAACCTGATCCGCTCCCAGACGGGGCGGGCCATCATGGCGATCCGCGACAACCGGATCGCGGCGGAGTCCATCGGCCTGAACGTCACGGGCTTCAAGCTCCTGGCCTTCACCATTTCCGCCGGAATCGCCGGCATCGGCGGCGTGCTCTACGCCCACAACCTGAGCACCCTCCAGGCGCTCCCGAAAAACTTCGGCTACAACATGTCCATCATGATCCTGGTCTTTGTGGTCATGGGAGGCATCGGAAATATCCGCGGCTCTGTCATCGCGGCAGTGGTGCTGACTCTGCTGCCGGAGCTGCTGCGCGGCCTGAACGACTACCGCATGCTGATCTACGCCGTGGTCCTGATCCTCATGATGCTGTTCACGTCGGCTCCTGCCTTCCTGCAGTTCCGCGACCGGGTGCTTTCCGGCCTGCGGAAGGGAAAGCAGGCTGAGAGAGGGGAGGTGCAGTAAGCCATGGCGATCCTTGAAGTCAAAAGCCTCGGCATTTCCTTCGGCGGCCTGAAGGCTGTGGACAACTTTAACCTCGAGATCGAGAAGAACGAGCTCTACGGCCTCATCGGCCCCAACGGCGCGGGAAAGACCACGGTCTTCAACCTCCTGACCGGCGTGTACAAGCCGGACAACGGGTATGTGAAGCTGGACGGTGTCAACCTAACGGGGAAGAGCTGCGAGGAGATCAACCGCTCCGGAATCGCCCGGACCTTCCAGAACATCCGCCTGTTCAACCAGCTCTCCGTGCGGGACAACGTGAAGGCGGGTCTGCACCATCACTACCGCTACAGCGTGGTGGAGGGGATCTTCCGCCTGCCCCGTTACCGGGCCATGGAGAACGCCATGGACCAGGAGGCGGAGAAGCTCCTGGAGGTCTTCGGCCTGCAGGACTACGCGGAGACCAGGGCCCACAGCCTTCCCTACGGCATGCAGAGAAAGCTGGAGATCGCCCGGGCCATGGCGACGAAGCCGAAGCTCCTCCTCCTGGACGAGCCGGCGGCGGGCATGAACCCCAACGAGACCGCGGAACTCATGGACACCATCCGCCTGGTGCGGGACCAGTTCGACATGACCATTCTCCTCATCGAGCACGACATGCGCCTGGTGTCCGGCATCTGCGAGCGGCTGACGGTCCTGAATTTCGGCCAGGTCCTGAAGCAGGGGGAGACCTCCAGCGTGCTCAGCGACCCGGAGGTCATCAAGGCGTATCTGGGAGACTGACGGCAGTTCCGGAAAAAAGGGGATAAGAATATGGCAGCATTGCTTGAAGTGAAGGACCTGCATGTCTACTACGGCATGATCCACGCCATCCGGGGCATTTCCTTCTCCGTGGAGGCGGGGGAAATCGTGACGCTGATCGGTGCCAACGGCGCCGGAAAGACCACCACGCTCCAGACGGTCACAGGACTGATTCCCGCACGGGGCGGGGAGGTCTGGTACAACGGAAAGAACATCACACACACGCCGGGGCACCTCCTGGTGAAGGAGGGGCTGGCCCACGTGCCGGAGGGCCGCCGGGTCTTCGCCTCCCTGACGGTGCTCCAGAACCTCATGATGGGCGCCTACACCAGGAGCTCCAGGACGGAGATCGAGAAGACCCTGGAGGAGGTCTACGGCCGCTTCCCACGCCTGGCCGAGAGAAAGGGACAGCTGGCGGGCACCCTGTCGGGCGGCGAGCAGCAGATGCTGGCCATGGGCAGGGCGCTGATGAGCCGGCCGAAGATGATCGTGATGGACGAGCCCTCCATGGGCCTGTCCCCCATCTACGTGAACGAGATCTTCGACATCATCCGCTCCATCCACGAGAGCGGCACCACCGTGCTCCTGGTGGAGCAGAACGCGAAGAAGGCCCTCTCGGTGGCGGACCGGGCCTATGTGCTGGAGACCGGGACTATCAGCATCTCCGGCAGGGCGTCGGATCTGCTGAACGACCCCAAGGTGAAGCACGCGTACTTAAGCGAATAAGGCGGCGTCAGGCCGTAGAGCGCAGGGCAGTTCTGTCCTGCGCATCTTTTATGTTTACCTTCGGGAATTCAACCCTTTGACCGAAAAACTATGATATAATTATTTGTAACTAGTCAGCACCCAGGAAAAAGACAGAAGCTATGTCCAGGAAACATGTTTCCTGGACATGCTTCCTGCCTTTTTCCTGGGCGGCCAAGGCGTGAAACGCCTCTGACCGCCCACAGTCTCAGAATGCAAAGCATTCTGAGACCTGGGTGCTGAACTGTTACAATTATTTTTACAAAGGGGATGTTCCGCGGCTTCTCCCGGCGCGGGCGGCCCTGGCAGCCTGACCAGCACCAGACAGGAGGATGCGATGATTCTTGAATTTATCGGCGCGGATCACGAGGTTACGGGTAGCTGTCACTATCTCAAGGTGAACGGGACCAGCTTTCTGATCGACTGCGGAATGGAGCAGGGGCGGAATTACTTTGAAAACGCCGAGCTGCCTGTTCCCGCTTCGGAGATCAGCTTTGTGCTGGTCACCCACGCCCACATCGACCACACCGGCAACCTGCCGCTGCTCTATAAGAACGGTTTCCGCGGGCGCATCATCACGACGCCCGCCACCCGGGCCCTCTGCACCATCATGCTGAAGGACACGGCCCACATCCAGGAGTCGGAGGCGGAGTGGAAGAACCGGAAGGCCATGCGGGCGGGACTGCCCCTGGTGGAGCCGGTGTACACCATGGACGACGCCCTGGGCTGCCTGGAGCTCTTTGAGTCCTGCGATTACATGGAGAAGCGGCAGATCTGCGACGGCGTGGTCTGCAGGTTCACCGACGTGGGGCACCTCCTGGGCTCCGCCTCCATCGAGCTCTGGCTCACGGAGGGAGAGGTCAGCAAGAAGATCGTGTTCTCCGGCGACATCGGAAACGTGGGCAAGCCCCTGATCCGCGACCCGGAATATGTGAGCGACGGGGACTACGCGGTGATGGAGAGCACCTACGGGGACCGCTTCCACCTGAAGGACGAGGTGGATCACGCCAGCGAGCTGGCCGCCATCATGCAGGAGACCTTCGACCGGGGCGGAAACGTGGTCATGCCTGCCTTCGCGGTGGGCCGCACCCAGGAGCTCCTGTTCTTCCTCCGGAAGATCCGGGAGGACAACATGGTCCACGGACATCCGGACTACGAGGTCTGGGTGGATTCCCCCCTGGCCACGGAGGCCACGGAGGTCTTCAAGAACAACCTGATGGACTGCTTCGACGACGAGACCCAGGCCCTGGTGCAGGCGGGCATCAACCCCATCTCCTTTGAGGGCTTGAGGACCGCCGTGTCGGCGGATGAGTCCAAGGCCATCAACTTCCTGGAAAACCCCAAGGTGATCATCAGCGCCGCGGGCATGTGCGACGCCGGCCGGATCCGGCATCACCTGAAGCACAACCTGTGGCGGCCGGAGAGCACCGTCGTGTTCGCGGGCTACCAGGCGGAGGGCTCCTTTGGGCGCCTGCTGCAGGACGGGGCCGAGACCGTCAAGCTCTTCGGCGAGACCATCGAGGTGAAGGCCCATCTCGCCATGATGAAGGATATGTCCAGCCACGCGGACCAGAACGGCCTGGTGAAGTGGATCACCTCCTTCACGAAGAAGATGCCGGAGCAGGTCTTTGTGGTCCACGGGGACGATGCGGTCACAGAGAGCTTCTGCGACCTCCTGAGGAACCAGCACGGCATCGCGGCGGAAGCCCCCTATTCCGGCTCGGTCTTTGACCTGGCGGCCGGGGAGTGGATCACCAGGGCCGAGCCGGTGCCGGTGAAGAAGGAGACCGAGGCCCAGAGAAAGGTGACGGGCGTGTACACGAAGCTGCTCACGAGCCTGGACCACCTGAAGCAGGTGGTGGAGCAGAACGCAGGTGGCGCCAACAAGGATCTGGAAAAATTTGCGGAGGAAGTGGAGAAACTCTGCAGGAAATGGAGCAGAACGGAATGATGCTCGTCAGACTGTTTTCTGACGGTTCCGCGCGCGGAAATCCTGACGGTCCCGGAGGTTACGGGACCGTCCTTCAGTATACGGATACCGCGGGAACCCTGCACGAAAAGGAACTCTCAGCGGGATATGAGAAAACCACCAACAACCGGATGGAGCTCATGGGCTGCATCGCCGGCCTGGAGGCCCTGAACCGGCCTTGCCGGGTGGAGGTCTACTCGGACTCCAGGTACCTGGTGGACGCCTTCAACCAGCACTGGATCGAGGGCTGGGTGAAAAAGGGGTGGAAGCGGGGAAAGAACGAGCCGGTGAAGAACATTCCCCTCTGGCAGAGGCTCTTAAAGGCCATGGAGCCCCACGAGGTGAGCTTTCACTGGGTAAAAGGACACGCCGGGCACCCGGAAAACGAGCGCTGCGACCGGCTCGCCACCTCGGCGGCAGACGGGGGGCAGCTCTTAAAGGACGACGGAGGGAACCTTGTATAACCGGACACTGACAAGAGTGCTGATCATCCTGGTGCTGGCCGGCTGCCTCCTGACGGCGGCCACCGAGGCCCTGGTGCGCTCCGCCCGGGAGAGCCGGGACTTAAAGCCCGCCGGGGAGGGCGTACCGGTGAGCGG
>Ga0256404_1004812_pt1 | contig 24811 bp, 23 predicted proteins | sample RumenRJG_01DNA_FD_185990 | JGI IMG/M metagenome (GOLD analysis project Ga0256404, IMG submission 185990) | Bovine rumen microbial communities from Lethbridge, Alberta, Canada - RJG_01 | ecosystem: Host-associated > Mammals > Digestive system > Stomach > Rumen | place: Canada: Alberta | collected... | reverse complement strand
CTCCTGCAAAACAAAAAGAGTGTCTCATTAAAACAAATAACAATACAAAAACATATAGGAGGATGGCAGTTCCTCCACGCCTGATCGTGTCACAATCAGACGTGGTATCCCTGCCAAATATGATGAACTTCTCTGTGTGCGGGCCAGACACTGAAAAAAGAACTCTTGCTACTTTAGAATTCTTTTATTTACGAAATAAGGTTATATAATAGGTACTAGAAAACTATGCTTGGTTTATATGGAGGTAATATAAATGGCAGATCTTGAAAACAAAGCAAAGGAAGCAGTGGAGCAGACAAAGGATCTCGCCCGCGCAGCAGTCGACGACGTAAAGGGCGAAGCGGATCAGCTGAAAACTGACGCCAAGGGCTATGCGCAGGGTGCTCTCGAAGATGTCAAGAGCGAAGGCAAAGAGGTCATTGAAGAGCTGAAGGCTGCTGTCAAAAAGGAGACACTGGATTCTTCCAGCACCGTCGGTGGCGCCGGTTACAGGGAAAAAGAGGGAGATAAACCCAACGGAATCGCGATCGCATCCGTTGCTTTCGGCCTTCTGGCCATCCTTCTGAAGGGATGGGTCTTCAAATGCGTTCTGGGCGTTGTTTCTCTCGTCCTCGGAGCTAAAGCGAGAAAAGAAAAACAGACCATGCTCGCAACCGTGGGCTTCTGCCTCGGAGCAGTCGGCGTGATCCTGGCTCTCATCGGTCTCATTTTCTGATTGGATCTCACAAAAAATGCAGCAGGCAATGCCGCCTGCTGCATTTTCTTGTGCACACATCATTCGTCCAGACACTCATCGAAAAAAGTGATAATACCGTCCTCCACGCTCCATTTGAGTTCCGTATAGTTATGGATCTCATGGCGATAACCGGTGTACAGAAGCGTTGTGACATCGTGCCCGGTGTCGGCGAGCCAGTTTGCGCACTGGTATACGCCCGTTCCGTACTGCCCGACCGGGTCCTGATCTCCCGCGATGTTGTAGATCGGAATGTTGGTCGGGACCTTCTTCGCCCACTCCTCACCCGTGATGTCCTTCATCATCTGGAGGAAATACAGCCAGGAACGGTTGGAGGTCGGCTTGGTGAACGCGTCGAAGGGATCCTCGGCATGGTCGGTCTGAACGTAGGGATCATCACAGATCCACTCGTTGCCCAGCTTCACGCCTTCAGAACATCTTCCGAACATCCAGCCCATGAAAAGACCGCCGAGAGAAGGATCCGCCTCTTCACCCTTTCCTTCGTCCACGAGTTTCTGCACGACAGCGATGTTCTCATCAAGGTTCGGCCACACGCCGGTCGTTCCGCAGATCGTCGCTCCCTTCAGATCCGCTCCGTAACGGGCAAGATACTGCCTGGTGATAAAGGATCCCATGCTGTGCCCGAACATGAAATACGGAAGATCGGGATATTTCTCAACAACAAGGTCATGGAGTCTCTTCTCGTCTTCCACCATTGTGGTAAAACCTTTTCCGCCCCAGTCTCCCCATCTGTCGTTTTCTACCGCCGTTTTCCCGTGACCGACATGGTCATCCGCAGCGACGATATACCCCGCTTCCACAAAGGCAGCGATCATGTGAAGGTATCTTCTGGAGTGCTCACCGAAACCATGGATCAGCTGGATGATGCCTAGCGGCTTGCAAGCCGGAACGTAGATCCAGCCGTACACTTTGTCTCTCTCATTAAAAGAGTCAAATTTCACTTCATGCAACATGGGATGTCTCCTTTCTTTTCGATCAATTATTTGATCTTCTGTTTTTATGATACCACACTTATCGGACTTGTGAGAGCCGAGAGGGACAGGTTACTTCTCTCTTTAACAGTCCCCGATCAAATCTTCGGTGCTCGCAGTGCTGATCAGGATCGTTGACACATTGTGAAGAAGGGAAGTCGTCGATGACGTCAGGATCCCCAAAGCGCCATACGCCATGTGCCTCACTGTTTTCCAAGACATTGCACTATACCCCTTTAATCAAAATAGTTAGCCTGTGCTAACATCCACGTGCTATACCTTCTCCCGCAGACTGTCGATCTGTTTTTCTCCTGTGAACTAAATGATTGTCATAACAAGATACAGCACATTACGACAAAAAGAAAAGGGACCCTTTCGGATCCCCTTTCAGCAGTATTCAGTTTAACCTTCGATGCAGATGGTCTTCTTTTCCGGAAGCTTCGGAGCGTCTTTCTTCGGAACGGTCAGCATCAGGACACCGTCTTCAAACTTTGCCTTGATGTCTTCTTCCGTGACGTTCTCACCGACGTAGAAACTACGCTGCATGGAGCCGGAATAACGCTCCTGACGGATCAGTTTACCCTTGTCGTTCTTCTCTTCCTTATCCAGGCCTTTCGAAGCGTTGACGGTCAGATAACCATTGTCCAGTTCGATCTTGATCTCATCCTTCTTGAATCCCGGAAGATCGATATCCACGTCATAGTGATCATCCTGCTCATGTACATCGGTCTTCATGACACGGCTTGCATGTTTTCCGTACAGTTTCTGATCCGCATCGTCCAGGTCACGGAATCTCGGGAATTCAAAATTCATCAGATCATCAAATAAGCTTTCATTCCAAATACTAGGATATAACATTGTTCAAATCCTCCTTAAACTCATAACATTTCTTTTTTATGTTTTGAGCATCGGTTGCGAGAGTTTCGGATCCGGGGGACCATCGTCCCTTCCGTTCTGCTCTCTTCCTTTGTTCTGACTATGTTATACACCCAATAATTAGCACTGTCAATAGGAGAGTGCTAATTATTTTTGTGAATTCTTTGTGAACAGACAAAGTGCTGATAACCGCTTATTTAAAGCAGTTCATCAGCACTTACAAAGAACAATTGCTTGCTATATTTAATAATAACTATATTTTTGTCAGTTTCGCCCGCACAGACAAAACCCTCGGCGTCGAGACGGAATCAAACTGAACGGTATAAGTCAGCCGGTCCGGATCCATCTCCAGAACCGTCCCCTCGCCCAGGATCTCGTGGCGAACGCGGGTCCCGTCCTCAAACAGCGCTTCATCCAGGTTCTCCGGCAAATACTTTTCCTGTGTGGAAACGTACTGCCTCGCCTCCTTCACAAGGCTCTCCCTCATGGGATTCACGAACTCCATAAGTTCCCGATCGATGTCGAGGACGAAACGGGAGGGATAGCGTGGCGAACCGTCAAAATTCCTTCCTTCCGCCGCAGTGAGGGTCAACTGCTCCTCTGCCCGGGTCATGGCGACAAAGGCGAGCCTCCGCTCCTCTTCCATCCCCTGAAGATCCCTGGTCTTTCTGGACGGGAATATCCCCTCCCCCATGCCGCAAAGGAACACCCTTGGGAACTCCAGACCTTTTGCCGCGTGGACCGTCATCAGTTTGACCTGATTCGCAGTGTCCGGAACATCCGCGTTGGTGAACAGTGCGATATGGGCAAGATAGTGCTCTGCAGAGGCCTCTTCCCCGCAGGTGATCTCGTAATCGTGTACCGATTGCTTGAGCTCCGCCAGGTTGTCCAGCCTCTCCTGACTTCCCTCTGTCCGAAGCATCTCTTCGTATCCGCTCTCATCCGTCAGTTTTGACAGGAGCTCGGACACCGGATAATTGCTGTATGTATAAGTATAGGATTCGATCAGCCGGATGAACCGCTGAGCACGTGTTCCCTTGAAGATCTCGTCATCCACCGTTGCCTTGAGCGCTTCGTACAGGGTGCATCCGTGCTCCTGGGCGTACCCCTCCAGAAACTCCATTCTCCTCTTCCCAAGATTTCGTTTGGGGACATTCGCGATCCTCCGGAAAGACAGATCGTCCTGAAGAACGACCATTCTCAGGTAGCTCAGGGCGTCCTTGATCTCCGCGCGGCCGAAGAAAGGCACCCCGCTATAGATGTGATATGGGATCTTTTTCTCAAGAAACGCCTCTTCAATGGATCTCGTCACATAATGCGCACGGTACAGCACCGCTATCCTTCGGTACTTTTCTCCCCTTTCCACCAGTTTCAAGATCTCCTCCGCGATCCATTTCGCCTCCTCTTCGGAATTCGGGGAGAAACAGAAACGGACAGGATCCCCGTTTGGAAGAGTCGGAACCAGATCCTTCGGCATCCGGCTCCTGTTCCGGGAGATGAGGGAATTCGCCGCAGCCAGGATCTCCGGCGTGGAGCGGTAATTCTGCATCATCATAATGGTCCGGACATTCGGGAATCTCTTGTCGAAATCCAGGAGATACTTCACGTTTGCCCCTCTCCAGGTATAGATCGTCTGATCCGGATCCCCGACGATGAACAGATTCTGATGGTAGTCGCACAGGACTTCCATCAGTTCATACTGAAGCCCGTCAATGTCCTGGAACTCATCGATCATGATGTACTCCAGTCTCTTCTGCCATTTAAGCCGGATATCCGCGTCCTGCCTGAAGATATACAGTGTGAATTTGATCAGGTCGTTATAGTCCAGGCCGAAACACTTCTTCTGCTGATACAGATATCCATAGAAGATGATATCGTCCGTCCCTGCAGCCTGCATGTATTTCTCATGAAGGGCGTCCAGGGACATGCCGATGAGGTCCAGATAGTATTCCGGCTTCCGGAACAGTTTCTGCATCTCGATCATATCCCGGGCGTCCGAAAACGTCTTGTCCCTGAGGGTCAGCTCCCTCTCCTCATAGATGATGCGAAGCATAGCATCGATATCGCTGTTGTCCAGGACAAGAAAACTCTTGGGATACTGAACGGCGTTGCTGTCCTCCTGAAGTACGGCAACACAGAATCCGTGGAAGGTATTGATATAGCCCGTGTCGTTGTCGCCGATGAGATTATGGATCCTCTGGCGCATCTCGTTGGCGGCCTTGTTTGTGAACGTCACACAGAGGATATGCTCCGGGAGGACGCCAAGCTCGTTCACGAGATACGCGAAGCGGTGTGTCAGCGCTCTCGTCTTGCCGGAACCTGCTCCTGCGATGACCCGCACGAACCCCTCTGTGGTGGTGACCGCTTCCATTTGAGACGCGTTCAGTTTGACCGCCATGCCTTGTGCCTCCCTTCTTCGGATCTTGTACTTCATTGTATCACGGGACTCCTGGCGGGAGAACATTCCGCTGCCAAACAGGGACACTCCGCCAGACATGACCTAACACAAAGGAGACCGGAATGCCGGTCTCCCGTGACTATTAAGTCTGTTACTATCTTTTCTTCAGAAAAAAGAGGATCAGGAATGCGACGGCAGCGACGCATAAAGCAGCTCCCGCCCAGAGGATCCACCCGGCGGATCCTCCCTTTTTCTGCCCGGTCATCCAGTCTTCCAGTTCCTGCCGGACCGTTTCGTCCGCATCGAAATGATAGGATGAGACAAAGTCCGCATAGTCGCCCTCGCTCCAGCTGACTGTGATACCGCCTCCGCCTCCGTCCAGCATCTGGATGGTCGGATCGCTGACATAGTTCCGCTTCATCCTTCCTTTGGAAAGAATGGAAAGGAGCTCATTCCACTGCGCTTCACTCAGTTTTCTTTCCACATCTTCCTTCCCTGCTTCGGAAGAAACGATCTTGATCTCATCCTCTGAATTGAACGCGTACACAGACCAGTTGTCCGATGCCACTGTTCCGAAGGAATGGACCGTCACATCATACACGGAGTTAAGGGGTATATCGGTTCCGAACAGGAGTTCTTCCTTCTCGGGGAACACCGTCCGCGGATCGAAAGACTCACTGAATCCTTCCGCTACCTTCTCCCCTCCCAGGAATCCTTCCACTTTGATGCGCACCGCATCGCAGAATCCGTACTCCTGACAGGTGTACGCGATATAATCATCCGCCTGGAAGTAGGGGTAATCGCACCGCTCCGAGATCCGATCCTCGCTGCCCTGCCCGGAAACAGCCTGGACAGTCGCGGTATACCATAGTTCACCCTGCCTGCCTTCCGGCTCCTCCCATTCGCATCTGCATCTGCTGTAGGAAAGATCAATGGTCACATCAAGTTCTGTCATGCTCTCCTCCGCGAAACAGGCAGGCACTGCCCCCATCAGGGCGATGACCGCCATCCAAACGATTAAAGAACGCATTATTTTACGCATCCGTATCCCTCTTACTCTGCTGCGGATCTGTTGACACATCCATTATATTATCCGGCCGGGCGACGCGCCTTATCCAAATGTAGACTTTCCCTCTGCCAGAACGGAATTCAGTTTCGCCTTCAGAGTATCATACCTCTGTTTTTTCTCTTCTTTCGCAAAGTGGATTCCGCGGAACTGTTCCGGATTGTCACTGTAGTCCAGGGCATAGGGAAACTGCTCGCTGGTGAGATCAAAGATCTCCCCGTCCACACAGTTGTAGCAGTGGAAGTTTCCGTCATCCAGCGGCACCCCAAACACCTTGCCTCCGAAAATATCCTGAGCGAGAAACGCCGTTATGGAACATTGCCCCAAAGTCGGATTCTGCTTGCTCCAGTCCTTCCGCATCCTGGGAGCACAGGTGTCCGCGCTCCAGACACTCAGGAGCGCGTGATACAGATCATCCGGACTTCCGATACCAGGATACTCATCACAAACTGCTCTGATCTTCTTTCCGCTACCGTAATACATTTTGATTCCTTTTTCGCTTTAAAGCGGTTCATCTTTCTTTTCTTTTGTGCTATCATGTTCTCTAACAAAAAAGATGCATGTCACATAAGGAGTTCTACATGATCATTATACCTGAACGCATCGCTACAGGCGAACGATTTGTCGTCCTAGAAAACAAAGCCGTTCTTGTTCAGGACGGTGTGATCCGGAAGATCGGGGAACCTGCGGACCTTCTGAGAGATTGTCCGGAGGAACCGGTCGTAAAAGCGGACGGATGCACTTTGATCCCCGGAATGATCGACCTTCATACCCACCTCGGATGGGGTGAGGATCCGGCGCTTATGGGAAAGGACTGCAGCGTTTCTTTGCGCGCTCTGTATGCCGGAAAGAAGATGGAACAGACGCTCCGCAACGGGGTCACTACCATCCGGGATGCCAGCTCCGGCGACGGACTGGGAGTAGCTCTCAATGAAGCGGCTGCCCGCGGCTGGATCAAATCACCCAGAGTATTCCCCTGCCTTGTGGGGATCTGCATGACGGGAGGTCACGGCGCTGCCGCCTCCGTCTACCACGCGATCCAGGAAGTGGACGGCATCGACGATATTAGAAAAGCGATCCGTCTCAACAAGAAAAACGGAGCATCCTGGATCAAACTGCTCACCAGTGAGGGATACCGCGGCGATGAGCTCTCCGAAGAAGAGATCTGCTTCGCTGCGAAAGAAGCGCATCGTCTCGGCATGAAGATCGAGGTCCACGCAGGATACGGCAGTTCCATTGAAAGCTGCCTTGCTGCAGGAGTGGATTCCATCGAGCACGGGACCCATCTTACCGAAGAACAGGGACAGATCATGATCGAGAAGAACATCACCTGGGTCCCCACGATCTATGTCTTCAATCATGAATATGACCGTATGACCGAGGAAGGTGTCCCGCAGAGAGAAAAGGACGATCCGAAATCCGTGTACAACTATCTGGCGGAATGTGTGGAGTGCTACCCGGAGAATATCGTTCCCCTCCACCGCATGGGCGTGCGGATCGCAACCGGCACCGACACAGACTGCACCGGCTACAAGGGTGCCTCCCCGGTGGCCACCGAATGCGAATACCTGGTCAAATGCGGCCTTCGTCCTCTGGAGGCCCTGGAGTGCGCCACCAGGAACGGCGCGGATCTCCTTGGGATCGGCGATCACGTAGGCCTTGTCGCGGAAGGATATACCGCCGACCTCGTACTGGTTCAGGGCGATGTCTCGAAGGATATCTCGGTGCTGCACAATGTCCGAGCCGTATATCAGAGCGGCAATGAAGTGTACTCTGCGCTCTGATCCCTTTTCCGCCGTCATAGGGCCTTTCACGGCGCCATGCACAGCGATCGGCTGTCATCAAACAGACATTTTAAAAGCGGAACAGGCCGGACAGTCTGTTCCGCTTCGTACGTTTTGTCACTTGTTCAGGATCTCCAGCACCCTTTCCTTCGGCACCGCACCGCCTCTCGCGCCCATGGTGCTGACGCAGATCGACGCTGCCGCCGTGGCGAATTCCGCTGCGCCTTTCAGATCGTATTCCTCCAGCGCTGTGATGAAACTGCTGCAGAAGGTATCTCCCGCGCCGGTCACATCCACCACAGGTACTTTCCTGGCAGGGACACGGATGCTGTCTCCGCTCTCTGGGTACAGGATGCATCCGTCCGGCCCCAGCGTCACTACGACAAGTTCCATTCCCAGTTCATGCAGCCTGGCTGCCTGTTCCTCGTATGTTCTCTCACCTCGGACGGAATCGAACCCGGTCTCATTAAAGAATCCGATGTCTACGTTCCTGAAACGTTCTTCATCTCCGTTGCGCTCGTAATCCACATCATAGTCCACGACGACCTTCGCGCCTCCGGCACGGATCTCCGGAGCAAATTCCTGCCACTGCCTTTCCCCGAAATGTATGGATGATAAAACTCCGCAGGTGGAATAGATGTACCGCGCATTCTTCAGAACTTCGATCTGCTGCGCAGTGAGATCGATCCGCTCAACAGGAAGGATCGGGATGAAAATGGTGTGTTCGTCCCCGACAAGGAAGATCATCGTCTTTGAGTCCGGCAGGCTGTCGTCCACGATAGAGAGAGATGTATCAATACCCTGATTTTCCAGATCTTCCAGCAGGCGCTTTGAGATCGCTCCGCTGTTCATCACAGTCCAGAACAAGGTGTCCTGTCCGAGCGCTGCGCTGACACAGGCGGCATTGGCGATCATCCCGCCAGGAACGGCTTCCAGCGTCTCCACTTCCTCCTTATCTGCCGTGCCCGGCCATCTGCCCGCGCGGTAGTATTCGTCCAGCGCAACATCCCCGATGTACACATTATAGGAACCGCTTTTACGAACCATTCTCCACTCTCCACAATTTGTTCACAATTTTTCCGACAACATGTCTAAAATCATTATATTCCACTTAATACAGATTGAAAAGAATGGTCAATTGTGCTAAATTGAGGGAAGTAAAGCGGCTGTTGCCGCACGAAATGGACATTATTGGAGGAAATCTATCATGGCAAAAAAAGATAACAAACTTGCATGGTTTCTCGTACCGATTGGTGTTGCTGTAAACTTCATCGGCGGTACGATCATCCTTCTGCTGAAGCTCCCGATCTATCTCGACTCCATCGGAACGATCATCGTCGGCGCACTGTGCGGCGTATGGCCCGGCGTCATCGTAGGACTTGTTTCCAACATCCTGAACGCGATCACCGACCCGAACACCCTGTTCTATGCTCCTCTGAACATGGCATTTGCCGTTCTCGCTGCATATCTGTCCAAGAAGGGCGTCTTCAAGAAATTCGTCCCCACTCTGATCAGCTCCCTGGGCTTCGCCTTCATCGGCGGCGTTATCGGCGCTCTGATCACCTGGACACTGTACGGATTTGACTTCGGCGGCGGCGCAACATCCGTCATCGTTCTTCCTCTCTATGCGGCAACAGGACTTCCGAAGTTCCTCTGCCAGATTGTTGGCGAGTTCCTCTGCGACCTGCTGGATAAAGCGATCACCATTGTCGTATGCTTCTTCATTCTGAAGGCATTCCCGACAAGATTCCTCTCCAAGCTCCCGCTGGGACCCATCTACATCAGCGACGAAGAAAAAGCACTGGAAGAGGAATAATCCTTTCCCAAGAGCAATAACGCGCTCTTCAAGTCGTGTTAAAGCGGGAGTGCACCACTCCCGCTTTATTCTATTCATTGGAGGTTCTTTATGGACAGAGAGTTTATCAACTCTTACAACGACTACGTTAATAACGGAAATGCCTGGTTCAATCTGAACCCTCTGTCAAAACTTACGATCTGCATGTGCGTCGGCCTTGCGGCATGTTTTGTCCGCCACTGGCAGTTTGGATTCACCCTTTGCATCCTGTACTGCATTTTTGCGGCGATCATCGGCATTTTCCCGAAATTCATTAAATCCTATGTGGCGATCAGCGCCATCCTCGTCGTCATCACCATCGTGATCCGCCAGTTCAGTATGAGGGATCCCTCTTTCACCCCCTGGTTCAACATCGGAGGGTGGCAGTGGTATAAAGAGCCCTTCATCGCAGCTCTTGACATCATATCCTATATCATGGGCTTCTCCGGATCCCTGCTCATCTACTTTATGACGACCGAGATGCGCGACCTGATGCTCGCTCTGGAAAACCGGGGCGTGACACACGTCGCGAGTTACATTATGCTAAGCTCCATGCAGAGCGTCATCGACATGAGAAAATCCGCCAATACCATCCTGGAAAGCCAGAAGTCCAGAGGAATCGAGACAGACGGCAACGTTATCGTCCGTATGAAAGCTTTCTTCCCCACCCTTGGACCGATCCTTCTAAGCGCAATGTCCGGAACAGAGGAAAAAGCGATCGCCATGGACGCACGCGCCTTCTCTCATGAGGGAGGCCACACTTACCTCCGCGTCCTGCGCCCCATACCGAAGTGGGAGTATGCGCTGGATGCACTCGCCGTCCTGTTTATGATCGGATCGATCGTCTGGAAGATCCTCAGCCATTTCGGCGTACTTTAAGGAGGGACTCATGGCTTTTATAGAACTGAAAGATGTTTCCTACAAATATCCCTACACCAAAAACTTTGCCCTTCAGAACGTGACCTGTTCCTTTGAGAGAGGAAAGTTCTACGGCATTATCGGAGAGAATGGCGGCGGAAAGACCACGCTTTGCAACCTGATCCGCGGTCTGATCCCCCACTTCTATCTCGGTAAACTGACCGGTGAGTGCCTTGTGGAAGGCAAGGATATCCGTGAATGGGACACCGCTGAGTTGTCCTCCAAGATCGGATATGTCTTCCAGAATCCGTTCACCCAGATCTCCGGCATCAAGCCCACGGTATTCGAGGAAGTGGCTATCGGCCTGGAAAACCTCGGTGTGCCGAAAGAGATCATGCTGGATCGCGTCGCAAAAGTATGCGAGCAGCTGGACATCGGTCATCTGATCAAGAACAACCCCAACGAGCTCTCCGGCGGACAGCGTCAGCGCGTCGCTTTCGCCTCCATCATTGCGATGGATACCGACACTCTCGTCATTGATGAACCCACATCCCAGCTGGACCCGGAAGGCACCGAAAGCGTATTCAACATCATCAACCAGCTGAAGCATTCCAACAAGACCATCATCCTGGTCGAACACAAGATCGACCTGATCGCCGAGTTCTGCGATGAGATCCTCGTCATGGAGAACGGAACGATTGCTTTCAACGGACCGACAAAAGAGATCCTCGCCAAGCGCGAACTGATGGACCACAACGCGGCTATCCCGGAAGTGGCGAAATTCGGACATGCCATGGAGGACGCCGGAAAGCCCCTTTCCGAGATCCCCGTCACTTTGAATGAGGCACTCGAACTCGTAAAAGAAAGGAGGGCGCGCTGATGGCAATCGAGATCAAAAACGCCAGTTTCCGTTATCCGAACGGCTTTACCGCTCTTGAACACATCAATCTCACCATCCACGAAGGAGAGAAGGTCGCCATCGTCGGGCAGAACGGCGCGGGCAAGACGACCTGCGTCAAGATGATGAACGGACTCAACCGTCCTTTTGAAGGCGACGTCATCATCGACGGCGTGAATACCAAAGACGTCACCGTCGCAACGACGGCCAGGAAAGTGGGATATGTATTCCAGAACCCGGACGAGCAGATCTTCAACAGCACCGCCCGCGCCGAGATCGAGTATATGCCCCGCTACTATAAGTTGGACGAAAAGGAAGTCAAACGCCGTGTCGATTACGCGGTGGAGATCTGCGACATCGCAAAATATATGGACACCAATCCTTACGAGATCCCCTATCCGATCCGTAAGTTCGTTGCGATCGCTGCCGTTATCGCCTCCCAGCCGAAATACATCGTACTGGACGAGCCGACTGCAGGACAGGATCTGCACGGAACGAAGACGCTCGGCAACATGGTCGACCGCCTGACCAAAGACGGAATCACGGTCATCACCATCACCCATGATATGGAATTCGCGGTGAACAACTTCGACCGTATCATCGCCATGGCACACAAAAACATCATTAAGGACGGGACTGCCCAGGACATCTTCTGGGATGACGCTGTCCTCGCGGATGCGAAGATCAAGAAACCGACCGTCGGCGAATTGGCAAAACGCCTTGGCCTGGATGGCAACATCCTGTTCTGTGACGAACTGGTCGACAGGCTTTAAACAAAGGAGAAGGAGATGGCCAAGTATCTGATCACCGGGAGCGTGATCGTCAACGACATGCATTACCCGGACGGCTCCAAAGCCACCGGATTTCTCGGCGGTTCCCTCTATACAGTCAACGGGATCCTCCCATATACGGAGGATCTCCTTTTCGTGTCCGCTGCGGGACCGGACTTTGACGACCTTTACGGGGATTATTTCCGGAGGAATCATCTGTCCGCCGAAGGGATCGAGATCGCTTTCCCCAGAACGCACTACACATATCTGGAATACAGTCCATCCGGAGAGTGGGTGGAACACTCCATATACGGAAAAGAATTTGAAGAAAAATACGGCCTGTTCCCTCTCGCACGCTCCGAATATGTCCTGAAGCACGGCGGCCCTGACGTAAAAGGGATCTATTTCGAATCTGCTTCCGTCGAGCCGGTATGGGACGACCTCCCTGCCATGCGACAGAAATGCCCCAACGCCTCCATCATGATCGAGATCAGCACGGAGGAAGTTCACGATCCCGCACTGCGCGGCTCCGTTCTCGACCTTATTCGGAAAACAGACATCTACTCCATCAACCGGCCGGAATCCATGCTTCTCTTCGGGACAAACAGTGAAGAAGAGTCCATACAGAAGATCATTGAATTCGGGAAACCGTGTTTCTTCCGTGTCGGGAAAAAAGGATCCTATATGATCCAGGACGGCAGAGCCTGGTTCGCCCCGTCCGTAGAGAGCGGGACCAGCGTGGATTCCACGGGATGCGGAAACTGCTCCACCGGCGCCGCCATGTACGGTTTCTGTGAAGGATATCATCCCCTTCTCACCGCGTGCCTCGCCAATGTGGCTGCAGGAGTCAACGCCAGGCAGTTCGGTCCGTTCCCTCATTACACCGATGAGGTCAAGGCGGAGATGCGCAGGACTGCCGAAGAACTGTACCTTACGCTGAGAAGCAGGTGATCCAAAACCGCGGCGCTCATTCTGGAAGAGCGCACAAAAAATAAGATTGGAGAATTGACCAACAAATGTTTTTAGATGAGTTTCCGGTCAAAAAGCCGGTATTTGCTATGATCCATATGAAGGGAAACTCCAGGAACGACAAACTGGAGCGCTGCCTGAGGGAAGCGGAGCTCTACCGCGAGAACGGGATCGATGCCTTGATCGTGGAAGATTATTTCGGAGATTCCGACGATGTCCGCGCAGGACTGGAACTTCTGTCCCAGAGAGGCGGATTCACCCTCGGAGTCAACGTGCTGGACAACTGGGAACTGAGCTGGCAGTACGCGAAGGAATACGGAGCAAAATTCATTCAGGTAGACTCGGTCGCAGGACACCTTACCGCTGAAGAGGACAAGCCTTACGGTGAGATGATCGAGCGCTACATGAACGAGGGCGGCATGTATGTCATCGGCGGTGTTCGCTTCAAATACAAACCGGTTCTTTCCGGAAACGATGTGGCGACCGACCTGAAGATCGGTATGAAACGCTGCCACGCCATCGCTGTCACGGGGGAAGGTACGGGTATGGACTCTCCCACCCAGAAGATCATCGACTTCCGCAAAGTTGTCGGTGACTTCCCCCTGATCGTTGCGGCAGGAATGACGGCGGACACCGTGTTCGAAAAGCTCTCCCTTGCTGATGCAGCCATCGTCGGGAGCACCTTCAAGGACACAAGAAAAGACACGGGGGATGTATACGGCCCCCATGTCAAAGAGTTCATGGAAAAAGTTTACGAATTAAGAGCGACGCTCTGAACGTTCGGATATACAGCAAAGTGCCTGACACCCATTCGGGTGCCAGGCACTGTTTTCTTATTCGTTCATTCGGTGAGGGCTGCTTCCGCCTGTTCGTCAAGGGACTCCAGATCCGTTCCTTTGGTCTCCTTCGTCATCCTTATGATGAGGAACATCGCCGCGATCATTCCGGGTATCGCGGAGATCGCGCAGGCGACGCCGATCCATTCATCCGATATGAAGACCTGCGCGATCGTCAGGGCGAACATTCCCGTGAATATCCCGATGTACTGAAGCAGATTCAGACCGCCGAGCACAGAACCGCGGATCTTGGTGGGGACCTTTTCCGACGCCATGAAGACCATGTAGTCCTGTGCCGTCCAGTAGCCGCCGAGGAAGCCCGAATAGAGGACTCCAATGAACCAGGAGTTCCAGTCGTTCCTTACACCGATGACAAACAGGACAAAACTGACGATCGACATGATACCGGTCATCAGCACCGTTGTCTTTCTGCCAAGATTGTCCCCGATCAGTCCGAAGATGATGACGATCAGAGCGTATCCGAAAGCATATACCGACTGGGCATTGGTGATCTCGGTCTCGGTCATACCTGTGGCCATGATGACGTTGACATTCATCGTGATGCCGGACATTCCGATCGCAAATACGATGATCGATATCGTTGTCCACATCAGATCCTTGTTGTTCCGGAAAAGATAGTTGATCGCGCGGAACACACCGCTCTCATTCGCTTTTGCCTTCTGCGCCTTCTTCTCTTCCCTTGTCAGTTTTTTCTTTTCAGGGTGCCGGACCTCATAAGGCTGCTCCAGATGATTTACCCTCTGCTCAAGGAAGACCTTGGATTCCCTGGCAAATACATATGCCAGACCCGCCACGGCGATACCTGTGATGCCGGGAATCAGGTATACATTCTTCCACATCGAGGCGTCACGGTCCACGAAGAACCTGCGAAGAAGAGGAACCGCTACCATTCCGATCGTTCCGATCCCTTTTGTCACTGCGTAGATGGTAGCCCGATACTTCGCCGGCGCAGACTCCTGGATATATACGACCTGCATATCATGCGCGATAAAGAAAAGCGTGAAAGCGCTTCCCAGGGCGTAACCGACGATGGACCGGGAGAAATAGCAGATGATCATGCCGACCGCAAAACCCAGTGTATTGACGACAAGAAACATCTTTCTTCCGAATTTATCCGCGAGCGCCTTGTAAAACGGCGCGAGCATGGTGATACTGCTCAGCGGAGAGGTGATCGCGACAAAAGCCGCTTTTCCGGAAGACAGATCCAGATTCGGGAAGAATTGACGAATGGCATTGCTCTCTACCATGCTTCCCACATTCGAAGCGATCTCATCGATGATATGAACGAGTACGATCACGATACAAAGGACCAGAAGATATCCCTTGTATTCCGGTTTGGCCAGCTGATCCTGCCGCCTTTTCAGTTCAGCCTGATCCCGCTTGTCCCATTCCTCTCTTGTTCTGCTCATTGTTTTCCTCACACTACTCTTATTATTTTCCACAGACGGTATCGTTACCGTCTGCTGTACACAGTTTAGTTCGGTCGGACAGTGCCGTTCGCAGAGACGATCCTGCGACTTCACGTCAGATCGATCACGCGCCAAGAGTTCTGAATATATAGTCCTTGAAGACTTCCGGGATCAGTTTGGAGCAGACAGCGCAGTTCTCCTTCTTTCCGGAGAAATGATACCGGTCGACCAGGACTCCTCCGTAGGACGGCCCGTGGGAGGTATCGACCTCACAGTAATAATCGTCACACTCCCGGATACACTCGGGACAGAGCGCTGCCGCCATCGCCGCAGGATCCGCCATATCCAGGCAATCCCTGCCGAAGCGGTCCCGGTTCATCTCCATCAGCACGCGGTTGCATTCCACCATGACTTTGCCGAGAGGACCGCTTTGGATCAGACGGTCCAGGTCCTCCCTCTCCAGCATCGCCTCGTCGATGCATGCGTCCCAGCCGACTGCCATGAGAGGAACCCCGAATTCGAACACGATCTTCGCAGCTTCCGCGTCCTGCCAGATATTGAATTCCGCAGCCGGACTGACGTTTCCCGTTCCGAGGCCGGCCGTGCCCATCATGACGATACGTCCGACTTTTCTCATCTCCTGCGGGAACAGCCGCATGGCGAGAGCGATGTTGGTCAGCGTTCCCAGGGTGATGATATCGATCTCTCCCGGCTCGCTGTCACGAAGAAGCTCCGCTATCTTCAGAACACCGTTCCCTTCCGCGACCTTCAGCCTCTTCGGGACAAGACCCATATCCCCCATCCCATCCTGACCGTGGGTCTCAGCAGCACCCACATAAGGTACCAGCAGCGGAAGTTCGCACCCGATATATACCGGTGGCTCATAAGTTCCGGCAGCTTCAATGGTGAAGAGAGTGTTCAAAGCTGCCTGTCTGGCATCCACATTTCCGGTCACGGTGGTAAAACAAAGGATCTCATATCCCGGATCCCGGAGGGCCATAGCGATCGCCATCGCGTCATCGGATCCGCAGTCCGTATCTATGATCAGTTTCTTTCTCTCTTCCATTCGCTTCCTCTCCTTCTGATTTTTCCTGCTCATATTATAACCTTTTTAAAGTATATCTCGCAGAGGTTTCTTAAAACGAAAAGACACCCTGCCGAGGCATTGCCACGCAGGGTGCCGCTATCATACTTTCTCTCACCGGCCGTGTCAGTGGAAAGTCTGTTAGCCCATCATCTAGAGCACGTATCTGTAGATCGCCCAGAAATGCGAAGCGCTTCCCAGAAGGCAGAACACGTGAAAAACGCTGTGGATGTATTTCACCCTGGATCCCACTCCGTACAGGATGGCGCCAAGGGTGTAGAAGATACCTCCAAGCAGCATGTACCCTACCCCTACCGGACCCGCGTTTTTCAGAAGCTGCGGCAGCCCGATCAGGATGGACCATCCGTTCACCAGATGGCAGACCACTTCCAGGACGGCAAACCGGTCCACGTCGACTAGGGAAAGCGCGATCCCGGTGAGCGTCACGAACGCCACGATGCCGAACAGGACCCAGCCCAGCGCACCGCCGACGGAGATAAGCGTCGCGGGGATGTAGGTACCGAACACGAGCAGGAACACATTGCAATGGTCCAGGACACGGAGCACTTTCTTCCCTTCATACCTTGAAGGAACTGCATGGTAGACACAGGACATGACATAGGTAATGATCAGTGCAGCTCCGAACAGGGCAGCAGTGACATGCCCCAGGGCGGTCTTCGCCCTGATTTCCATAAGTACGAGGGCGGCGATGCTGAACCCTGCTCCGATCCCATGTGTGACGGCATTGATCCTCTCCTCGTCTATTGTGTAATCCGGGATCTTGACATCAAACATCGCAACTTGCATCGGTAACCTCCTTATCTAGATTTCGATACTAGATTACATGAATTATATAATCTTGTCAAGGCGGTTCCGTTATTAGTCATTGCGATATCAACAACTTCATGTTATGCTATAAGTGAAAAGATATACTCGGAGGCTCTTATGTCCGATTTACCTACTGTTTTAACCGTTTTCTCCGATGCCGGACTTCCAGAATGGCACGATCTCCCCGACCTTGATCTGTATATGGATCAGATCCTGGCACTGCTCGAGCGCTACCTGTCTTCCTACCCCTCTTTTGATGACAAGGGTATCACCTCCTCCATGATCAACAACTACGTCAAGCAGAAGGTCATGCCTGCTCCAGCCAAAAAGAGATACAACAGGGATCATCTCGCTTACCTGATCATGATCTATTTTCTCAAGTCATCTCTTACCATGGCGCAGATCCAGGCCCTGTTCGAGGAAGAACTGTCCAAGCAGAGCCTTGAGGAATATTACGGAGCGTTTTGCTCCGCTTTTCGCGGCACCGCATCCGAGTGTGTAAAGCAATACAAAAAGAAAAACGCAGAGGTCCTATCCGTATCCAGCGGCGCGGCGATCCGCGCCTATGTCGAACAGTCCGTTTCGGCTGCATTTCTGGAGAGCAGCGCAGAATAGTATCTGCAGAGGAGGTGCTCCATGGCGATTTCCGTTAGCTCCGTAAAGACCGACCTTTTCACGATGGATTATTTCCGTTTCGGAACCGGGTCCAGGACGATGGTGATCCTGCCCGGGCTCAGCATTCAGAGCGTGATCCCTTCCGCCGAGCTGGTGGCGCAGGCCTATCAGTCCTTCGCCAGGGACTACACCGTCTATGTCTTTGACCGGAGGAAGGATCTTCCTCCCTCCTATTCCATAGGGGAAATGGCAAAGGATACCGTGATCGCCATTCAGACCCTCGGGCTGACTGACATCTACTTGTTCGGCGCCTCCCAGGGCGGCATGATCGCACAGGTGATCGCGATCCGTTTTCCCGGACTCGTGCACAAACTGGTCCTGGGTTCCTCCGCCTGTCACATCGGGGAAGAAACACCCGAGGCAGTTGCACAGTGGATCCTTCTCGCCAGGGAACGAAATGCGAAGGCGCTATGCCTGGATTTTGCGGAAAAGGTATATCCGGAAGATCTTTTCCGAAGCAATATACACTCCTTCGAGGCGATGGCGGATGGAGTCACGGAGAATGACCTTCGCCGGTTCGTCACCCTCGCCGAGGGAACAGTTGGCTTCTCTACGAGAGCGGATCTCCACCGGGTCGTATGTCCGGTCTATGTTCTCGGGTCCAAAGATGATAAAGTGCTCGGCGGAAACGCGGGGAGCGGGATCATCAAGGCGCTGGGATTCAGCCCGGAGCACCGGCTGTATCTTTACGAAGGATACGGGCACGCGTGCTACGACACGGCTCCGGACTTCAAGGACCGCATGAGGGACTTCTTCCGCTCCTGAAAGATTCTGTTTATATTGACACCTTCTTCAGGCAAACAATATAATGAATATGACAAAAATCGGTAGGTGAGGCTACCGGGAGGATATGGGCTGCTGCCGTGGTGCGGAGGAGACTCTGTAGTACCGGTCAACAGGAGAGGTCGAAACCAAGGCCTCTGCCTAATGCAGTTTCACCGCCTCCCGATGCTAAAGCTTGTAACGGTGGCTCTGAACAGGAAGACGAATCGCAGAGATCTCATATTTGTCTTTTGGCATCGCACCGTTACAAACGGTGCGATTTTTTATCCTAAAGAAAGGCGGTATGGAAATTGCTCAGCACAGACCCATATGGAGAACAGGTCACTGTTCCCCGATCGAAACACAACACAAGTCATACCGCGAGCAGTGAGCCTGTCTTGTCGGTGTGACGACATTCGCATCTGAAAGGCAGGATTTCACATGAAAAACAGACACATTCTTTCGCCCATCGGATGCCCCGCAGAGGAGGGCAGCACCGATGATGTTCGAAAGCAAAAAGAAAAAAGAACTTCTTGAGAATATCGAGAAGAGGCTGGAGATCGCGGAAGAGCGCAAGGAAAACATCTCCGCCATGACTCCGGATCAGGCCATGGATCTGCTGGACTCTTCCTACAACGGGCTCAGCGTATTCATCGTGAACGCGTCCCGCGATTACTACGGCGACAATATCGTACAGACAGGCGAAGAGGAGACGCTGCTCCAGCGTCTGATCAGCGCTTTCATCAATCCCTTTTCTCTTATTCTTATCGGTTTGGCCATCGTTTCGGTCTTTACCGACATCATTTTTACCGAGGACAAATCTCCTTTCGCGGCGCTGATCATCTTTCTCATCGTCCTTTTCTCGGGTGTCCTGAGGTTTACTCAGGAATCCAAATCCGGAGATTCTGCCCGCAAGCTGGCCGAGATGGTGAAAACCACCACATCGGTCACGAGGAAGGGCGTCGGAAGAAATGAGATCCCCATGGAGGATGTGGTTGTCGGCGATATCGTCCACCTGGCTGCAGGGGACATGGTCCCGGCAGACGCCAGGGTCCTCACCGCAAACGACCTGTTCATCAACGAATCCTCTCTCACCGGAGAGAGTGAACCGGCGGAAAAGTTCTCCGCCCCGCTCCCCGAAGCTGCCAAGGGCGTCCTCAAAAACATGGTCTACATGGGAAGCACGGTGGTATCCGGAAGCGCCACGTGTCTGGTGGTGGCCGTTGGAAACAGCACCATGATCGGCTCCATCGCCAAACAGCTTGGAGCCGCCCCGGAAGAGGAGACCTCCTTTGAAAAAGGAGTCAACGCGGTATCCTCCCTGCTGGTTCGCTTCATGCTCGTCATGGTCCCCTTCGTGTTCATTACCAACGGGATCGTGAGCAGGAACTGGTTCTCCGCGTTTCTTTTCGCCATCTCCATCGCGGTAGGACTTACTCCCGAGATGCTCCCCATGCTGGTATCTACCTGTCTGTCCAAAGGCGCCAGCGCCATGGCAGACAAGAAGACGGTGGTCAAGAACCTGAACGCCATCCAGAACCTGGGATCCATCGATATCCTGTGTACAGACAAGACAGGGACCATCACCCAGAACCGTGTCGTTCTGGAGTATAACTTGAACGTCACAGGAGATGACGACGTCCGCGTCCTCCGCCACGCTTTCCTCAACAGCTACTTCCAGACAGGGCTTCGCAACCTGATGGATCAGTCCATCATTGAATATACCGAAGACATGATCGAAGAGGGTGAAGCGCCGGAGCTGGTCGGTATTCATGACAGATACAAAAAGATCGACGAGATCCCCTTTGACTTCGAGAGAAGAAGACTAAGCGTCGTTGTAGAAGACCAGAATGGCAAGCGCCAGATGGTCACAAAAGGCGCTGTGGAAGAGATGCTGGAGATCTCCTCCTTCGCCGAGATCAACGGAGAAGTCGTCCCCCTGAATGACGACGTAAGAAAACAGGTGCTGGAGACCGTTAAGGATCTCAATGACGACGGCATGCGGGTCGTAGCCGTAGCCCAGAAGACCAACCCTTCACCGGTAGGCGCATTCTCCGTAAAAGACGAATGCGATATGGTCCTCATCGGATATCTGGCATTCCTGGATCCCCCGAAAGAGAGTGCCGCTCAGGCTCTGAAGGCACTGAGAAACTACGGCGTCAACACCAAGATCCTCACGGGTGACAACGACCTGGTTACGCAGGCAGTGTGCTGGCAGGTAGGCCTGGACGCAGACAACATCCTTCTGGGACCGGATATCGACGCCATGACCGATGAAGAGCTGGCTGCAGCCGCTGAGAAGACCGACATCTTCGCCAAGGTGACCCCATCCGGCAAGGAGCGGATCGTCCGTCTGCTGAGAAAGAACGGCCATGCTGTCGGTTATATGGGTGACGGGATCAATGATGCCGCTGCCATGAAAGCCGCGGATATCGGGATCTCGGTGGACAATGCGGTGGATATCGCCAAGGAGACAGCGGATGTCATCCTCCTGGAGAAGAACCTTCTCGTCCTGGAAGACGGCATCATCGAAGGAAGAAAAGTGTACGCCAACATGCTCAAGTACATCAAGCTGGCGGCATCCTCCAACTTCGGAAACATGTTCTCGGTTCTCACCGCGAGCATCTTCCTTCCCTTCCTGCCCATGGCCTCCGTCCAGCTGCTTCTTCTGAACCTGATATACGACATCTCGTGCACATCCATTCCCTGGGACAATGTGGACAATGAATTCATTCTCCGTCCGAAGGAGTGGGACTCCGGAAGCGTAAGCAAATTCATGCTGTGGTTCGGCCCGATCTCCTCCATATGTGATATCTTGACCTACGCTCTCCTCTATTTTCTCGTCTGTCCGGCTGTGGCAGGAGGAAAGTTCCACGCACTGGCGGATCCCGTGCTCATCGACCGTTTCATCGCGGTCTTCCAGAGCGGATGGTTCGTGGAATCCATGTGGACGCAGAGCCTTGTCATCCATCTGATACGGACCGGAAAGCTTGCCTTCATTGAAAGCAACGCGTCCCCCATGGTCTATCTGCTCACCACTCTTGGGATCGGCATCGCCACTGCGCTGCCTTTCATCCCCTATGTGAACAAAGCGCTTGGGTTCCATCCCCTGCCGGGTAAATATTTCCTCGTTCTTATCGGTGTTACCCTCCTGTATGCGCTGATGGTATCACTGGTCAAACGGTTCTACATAAAAAAATACGGTGACCTCCTTTGAGGAAGCTGGGGATCCGGATTCGCCACCGGGTCCCCTCTTCTTAGTCACACGCCGTTTGTGGTAATATTACGAAAAAAGCAAAGGATAATTAGATATGAGAGACGATACCTTTTCTGTCCGGTTCGTGAAGGCAGCAGCCCTTCTCCTTATTGCCGTGCTGTCTTTCACCATGCTGTATGGTTTTTTCACATCAGACAAATACAAATACCCTGTTTATTCCTATCTGGACGGAAAGAAAACAACCGTCGTCGGCCTGGCAGCCGCTGCCACCGCGGCTTCGGCAGCCATCACTCTTCTTCCCGGTGACGTGGGAACTCCCATAGCGGACAAACTGGCTGAGATCAGCACCTACACCATCCTGATCCTGTGCGCGATCTTTCTGGAGAAGTATCTCGTGACGATAACAGGAGCGGCCACTTTCCGGATCCTCATCCCTCTCGCCTGCGCTGTTCTGATCGGAAATCTGATGCTTATTAAGAAAGAGAGATACAAAAGGCTCGGGATCAAGCTTCTCTGCTTCGCGCTCCTGATCTCTCTCATCGTCCCGGTGAGCGTAGCACTCTCCCGCTCTATCGAAGCGACTTATGAATCCACCATTCAGGCCACCATCGAGATGGCGAATGCGGACGCGCAGGAGATCCAGGAATCCTCCGATCAGGGCGTGCTGGACAGCCTGATCAATTCCATAAAGGGCGGCGTCTCCGCCTTCACCAAGAAGTTCGAGACCACTCTCACCAATATGATCGAGGCTGTGGCCGTCCTCATCGTCACCTCCTGCCTCATCCCCCTTCTCGTCCTTCTCTTCTTCTACTGGCTAATTAAAGTTTTCTTCAATGTGGACGTCCAGCCCCCTCAGGGACTCTCTTTCTTCGGTGGGCGCAAGGATCAGAGCAGTACACCGCGGGCATAAGCCAAACAAACCACTTCACTGAAAGGACCACGTACCATGGGCTCCAAGCGAGAACTCACTCCCTGCCAGAAAGTAGAGCAGAGCATTCAGAAAAAATACCGGGAGAAGCTCTGGACTCCGTTTATCAATGCGCTCAAGACCTATGATCTCCTCTCACCGGGGGACAAGGTAGCTGTCTGCATCTCCGGGGGAAAGGATTCCATGCTGTTGGCAAAACTGATGCAGATGCTTCAGCGCCTGTCTGACTTTCCTTTCGATCTGGTCTATCTAGTGATGGATCCGGGCTACAACCCGGAGAACCGGAAGAAGATCGAATACAACGCGCAGCTGCTGGAGATCCCGGTGACCATCTTTGAGTCCAACATTTTCGATGTGGCGAATAAAGCGGAGAAATCCCCCTGCTACCTCTGCGCCAGGATGCGGCGGGGGACGCTGTACAAGAAGGCACAGGAACTCGGGTGCAACAAGATCGCCCTCGGACATCACTTCTCCGATGTGATCGAGACGACGCTCATCGGTATGTTTTACAGCTCCCAGATGTCTGCCATGCTTCCGAAACTGCACAGCAAAAACTATGAGGGCATGGAACTGATCCGCCCCCTGTACTGCGTACATGAGGACGATATCCTGTCCTGGGTCCGGTACAACGGACTCTCCTTCCTGCAGTGTGCTTGCCGCTTCACCGAAAACACCGAGTCCGGCGTTTCCGACAGCAAGCGCAAGGAGATCAAGGAGCTGATCCGCACCCTGAGAAAGGACAACCCCGATATCGAGATCAGCATCTTCAACAGTCTCCACTCGGTGGAGATCAATACTTTCCCCGGGTACAAACTGGCCGGAAAGGAACATTCGTTTCTGGAACACTATGAAGATACGGACTGACTTTTCTTATAACAAGAAAAAACAACTGAGCGGTGTTATCGCTCAGTTGTTTTGATTTAAGCCAGAAAACTATTTAGAGTCCCTGTTCATCGACAAAGGCGTAAAACGCCTTTTCGCTCGCTTTGTCCTTTATGCTGACCTTGCCGACCGGCATCGCGTAGAAAGCGGCTTCTTCGACGCCATCCAGTCCGTAAGCCTCATCCACCCGCTTCCCGTCCAAAGCCCCGATAGCGCATCCGCCGAGGCCTATGGATGTGGCAGCAAGATACATGTTTTCCGTGATATGTCCGGCATCGATCAGAAGTACACGATGGGAAGAGATCCCGTATCTCCACTCCGCGCGGTAAAACACGGCGCTGTAGTAGAAGACCACGTTTGCTTTCGCAGCCCATGCCTGTCCGCACAGTGATTCGTTGATCCATTCATCCAGGTCTTCCACCGTACCAAGATACTCGATCTGGTGATGCATCGGAAGATAGTGATACAATCCGGGCTCCAGTCCATCCACGTTCCTCACGGCAAAGTAACACTCAAACTCATGTCTCGCCCCGCCGCAGGGAATCGTTCTCAGGGTCGCATAGGACTTGCCGCGGATCTCCTTTACTCCATGTGTGCACCAAAGAAGGAAGGAAAGCTCGTCCAAGGTCATCGTCTCCCCGGTATAGACGCGGTGGCTCTCCCTGCTGTTGATAATATGCAGAAAATCGTTGTCGATGGAAAGACAGGAGAAATCCTTCGGAAGATCCATGACACAGTCGGTCATGGGTGCCTTCGCGAGGGGAGGCTGTTTTTTCATCATATTTGGCAGGGATACCACGTCTGATTGTGACACGATCAGGCGTGGAGGAACTGCCATCCTCCTATATGTTTTTGTATTGTTATTTGTTTTAATGAGACACTTTTTTTGTTCTGCAGGAGCACCCTTGTTCCGTTACAATGCACTCCTGTTGCCTTATATGGCGCGTTTTTCCACAGCAGAATGTCTCCCGGTCTTATCTGATAATGCAGC
>Ga0256404_1004811_pt1 | contig 24825 bp, 18 predicted proteins | sample RumenRJG_01DNA_FD_185990 | JGI IMG/M metagenome (GOLD analysis project Ga0256404, IMG submission 185990) | Bovine rumen microbial communities from Lethbridge, Alberta, Canada - RJG_01 | ecosystem: Host-associated > Mammals > Digestive system > Stomach > Rumen | place: Canada: Alberta | collected... | reverse complement strand
CTCATCATGGTGGTTACCATGCTCCCCGTCATTTATTGGAAGGTTTCGACTAAGTGAGAGAAGTAAGAGCTTGCTCTCACTTCCGAACGTGAGAAAGCTCAACGAAGTTAAAGTTTCTACAAAGTAATTATGAAAAAGATATTATTAATGATAGCTTTGGGCTGTGCACTCTCAGCCTCGGCACAGACCTACACTCTGGAGCAGATTAAGGATTCTGCCCTGCATAACAATATCGCTATCCGCAGTGCCAAATACAACATCGAGACTGCCCAACAGCAACGTAAGGAGGCTTTTACCAAGTATTTCCCCAATGTGAGCGGTACTGGTCTTTGGTTCAATGCCAATAAAGGTATGGCACAAACTACACTGAACCTCTCTGAGAGTATGTCGCCCGAACTGGGGATGGCTCTGGCTCAGTCGTTGCCTCCAGAGGCATTGGCTGCCTTGGGTAACCCCATCAGTATCTCGATGATGAAGAACGGCACCATCGGCTCACTCATGGCTGTACAGCCTGTCTTTGTCGGTGGTCAGATCATCAACGGCAATAAACTCGCCAAGGTGGGTGAACAGGTGAGCCATCTGCAATTACAATTGTCGGAAAACGAAGTGGAGAAGACTGCCGAACAATATTTCTGGCAGTTGGCCTCAATGCAGGAGAAGATGAAGACTATCGAGGCTGTGGACACCTTGTTGGCTGGTATCCACAAAGATGTAGATGTGGCTGTGCGTGCTGGTTTAGTCATGCCCAATGACCTGTTGCAGGTGCAGCTGCGCCGGAACGACATCCAAAGTCAGCGACTGAAACTACAGAACGGCATCTCCATTGTTCGTCTGTTGCTGTCGCAGTATTGCGGCCTGCGCGATACGTCGTTCGTCATATCCTATCAGTCTGATGTTACTTCACCACTAGTTACCAAGCAAGACCATCGTCAGGCACTATTGGGAACTGTAGAATATCAACTGCTTGGCAAACAGGTGGAAGCCACAAGTCTCCAGAAAAAGATGGCCGTTGGCCAGAACCTGCCATCAGTTGCTGTTGGCGCGGGCTACAACTACCATAATCTGCTGGACAACAATCATTCATTTGGGATGGTGTTTGCTACCGTCAGTGTTCCTATCTCCGACTGGTGGGGCGGTTCTCACGCTATCAAGCGCCGCAAGATAGAGCACCAGAAGGCAGTAGAACAGTTAGAGGATAACGCCCAACAGCTGCAAATCCGTATGCAAAATGCCTGGAATGGGGTAGAAGAGTCGTATCAACAGTTGCTTCTGGCTCAGCGAAGTATCGAACAGTCAGAGGAAAACCTGCGCCTTAATCGCAACTATTACAAAGCCGGTATCTCTAAGATGAGCGACCTGCTCGAAGCCCAGATGCTCTATCAGCAGTCTCTCGACCGCCGTACAGATGCCTATGCGGATCTGCAACTGCGGCTATTGGAATATAAACAGGCAACAGGGCAAGAATAAACAGGCCGTTTTTAATATTCGTAGAGCCTGATGTGCAGTAATTTCCACTCGCCGACACTGATACGGGCATGACGGCCCTGGTGGGTCTGGTCGCCGTTATGGCGACGGAGATACTGCATCGTGCCGTCATCCGAAATGCAGACTTCATCGACGGAGAGGAGACCTAGGCGTTTGCCATTGAAGTGTTTGTTCACTTTTGGGCTTTTATTTCCGCCTGCTTCAGCAAAGCCATCTTCACCTAATTGTTTCTTTTCCTCCTGCTGCTTCTCAGTAGGTGTCTTGAAGTCGACGACCACACCGCTGCCCGCCAACAGATAGTCGTACTTACCCAGACGGATGAGCATGGCGCCGCCCTCTGGCCACGTGCTGCCGTCGGTGGCGCGGGGATCCCATGGAAGGGTGAAGAAGTGGCGACAGGTCATCATCACGCCTTCGTCGCAGATGATGCGTTCCCGGTCTTCCTGATCGAAGAGCAATCCCCAGGTATTCTCTGTCTGCTTCACATGGGATACTTGCCGCAACAGCGAATAGGCTTTTGTAACGGATTCTGTATCTTCAGGACTGGCCTGGTCGATGGCGAAGGGGGAGAAACCGAGTGCCTGATGCTCGCCGAAGGCATAGAGGGCGCGCACGCCGCTGTTCTCGCAACAACGGCTCTCAGGGATAAAGAGCCGGTTCTTGATGTTTCCGCCAATCCCCGGCGTCCCGTTGCCCGTCCGTTGCCCGTCTTGCGGACGCAGAGGCATCGCATACTGTGCACACCACGATTTGAAGCCCGTGTCGTAGATGTCGGGGGCGAGCAGGTCGATGCTGGGTGCCCCCTCATGCCAGAAGTCGATGAGATGAGCCAAGGGTCCTGCCGATGGGTATTCGCCCGGCCGGCGCCCGCGACTGTTCATAGCGGCATTCACATAGAGCGGCATGTCGTGAATCTCACGGGCGGCCTTGGCCAGATGTTCCACATAGCGGGCGTAACTCAATGCCATAAACTTCTCGTCGGAATATTCGTCCGTGCCGTAGCGCTCTGCCCACCGTTCTTGATGATAAGCCTTTTCTGCTAACGGAGAATGATCGCGAGCCGACTCCAGCATGCCGATCTCGTTTTCTATCTGCATCATGATGACCACCTCGCGCCGCGGGTCGCGCTCCTTGATATGCCGCATCAGCGCAGAGAAGGCTTTCAGGTCGGCCTGCAAGACATCGTCGCTGAAGCATGAGGCTATTTCCATCTGCTTCCCCTCGGCGGTCATGGCCCTGGGGAACCGCTTCACATCACGTTTGAACCATGCTGGAGCATAACAAGACATAGAGTTCTTCCAGGCTCCAAACCATAGTGGCACAATCTTCAGCCCCTGCTGTCGGGCTACGTCGATGGTACGGTCGACAAGTGTAAAGTCCATCTGCCCCTCTACGGGTTCGATGAATTCCCAATAGACTGGCACGAGCACCGTGTTCAGCCCCAGCGTCTTCATGCGTGGCAGCACCTCATTGATGTCCTCCACCGACGTTGCTGCCGAGTTGCTCAACTCGCCGCCAAGGATACGAAACTGCAAACTGACGTTGTCAGCCTGCGAACATACACTCATGCCATAAAGGATAGAGCATGTCAGAATTAATCGTGAAATAGGTAAAGAGAAGGGATTATTCATGGGTGAGGATTTTATAGATTCGCTGCATATCGACATACTGGCGAACGTGGTCAGCGAGTTTGTCGTATTGCTCTTCTTTGAAGGCCTGATAGTCGAAAGAGGCTTTCGTCTGGCTCAGTTTCTCAGCAAAGGGCTGCAAGAGGAAGTCCACGAAGGAAGCATTGTCGAGGATGCCGTGAACGTAGGTGCCCATACATTTGTTGTCGACGATGTAGCCATCCTGTCGGCCGTCGGAAAGATGCAAAAGGGGCGATGGCATAGCGGAGCCAAAGGGCTGTGTCTGGCCTATGTGGATCTCGTAACCCTTTAACTTGTTTACAGTTGACGGTTTACAGTTTACAGATGAATACACTATAGAATCTGAAGGGCTTGCCAGCAAATCATCTGTAAACTGTAAACCGTCAACTGTAAACAAAACACTAAACTCCACTTGCCGGGTGATCTTCTCGCCGCTCATCGTGGTGGTGACGGGCAGGAGGCCGAGGCCTGGGAGGCGCCCGATGTCGCCCTCCACATGGTTGGGATCGCAAACCTCGACGCCCATGAGTTGGTAGCCGCCGCAGATGCCCAATACGGAAGCACCATTGCGATGAGCCTGGATGATGGCCTGGGCACAGCCGTTACGGCGCAGTTCATAGAGATCGTGGAGCGTCGATTTTGTGCCAGGCAGGATGATGATGTCCGCCTTGTGGATATCGTCCACGTTGTTCGTATAGAAGAGATGGATGCGTGGATCCTGTTCGAGGGCATCGAAGTCGGTATAGTTGGAGAGGTGCTGCAGCATGATGACCGCCACATTCACCTTGCCCTGCTGCATCTCGAACGACTTCTGAGCCAGCGCCACAGAGTCTTCTTCCTCGATATGTATATCTTTATAATAAGGTATGACACCCAGGACAGGCACGCCACAGAGATCTTCCAGCATCTTGCGCCCCTCCTCAAAGAGACGCATATCCCCACGGAACTTGTTGATGATGATGCCCTTGATAAGTGTCCGGTCTTCTGGCGATTGCAAGGCGATGCTGCCATAGACGGATGCAAACACCCCCCCACGGTCGATATCGCCTACCAGGATGACATCAGCCTTAGCGTGACGGGCCATCGACATATTCACCAAGTCGCGGTCTTTCAGATTGATTTCTGCGATGCTGCCTGCGCCCTCCATCACGATGGGGTTATAGCGTGAAGCCAGACGGTCGAAGGCGTTGCAGACTTCTGCGCGATAGTCAATGTGCTCGTTCAGACCGCCCCTCCAATAATCATAGGCATCCTTATTGCCCAGAGGACGACCGTTGAGTATGACCTGCGAGGTATGGTCGCTCTGGGGCTTCAGCAGCAGGGGGTTCATGTCCGTATGGCAGGGGATGCCTGCTGCCTCGGCCTGTACGGCCTGGGCACGACCTATCTCCAAACCGTCAGGAGTGGCATAGGAGTTGAGGGCCATATTCTGAGCCTTAAAGGGAGCAGGCTGGTAGCCGTCTTGCCTGAAGATTCGACAGAAGGCCGCAGCCACGATGCTCTTGCCAACGTCACTGCCCGTTCCTGCGAACATGACGCTGTTTAATTTCTTGTTTACAGTCCTTTCTGAGGAAAGCGCCCCTTCGGGTCGAGCGGACGGTTTAAGTTCTTGCGTCCCTGTGGTAGCAAGCGGCAAAGCCGAGCGTACAGATGATTTGCTGGCAAGCCCTTCTGATCCGTCAGAGTAATCATCTGTAAACTGTAAACCGTAAACTGTAAACCAATCATACAGATGCGTATAACTCGCTAAGACGTTCTTATACTTGAAGACGGGCGTGCTGACAGGCTCGCCCTTGGCATTATAGACCTGGGTGGCAGAAGGTAATCCCTCACCTCTCATCTCTCGCCCCTCACCACTCATAAACTGCGTATAATGGAACTCATGCCCTCGATACTCCTTGCCGTCGAGTTCAAAGCGACGATAGCCAAGCGAGAGCCTGCGGTCTGCTTTGCGGGCTGTGATGGAGTAGGGCAGCACGCCACACATGGGATAGTCGCCCTCGTCAGTAACGATACGCTCGCAGAGATACATCATCCCACCACACTCGGCGATGATCCTGCCTCCCTGTTCCGCATAGTCCTTGATGGCTTTGCGGCAGGCTTCATTCAGCGCCAGCGCCTCCAGATGTTTCTCAGGATAGCCGCCCGGCAGATAGAGCAGGTCGATGCCGTTGAAGTCGGGAACATCTTTCTCTGGGTCGAAGAACCTCTTGTCGACCCAATAGTCCAGTGTCTCCTGATAGAGGAATGAGAAGCTTTCCGTGTTGCGGGCAATCATCACGCATTGTTTCCCTGAGGGAAAAGAGTGTTTTCCCTCAGAGAAAACATCGTTTTCCCTCAGGGGAAACAACGTTTCCAATAGGGGGTTACAATCGATGTACTGTTCCATCAGTGTGATCAGCCTCTCGTTCTCGGGCAGTTCCGAATAGTCGAGCCCCAGATAACGCGAGCCTTGTTCCTGCGAAGCATCCTTCGGCAGATAGCCCAAGCAGGCAATATTCAGGTCGTCGCACACCTGGCGCAGCATCTGAAAGTGCCTCTCCGATCCCACCTTATTATATATAACGCCTGCAATGCGGAAATTGCTCCCCTGCCCGAGGGGGGCTGCCGCAGGCTGAGGGGTGGGAGGCTTGAAATGAACGAAGCCAGACAACAAGGCTGCCGTCGAGTAAGCCGCACTCTTCGCATCGACCACCAGCACGATGGGGATATCCAGCACTCGGGCTATCTCATAAGAGGAACCCTTGTCGCGATCATATCCGTCGTAGAGCCCCATCATCCCTTCCACGATGCAAATATCGGCATCTTCACCATAATGCCAGAAGAGTTCGCGGACGTGCTCTGGGGTTGCCATAAATGTATCGAGGTTGATGCTGGGTCGGCCGCAGACTGCCTCGTGGAACTTCGTGTCGATATAGTCCGGGCCGCACTTGAAGGGCTGTACCTTATAGCCCTTTTTGGTGAACAGCGCCATCAGCCCTCTGGCAACGGTCGTCTTGCCAGAGCCGCTCGTCGGAGCCGCTATGAGGAATGCCTTTCTTGCTGTCATCATCACGTTTTCTGCTGCAAAATTAAAAAAAATCCATTAATTATGCATCATCTATCCAAAAAAGTTGTACCTTTGCACGCAGAAAAATGGCAATCTGGCGGCTGATGCCGCCTGATGTAAGGGAATCCGGTGAGAGTCCGGAACTGTACCTGCAGCTGTAATCCCCCTTAGCGAGGTCTGCTTGTATGACGCCACTGACAACGAAGTCGGGAAGGTAAAGCAGGCTGGGGAAAGTCAGAAGACCTGCCGTAGGCGAGAGCAAAATAGAGCTTGCTCTGATTCTGCCGAGACAAGGCAGGGCTCGACCGATAGGTCAAGCCTGCAATAAAAGGCCGTACAGGAATATACGGTGCGGAAAAGGAAGGATTTATGATGCGAAGACAGACATTGGCTATTGGCCTGATGTTGTTGGCTGTCGGCACCTATGCCCAGACGGATGTCTGGCGTACGGACAGCCTGCAGGAGGTGGTGGTGACAGGTACTGGCACCCGTCGCCTGCTGAAGGATGCGCCTGTTCAGACGGAGGTCATCACGAGCATGATGCTGAGCCAGTATGGCGGCAAGAGCCTGGAGGAAATCCTTGCCGGACTGACGGCCTCGTTCGCCTTCAACGAGGGCGACATGGGTTCCCAGATGCAGTTGAACGGTCTGGGCAACAGTTATATCCTGGTGCTCATCGACGGCAAGCGCATTCATGGCGATGTGGGCGGCGAGAATGACCTCTCGCTCATCGACCCCCACAACATCGAGAAGATAGAAATCGTGAAGGGTGCCCAGAGCGCCCTCTACGGTAGCGATGCGATGGCCGGCGTCATCAACATCATCACCAAGAAGCATGTCGAGAAGGGAGTCTATGCCGATAATGTCACCCGCTATGGCTCCCACAACGACCTGCGCCAGCACAACACGCTGGCCTTCGGTGTCGGCAAGGTGAACAGTCAGACCAACTTCCAGTTGCAGCGTAACGACGGATGGCAGAACACATCTGAGGAGTATGCCGAGGGAATGGTGCTGACAGACAGCAAGAACAAGACGGTGAACAAGTTCCGCAACTGGCAGTTGGCAGAGCGCCTGACCTATCAGCCGCTTTCCAATCTGGAACTCTATGCCGAAGGCTCCTACTACAAGAAAAACATCCTCCGCCCCACCAACGGCTCCCACCCCAGTTGTGATGTCTATACCTACGATCTGCGTTACAACAACGCCTCCGCATCTGTCGGCGGCAAGTGGTATCTTAGCGACGCCTCCAAGGGTGTGCAGCGGAACTGCCTGTCGCTGGATGTCGACTGGAACAAACACACCTATTACTACGACTATACCGCCAGGCACTACGACTATGTGCTGCTCATCGGTGAGGAATATGGCGACCAGAACGGCGAGTGGTTCTCTGTGGCCATGATGCCCGGACAGAGCAAGTTGCAGAGCGACCAGCAGCGGGTGATGGGCCTGCTCAAGGGCATCTTCTGTCTGCCTTACGAGAACACGCTGAACGCAGGCCTTGAATACCGCTACGACTATCTGAACGCCCCGGACCGCACACAGACGGGAACCGCCGACGACTGGACCTCCGCCCTCTATGTGCAGGATGAGTTCGACCTGCTGGGGTGGTTCAATCTGACCGCCGGCCTCCGCCTGGTGGACAACCGCAACTTCGGCTTCCGCCTCACTCCCAAGGTCAGCGCGATGATCTCTGCCGGTGACTTCCGCTTCCGCCTGGGATGGAGTCAGGGCTTCAAGACGCCTACCGTCAAGGAGTTGCACTACCGCTATCTCCACATGATGGGCAGCAGCACCTTCTATAACATCGGCAACGTCCATCTGAATCCCCAGACCAGCAACTACTACTCCGCCAACGCCGAGTATCGCGGCCGTCAGTTCACGCTGGCCGTCACCGGCTATCTCAACAAGTTGGACAACATGATTGCCTTGGTGAATGTGTCGGAGGGGGAGATCCCTGCCGGAGTCACCACCGCCTACCTGGGCGACGGCAGCACGAAGGTGCAGGCCAGGATGTATAAGAACATGGACGATGCCCGTACCTGTGGCGTGGATGTGACGCTGTCGTATAAGGTGATGAAGGATCTGAGCCTGAGCGCAGCCTATAGTTACCTCGACACGAAAGCCCATCTCTACGATGAGCACAAAGACCGGATGACCACCGTCGTCATCGACGGCACGGCCTACCACAAATGGAGTGCTTCGGCCATGTTCAGCCATACGTTCTGCCCGCTATATAAATTAGGTGTCAGCCTCTCAACCCGTGGCAGCAGTACCCGCTACTATCAGAACAACGGCAACGGAGCGCCCTATCAGATCTGGCGCATCAACACCACCCACGACCTGGGCAAGACTGGCAAGACGCTCGCTTACCGGCTGGAACTGGGTGTCGACAACATCTTTAATTACGTAGACCGTACCATGCGCCCCTACCATCTGGGCAACAACACGTCGGGAACCACGGTCTATGGCACCTTCAGCATCAAGTTCAACTACGGCAAGAAAGTCAAAAAAAATAATTTATCCACTAAACAACATTCAAATGATGAAGAAAATTAAGTCTTTTCTCGTGGCTGCGATTGCTATTGCTTTCGTTGCCCCCATGTTCACCGCCTGTGGCGATGACGACAAGTCGGATACGATCGACAACATCGTGTCTGAGTACACCATCAACGACCAGATGGTGGCCAACCAGAAGGCCAAGTCGGGCAAGAACGTTGCCGTCCTCCTGGTAGCCTTCGGTTCCACTTGGAACAATGCCTTCCAGGCCTTCGACAAGACCAAGGCTGCCTACGAGGCTGCATTCCCCAATGCCGACGTCTATATGTCCTTCTCCAGCGACATCTGCATCAACCGTGCCAGTGCCGGTGAGAACACCGACGACGACGGCAACATCGTCCGCCGCGACTACTATGAGCCCCGTTACCTCTTGCACGCCATCGGTGCTGCCAAGTACAGCACCATCTATGTGCAGTCGCTTCAGGTCATCCCCGGTGAGGAGTTTGCCGCTGTCGTGGCTGCCGTCAAGAAGTTCATGAACAACGGCTACATCGCCAGCGCCCACCTCGACGATGACTATCTGGCCCGTCTGGAGGCCAGCGAGTCCATCTTCCTGGGCATGCCCCTGCTCAGCGATCCCGACAAAGACGTGCCTCAGGTGGCCAAGGAGCTCAGCGCACTCTATTCGACCGAGGCTCAGGACGGTACTGTCGCCTTCATGGGCCACGGCAACCCCGACACCTACGACACCTTCAAGGCCAACATCCGTTACCTCCAACTCGAGGAGGCTCTGCAGGCTTACAGCCCCAAATTTTTCGTAGGCACCGTCGACATGCCCGACAACTACAAGCAGGACGTGATGGCCCGAATGGAAGAGAACGGCATCACCAGCGGCAGGCTCTATCTCCATGCCCTGATGTCTATCGCCGGTGACCACGCTCACAACGACATGGCCGGTCAGGGTGAGGAATACTGGAACCCGATGGATCCTGAGAGCGAGGACAACAGTTGGTTCGAGTTCTTCGGCCACAAGGACTTTGAGCCCATTGTGCCTGTTGTCAACAATCACCCCTTAGGACTGCTTGAACTCCCCGGCGTGCTGCAGGTATGGATCAACCACACCAAGAATGCCGAGTTCCTGGAGGATGCTTATCACAGCATGTATCCGGAAGAATAAGAATTCTCTTTGTTTCCATGAATAAAACACTCATCGCTTTGATGGCAGCGCTCCTTCCGGGGAGCGCTGTTTTCTCGCAGATCCACAGGATGGAGCGCATGGACTCCGCCGTGGTCAGCCGTTCGTATCATCTGAACCCCGTGGTCGTGACCGGCTCCGGCCACCATCAGCGTTTGAAAAGTACCGCCACGCCCGTTCACGTCCTCTCTGCCCAGGAGATTCGCGAACAAGGTATCACAACCTTCGACGGTGCCCTGACGCGCATGATGCCTCAGGTGTCGATGGCTCCAAACTCCATGGGAACCTTCCTGCGTCTCAACGGCCTGGGCAACAAGTACATCCTCATCCTCATCAACGGCCAGAAACTCTCTGGCGACATCTCTAACAACGTCGACCTGTCGCGCATCAGCATGTCTCGCGTCAAACGTATCGAGATCCTCGACGGTGCCGCCTCCTCGCTCTACGGCTCCGACGCCATCGCCGGAGTCATCAACATCATTACTGATCAGCCCACACAACAGTTGGTCAGCGTCACCAGCGATACCAGAGTCTCCGGACACGGACAACTCACGGAGTCTGTCAGTCTCGACATCTTTAAGAACGGCTTCGGCTCCTATACCTCGTTCACCCACGACCGTGCCGACAGTTACCAGAACAACCATCAAGAGTACGTCAAGGGCTCCGACACGGAGACACAGCCGACCATAGCCCCCCTGTTCACCGGCTATCGCTCCAACATCGTCGGGCAGCGGTTCACCTACACCCCCAATCAGCATCTGGCGCTCAATGCGGGCCTGGACTATTCATACAAGATCACAGACCGTCCCGACACCCGTGACGACATCACCGGTGGCACCGACTACGAGATGCGCTACAAAGGCTTCCGTTGGAACGTGGGCGGCATCTATAAGTTCACCGCCAAGAACTCGCTGCAGGCCAACTTCACCGTCGACCGCTTTCGCTATGGCAAGGAGTACGACGTAGAGACGAAGACCAATGCCATCGGCGACTATGTCCAGTCGAAAAAGCAACGGATGATGGATGGCGAGTTGAAGGCAATACTTGGACTCACACGTAACTCCACCACCATCTTCGGAGCCAACTGGCGCAAGGATTACCTGACGGCCACCTCAGGCAATATCGATGAGAGCGTCTATGCCTTGGCAGCCTATGCCCAGCACGAGCAGAAACTCTTCAAGGACCTGACGGCTACCATCGGTCTGCGACTGACGCACCATGAGACTTTCAACAACCATCTGACGCCCAAGGTGGCGCTGATGTATGCACCAGGCAATTTCCGCTTCCGTGCCACTTACTCTGCCGGTTTCCGTGCCCCAGGGCTTGACGAACTCTACTACCACTATTTCTCCGTGAATCGTGGTAAGGCGCAGATCAGTTTCGGCAATCAGAATCTGAAGCCAGAGAAAAGCAACTACTTCTCGCTGAATGCTGAATATCGCGACGAGGTGATTGCAGTGAGTGTGACAGGTTATCTCAACCGCATCAACGACATGGTGGTGAAGGAGAACGTAAAGGTCGATGAAGTCTCTTTGGCTATGCTCCGTAAGGAATTCCCTGAAATGACGGATGATCAGGCTTCAAAACTCGAGCAATATGCCCTCTATCAGAACAGCGATGTTGGCGATGTCAAGGGCCTGCAACTCAACCTCTCGGCCAATCTCTTTGCCGGCTTCAATCTTTCTGCCAACTACGTCTACACCTATGCCCGTTCTAAAAGTGCCGCAGAGTGGGAGAACCTTGAGCGCAGCATCCGTCACGCCGCCACCGTCGCTGCCAATTACCATCATGCCTGGCGGCGCTATGGGCTCAACGTCAACCTCAATGGCCGTCTACAGTCCAAGACCTACTATACGGGTACTTACGAAGATGCCCCGGGCTTTGGCATCTGGAACCTGAACACCACCCACACCTTCGACATCGCGAAGTGGGTCTTCGTGGAGCCCAGCATCGGCATCGATAACCTCTTCAACAAGGCAGATCGTCGCATCGACTCAACAAACCGCAAGTATGCCCTCTACTCGCCTGGCCGGATGTTGGTCGTAGGACTGAAAGTAAAGTTTAAGGATTAATATTTGATTCTTTACCAGATTTATACTATCTTTGTCGTCGATATGGGGAAAATCATTATTGCAGGCATAGGTCCTGGCAGCAAGGAAGACATCACTCCCGCCGTACTGGAAGCGGTAAGGGAGGCAGATGCCATCGTGGGGTATAAGTATTACTTTCAGTTCATCGAGCCGTATATCAAGTCTGGTTGTGAGTGCATCGACACGGGCATGAAGAAAGAACGTCAGCGTGCCGGGCAGGCTTTTGATCTGGCAGAACAGGGAAAGACCGTCGTGGTGATCTCTTCTGGCGATGCGGGTATCTACGGCATGACACCACTTATCTATGAGATGCAAGCAGCGCTTCATTCGGATCTTGAGATCAAGACGCTGCCTGGCATCTCTGCCTTCCAGAAGGCTGCCTCGCTGCTGGGTGCTCCCATCGGCCATGATATGTGTGTCATCTCGCTCAGTGACCTGATGACGCCGTGGGAGGTGATAGAGCGACGGATAAAGGCAGCGGCAGTAGGCGATTTCGTGACAGCGGTCTACAATCCGAAATCACATGGGCGCTACTGGCAGTTGTATCGCTTGCAAGAGCTCTTCCTGAAATATCGTGCAGCAGATACGCCTATAGGATATGTTCGTCAGGCTGGGCGCGACGACGAGGAGATTAAGATCACGACACTCGGCGCCTTCGACCCTGAGGATGTGGATATGTTTACCGTGATGATCATTGGAAACTCACAGTCGTATGTTGCGGATGGGAAGTTCATTACGCCTCGCGGCTACTATCGCGAAGAAACAAATGCAGACATGAAACCAGGTCAACAGATCATGATGGAATCTTTTCGTACGATCGAAAGTGAGTTGCGTACCAAGGATATTCCCCTGGGGCACAAGTGGGCCTTGCTGCATGCCATCCATACCACTGCCGACTTCGATATGGAGAATATCCTCTATACTGATCCCGGGGCTGTAGAGACCATATTTAATAAGGTTCGCACGGGTGCGCTAAAGACCATCATTTCAGATGTGACGATGGTGACGAGTGGCATCCGCAAAGGGGCCTTGCAGCGCCTGGGCGTTGAGGCGAAGTGCTATCTCTCTGACCCTCGAGTATCAGAAATGGTCAATGGTCCGCTCGGCCGAAGAACGCTTGCTACCAACGGGACGCAAGAATGTTCAATGTTCAATGGTCAATGTTCAATGTTCAATGAGAACATCACCCGTACGCAGGCTGGCATCCGGCTGGCGGTAGAGGAACATCCTGATGCACTCTTTGTCTTTGGCAATGCCCCTACGGCACTGATGGAACTCTGCGATCTGATCCGCAAGGGCAAGGCTCATCCTGCCGGTATCATCGCCGCACCAGTGGGTTTTGTGCATGTCAAGGAATCGAAGCACATGGTGAAGCCCTTCAAAGATATTCCCAAGATCATCGTGGAGGGCAGAAAGGGAGGCAGCAACTTAGCCGCGACTCTGTGCAATGCCATTCTTACCTTCGATGATGCAGAGGAAATGAAGCCGGGAAGAGACTTATGAGATTTGAGGTTTGAGGTTTGAGATTTGAGGTTTGAGGTTTATGATGAGATTCGTTGTCATTGGTATCACGGACAATCCAGAGCCTTGGTTCATGCCAGAGGTGTTGGAGATCATCAAGAACGGAAAGGTGTTCTCTGGTGGCAAGCGCCACCATGAGATTGTAGCACCTTTGCTGCCTAAGGATGCCAAATGGATAGATATCACCGCACCCCTCGACAACGTATTCACCCAATATCAATCTCAAACCTCAAATCTCAAACCTCAAACCATCATCGTTTTCGCCAGTGGCGATCCGCTGTTCTTCGGCTTTGCCAATACCATCAGGCGGAAGATGCCTGAGGCGGAGATGGTGGTCTTTCCCACGTTCAACGCCCTGCAGATGCTGGCCCATCGGCTGGTGATGCCCTATCACGATATGCGTATCGTCTCGCTGACGGGCCGTCCCTGGCAGGCATTTGACAAAGCGCTCATTGAGAGGGCGGAGAAGATAGGTGTGCTGACAGACCGCGAACATACTCCCTCTGCCATCGCCCAGCGGATGCTTGACTATGGCTACACCAATTATAATATGTCTGTTGGAGAGCATTTGGGAAATCCGTCGCTCGAGAAGGTCAGTACTCTCACCCTCGAAGAAGTGGCACGGCGTGACTTTGACCATCCCAACTGCCTCATTTTGAACACGAATGACCACAAATTAATCATGAATTTCTCACATAATATTAATGATAATTCGTGTCCGATTCATGGTAATTCGTGTTCAAATCATATTTTCGGCATTCCAGACTCTGCCTTCGTGTTGCTCGACGGTCGTGAGAAGATGATCACCAAGATGCCCATCCGTCTGTTGACGCTTCAAGCCCTCGACCTGCCTCGCCGTCACGTTCTTTGGGACATTGGCTTCTGCACGGGCAGCGTCTCAATAGAAGCCCGTCTACTGTTCCCGCATTTACAAATTGAAGCCTTCGAGATCCGCCCTGAGTGCGAGGCCATCATCCATGAGAATGCCCGCAAGTTTGGAGCCCCAGGCATCGACATCCACATCGGCGACTTCCTCGAAACAGACATCACAGCCATCCCTCGCCCAGATGCCGTATTCATCGGAGGTCACGGTGGTCGCCTGAAAGAAATCATGGCGAAAGTCCTCACCGTCCTTGCTCCTGATGGCGTCATCGTATTCAACAGTGTCACTTCACCCGTTGTATCCAAGACGACTGGCCGTCCTGGAAGTCGCCAACTATGGGATGAAGCCTGCGCAGCCCTCCATCTCTCTCAGGAGCCTCCCCTTCAAATCCGACTCAACGACTACAACCCCATCGAGATCCTCAAAGCCTTTATTTAACTGTCTTGACGTCTGCCTGCGGTATGATGGCGGCACCGCTACAGACATTTTTATAAAAAAAGTTTGGTGGTTATGAAATAATCATCTATTTTTGCAGTGGAATATATCCACGAAGTAATGTTGGCAAAACCATATATATGAAAATAGCAATTATACCAATCAGCGAGGCAGGCAGAGAGATTGCCTCGACGCTCAAGAGGGAACTGAAGGCCAAAGTGATCCAGCGCTCAGAGGTGGGCAGGGAATGGAAGAAGCAAGATGCCTTTATCTTCATCGGAGCGATGGGGATCTGCGTGAGGACGATTGCACCTTTTGTGAACGACAAGCACGAAGACCCTGCTGTGGTCTGTGTCGACAGCATGGGACTGAACGCCATTTCCGTGCTCTCAGGACATATCGGAGGGGCGAATGAACTGACAAAGGAGATTTCAGCCGTCCTGGGAGCACGAGAAGTGATCACCACCCAGAGCGACAATGCAGGTCTATGGGCACTCGATACATTTGCTAAGCGCTTCAACTGGGCCATCGCCAGCGACGACGACATGAATAAGTGTATCTTTGCTTTCGTCAATCGCGAGCCGACAGCCCTGCTGATGGAAATCTGTGACGAGGGTACTGACTATCTGGAGAAGACTCTGCCAGAGCATGTGACTGTCATCAAGAGTCTTGACGAAGTGGATCCCAAGAAGTTTAAGTTAGTCATCCTGGTGACACCTTACAACCTCTGTGTACCATACGGTGTGCTCGAACTCCATTTCGTGCCTATGATTGCTTCTTTGGGCTTCGGACTCGCCAGCCACCCTGATGACTATGAGGATATTTACGACGAGATCGACGAGGCCATGAGCCAGATTGGCGTATTACCTTGCTACAAACGCTATTGCACCATCGATGTGAAGCAGGACGAAGAGTTCTGTGCGATGCTCGTCGATGACTTAGGAGAGGAACTGGTATTCTATACCGCTGAGCAACTCGCCAAGGTAGATGTGCCTAATCCCAGCAAGACCGTTCAGAAGCATGTGGGTACGCCCTCCGTCTGTGAGGCAGCAGCCATCCTTGGTGCAAACAATGGCAAACTGATTGTCCCCAAGGTGAAGGGCAGGAACTGGACAGCCGCCCTCGCCATCGACTACAAATACCTGCGAGAGCAGAAAGGACATATAGAGATTGTGGGGGCTGGTCCTGGCGATCCAGACTTGGTGAGTGTTCGAGGCCGTAAGATGCTCGAACGGGCCGACCTTATATTATATGCAGGCTCGCTGGTACCTAAGGCTTTGACGGAGTGCCACAAGCCTGGGGCAGTCGTACGTTCTTCTGCTGATATGGCCCTCGAAGAACAATGCCAACTGATGAAGCAGTTCTATGATGAGGGCAAATACATCGTTCGTCTCCACACTGGCGATCCCTGTATCTTTGGAGCCATTCAGGAGCAGATGGCCTTCTTCGATGCCAACGGCATGGATTATCATATCACCCCAGGCATCTCCTCCTTCCTCGCTGCAGCAGCCGAGTTGCAGAGTCAGTTCACGATTCCAGAGCGCTGTCAGACGATTATCCTCACTCGTGGTGAAGGGCGCACCCCGATGCCAGAAAAAGAACAACTGCATCTGTTGGCCAAGAGTCAGAGCACGATGTGTATCTTCCTCTCTGCCGCCATCGTGGATGATGTCCAGCGCGAACTGCTTCAGGAGTATCCAGAGGACACCCCCGTGGCTGCCTGCTATCACCTCACTTGGCCAGACCAGAAGATCTATCGAGGCAAGTTGAAAGACCTCGCCAAGATTGTCCACGACAACAAACTGACTCTCACCACGATGCTTGTCGTGGGCGAGGCCATCGACAATCGCCAAGGTCTCTCCGAACTTTACTCCAAGCACTTCACCCATCTCTTCCGCCAAGGCGACGACAAAGAACTTTTATCCTGATCATCCTGCACTACGCCCCTGTTTATGCGGGTTTGCGGAGGGTTATCTTGCACTGTATCTTGCACTTAAGCCATGTTTATCTTGCACTGAACGTGGGTCTGTCCCTGACACCATAAGCAGTAGCGTTAACTGCCTTTGACAGGAGTTTCAATATTCGTTCCAATAGTTGGAACTCGCGGTTCCAACGCCTGGAACACTTGGTTCCAATGGCTGGCACACCCGGTTCCAATGCTTGGAACAACGAGTTCCAACCATCTGCACCAGTGCAGGATGCAGAGCGTTCAGTGCAGGATACTGTGCAGGATAACTGCACGGAGTATCCTATAAATAAAGGTGCAGTGCAGGATAGGCAGGATAAAAACAGATAATGATATAACTTTCTTCGATTATGCAGCGGAATAAGGAAAAAAAGTACTAACTTTGTGGCGGAATAGTGTAATCAGACATGATACTGGTATTCGGAGGAACGACAGAGGGCCGCAGGGCTGCAGAGGTGCTGGAGGAGGCAGGTTCGCCTTTCTTTTACAGTACGAAAATGGGTGAACAAGACCTGTTGCTACAGCATGGTACCCGCATTGACGGAGCGATGGATGCTGAGGCGATGAAGACTTTCATCAGCCAGCACGACATCCGTCTCATCGTGGATGCTGCCCATCCGTTTGCCTCGCAACTACACCAAACCATCGCTCAGGTTTCGGAATCACTGAATATCCCCACCATCCGTTATGATCGTATCTATCCTGAGCGCGATCCAGAGATAACATGGATTGATGACTACAGCCAGATACCCCGTGACATTCACTCTCTGCTGGCGACGACTGGCGTGCAGAGCATCAGCAAACTGAAGCCGTTGGAGGCCGAGGGTATCAGGATCTTTTATCGCATCCTCGAGAGGGAGTCGTCGATGGCGTTAGCCCTGAAACAGGGAGCCAGCCCAGATCAACTCTGCTTTTTTGAGGATCCTCAGGATATTCCTGTCGAAGCCGAGGCCATTCTGTTGAAGGAGAGTGGCCTGTCAGGAGGTTTCCCTGAAAAGGTAGAGGCTGCCAAAGCAAGAGGCATGAGGATTATCGCCCTGAAGCGGCCACAGACTCAAAGCTTAAAGCTTAATGCTCAATGCTCAAAGCTTAATGCTCAATGCTCGATGGTCAACGGCCCTTATGGCCTGCGGAGGATGGTAGAGAAACTGTTGCCAGAGTTCTATCCCCTGCATAGCGGACTGACCACGGGCACCTGTGCCACTGCAGCAGCCGTTGCAGCCACCATCAGGCTGACGAAAGGCGAGACTCCCGAAGAGGTGCCTGTTATCCTCCCCAATGGAGAGACGATCCAAGTGCCAGTAACCTATGGCGATGATTATGCTTCCTGCTTCAAGGAGGCTGGCGACGATCCTGACATCACCAACGGCATAGAGGTCCGTGCCAAAGTCATTGCATCGGACAATCGAGGACAGACACGGACTCATTTGTCCTGCGAAGAAAAAGAAGTCCGAAACAGTCCGAGCCTGTCCGTGGCTATATATGGTGGCGAAGGCGTGGGAACCATAACCCTGCCTGGCTTTGACTATCCCCCAGGCTCACCAGCCATCAACAAAGCCCCTCGCGAGATGATCAAGAGGAATCTTGAGACTATTCTCTCACCTCTTACCTCTCACCTCTCACCTCTTAGAATAACCATCTCCGTCCCCAACGGGGCAGAGATAGCCAAGCGGACCTTCAATCCCCGTCTGGGCATCGAAGGGGGCATCTCGATCATCGGTGTCTCAGGCATCGTGAAACCATTCTCTGAAGAAGCCTTCATCGACAGCATCCGTAAGTGTATGACTGTAGCAAAGGCTTCGGGCTCAGACCGTGTGGTGATCAACAGTGGTGGCAAGAGTGAGCGCTTTGTCAAGGCTCTCTATCCAGACCTGCCGCGACAGGCATTCGTGGAATATGGCAACTATATCGGTGAGACGCTGAAGATGGCCCACGAACTCTGTTTCAGGAATGTCACTCTGGGCGTGATGCTGGGCAAGGCCGTCAAACTGGCAGCAGGCCATCTCGACACTCACAGCCGCAAGACCACGATGGACCTCGACTTCATTCAGCAGATGCTCCAGGAATCAGGTATCACCATCGACATCAGCGGCATCACACTGGCGAGAGAACTATGGGAACGCATTCCCCCGACTCAACTCGAAGCCTTCGCTCATACCGTCATACGCCATTGTGCGGACTATTGCAGTCCGCTCCTGCCTGACGGCTCGCTCACCATCCTGCTCATCGATGACAACGGGCATATCTATCCTCAATGATAACGACGCTCAATAATCATGATTTCTGGATTAAATGACTCTAATGATTCTATTTTCTTTCTTAAATAAATAATCAATGTATAAAGACCTCTTTATCGACTTCGACGATACGCTCTACGACACCTACGGCAATGCCGTTATTGCCTTGCAGGAAACATTTGACGCTTTCCGCCTTGATCGTTATTTCGACAGTCCCCAGACATTCTACGATGCCTATTGGGCGACGAATATCGACCTGTGGTCGCGCTATTCGAAAGGAGAGATTGATCGTCCGTTCCTCATTGTGGAACGTTTCCGTCGTCCGCTGAGTGTGGGCAAGGGACTTGATGTCACCAAAGAATTCTGTCTGGAGGTGAGCGACAGGTTCCTCGATTTCTGTTCTTCTAAGTCCGGGGTAGTGGACGGTGCTCACGAGTTGATGGACTATCTGAAACAGAAAGGCTATCGGATGCACATGACGAGTAACGGCTTCCACGAGGTACAATACAAGAAACTCGCTGCCTGTGGACTCCGTGATTACTTCGATACCATCATCCTCAGCGAAGACGCTGGCGTCAACAAACCCTCGCCGCTCTACTTCGACTACGCCCTCAAGACCTCAGGTGCCCATCGCGAAACGACGCTGATGATTGGCGACAACCTGCAGACGGATATCCTCGGCGCCCTCCATGCCGGAATCGACGCCATGCTCGTTAATCGTTGGAAGGTTGACGTCAGCGAAAGTCCGCAGACTCCAACCTTTGTCGTCGACACCCTCCGCGACATCATGCAGATCCTATAAGGTAATCATCTGTATACCGTAAACTGTAAACTGTAAACAAAAAGCCCTACTCTCCAACTTCATCTTTTCGCCTGCGGAAGAGCACCATTGCAATGACGGGGGCTCCTACGAGGGCTGTGACACTATTGACTGGTAAGGCGCCCTCGAATCCCGGCATACGGGCGATGAGATTGCAAAGCAGCGCCAAGGCTGCACCACACAGGGCTGTGGCTGGCATCAGGATGCGATGATCAGAAGTGCGGAAGATGGCACGCGCCAGATGGGGGACTGCCAGGCCAATGAACATGATGGGTCCGCAATAGGCTGTGACGATAGCCACGAGAACACCACTGGAGACAATCACCAGCATACGGCTGCGGCGGATGTTCAAGCCGAGGTTCGCTGCATAACGGTCGCCCAGCAAAAGGAGGTTCATGGGCTTCACCAATAAATAGGCCATTGGCAGCAGGATGCACATCAGAACGATAAACAGCACCATCTCGTCGCCAGAGACACGCGAGAACGATCCCAGTCCCCACACCACGAAGGCCTTCACATCTTCCTCAGGAGAAAGGAACTTCAGCACGCCGATGATGGCGTTGGCCAGATAGCCGATCATTACACCTATTATTAATAAGGTGACGTTGCCCTTCACCTTCTGTGCTATCCAGACTATCAGCATCATCACAGCCAGAGCGCCCACGATGGCAGCCACACTCATCGCAGCATCGCCCAGATATCCCAAACGGCTCAATGCCACACCGCCTATCCTTCCAGAGAGCAGCACCACAAAGGCCACACCAAGGGCAGAACCGTTCGAGATACCCAAGACCGAAGGCCCTGCCAGGGGATTGCGGAACACCGTCTGCATCTGCAGTCCGCTGACGGCCAGGCCTGCACCAGCCATGATAGCCGTCAGGGCCTGAGGCAGACGTGATTTCCAGATGATGTTTGTCCAAATCTCATTGCCCTCAGCACCAAAGAGGATACGGCAGACATCCACTACGGGTATCTTCACGGATCCCAACAGCAGATTGACAATCGCCAGAACAACGATGGCCACAAGGAGGACAATGAACTTAGACACTCTCATTTCAACAGTTTGTAGTACTTCGGTTTGTAATCCGGTTCGACCAATTCCGGATGGAAGATGGCTACGAAGTCCTTCAGCAGCACATCTGGCTCTACGGGAGAAATCTCGTAGTAGGGCTGTTGCTTCATGTTGCAGTAGATTACCTTCCGTTCCTTGAACGCCTTGAAGAGTTCGTTGCGAGGCTCAGCAGCCTTCAGTGCCTCATACGAGAACTCGCCAGGGAAACTGTTCAGGATGCGCCAGTAGTCGGCATTGGCAGCCAGCGCATACATCTTCTCAAACTCCAGGTTCTCACCGCTCGTCTCCTCGTCGTTAATCACGTAGTCGGCTCCGGCATCGCGGAAGATCTGCGCCAGATAGTTCTTGCCTCCAACGGCGTGCCAGTTGCCATAGTGCATCTCGCCGCTTGTGACTGTCGGACGATCTTCCGGTTTGAGGTTCGAGGTTTGGGATTTGAGTTGTTGGTATCGGCCCTCGATGCCTGCGAACACCTCATTGGCCTCTCGTTCCTTGCCGATAAACATGCCGATAAACTTCATCCATTCTGCTTGTCCCAACGGATTCAACTCCTGATAACCAAGATGTGGCACCAGCGTGATGCCTGTCTCCTTGATGGCATCATAGCCGCCACGTTTCGAGGGTGAGATGAAGATGACCTGAGGATTGGCCGCCAGTACCATCTCTGTGTCGAAGTTTCCCTCCATACCGATCTTCACGATACGGCCGTCCTTCACTCGTTGGAGGATATCCTCATTGAACAGATTCTTCGTGCCCGTCAGTCCCTTCACCACATCGTGGGCATCGAGGATAGTGAAGTTCGACAGTTGCAAGGCCGTCATGCAGATGGTACTCGTGATAGGAACACGAACCTTCGTATATCCCTCAGGCACAGCCACATCGTCAGAATGGACCAAGGCGAAGTGGTATTTGCCACCCTGCCTGAGGGAGGCTGTCGCAGAGGCTGTCGCAGACAGAGGGGTGGGAGAGCCCACCTCCACCAGTCTGACATCAGCCGAGTCGCGGACGCAGAACCCAGTAGCATATTTCACCTCAATGCTCACTACCGAGTCCTTCGCGCCATCGCCCGTTCCGCTATTGGTTCTTGCTCCTTTCCCTGAGCAGGCACTCGCCAATACGGCCACAGCCGCCATTCCGAGTAAGAGTCCTTTTCTCATCGTGAGGACCATTACTTCTTAGTCCAGGTCTGGGTCTCGTAGAACATGGCGATATAGCCGCGTACCTTCAATTCGTTGCCGTCGAGCCAGATGGAACACTTGTAGGTCTTGCCGTTCTTGGGGTTGTAGATCCTGCCGCCTTCCCACTTCTCGCCTTTCTTGGTGAGGCCCGTGAGGATGTTCACACCAATCAGTTTCCGGCTCTGCAGTTTCTTGTCAGGATTGTGCACATCGAGTTGCCCGTCGCCTTTCTTCAGCCAGACGATCTTCCCGTTCAGTTTGTCACCACTCTGGTAGATCTCCACCTGGGAGTCTCCCCCTTCTGTTACCCACTTGCCGATCACCCCCTGGGCGTATCCGGCTGCTGACATCACCATCAGCACTAAACTCAATAATATTTTCTTCATATTTCTCAAAATTAAATGACTTTCAATCTTCATCATGTCTATGCGGAATTGCGACTACGACCCTCGCTGAATCGCTGCCCTCACTTGTGCCATGTTGCTGCGAGACACGGGGAGAGATTCATGGCAGTGATTGATGAGCAACTGGGTGGAGCCAGAATGCGAGATGATTTGCTCTACCTGACCGAGGTTGACCAGGAAGGCGCGATGGCAGCGGACGATGAACTTCAGTATAGCTTCTGACAAGAAGCAACTAGACATGCCCAGTGCAAAAAGAGCCAGCAGATGAACATAGGCCTGCCATTGCGACATCTCAAGCCCGAATGGCTTGAAAATAGTTATCGCCAGCACCATGAAGGCGGTACTGACAAAGCGGATGCTGATGGTTTCCTTGTGGCCTTTGTCCATACAAGCCGCAAAGGTACAAAATAAAGTGAAAAGTAAAGAGCGAAAAGTGAAAAAATATCTTTCACCCATTACATTTCATTCATTTCACCCCAAATTCATAACCGTTTGTCACAAACTCGCGCAGAATATCCCAGATATTTGGAGTTTCCCGTCAACCGCCTTACCTTTGCACTCGGAAATGTTTAATTTATCAGCATTAAGAAATGATACGAACATGAAACCAAGAACAGTTATCGGCATTCTATTTGTCGTAGCCAGTCTGCTGAAACTCGCTACGTTGTGGGGCATACTCCATTGGAGTTGGTTTGAAACGATATCGGAAGGCAGATGGGCCATGTATTTCTACATCTTTATAATATTATGGGTGGGCGTACATCTGATTATCGACAGCTACCGTCGCGATTCCGACCAGTGGCTGACTGATAAGGATGTTCCTTGTCTTCACATCGTAGCCAATAATTTCCTGGGCGGTGTGGATATCAAAAATTAAAATAGTTCCGTTTGGATGTAATTATTTCGCCTTTTCTGCGACTAATAGGATAAAAGGATTCAGTTGAACAATGGAGACGAAAGAATTAGAGAAAGAATTCCTGACGATGATCGAGGCGCAGAAACGTACCATCTACAAGGTGTGCTACATCTATGCCAACGACCAGGACGACCTGAACGACCTGTATCAGGAGACGGTGCTCAACCTGTGGAAGAGTTTCCCCCGCTATCGGGGAGATAGCACACTCAACATATGGGTATATCGCATCGCGATGAACACCTGTATCACGTTTCTCCGACGCTCCAATGCCCGCCCGCAGACCGTACCGATGACGGCCCATGTGGCAAGCATGGCAGCAGAAGACAACGAGATGGCAGGACAACTCAGGGAACTCTACCGACTCATCAGCCAACTGGGGAAATTGGAACGCGCGCTGATTCTCCTCTGGCTGGAAGAACGGAGTTATGAGGAAATTGCCGACATCCTCGGCATCACTAAGACCAATGTCGCCGTGAAACTGAACCGCACCAAAGAGAAACTAAAGAAAATGTCGAACCGTTAAATTTGAATTGTTATGGAACTTGAAGCATTGAAAGCCAGTTGGAACAAACTCGATGAGCGTCTGGCAGCAACGGAAATAGTGAACCTTCGCGTGGTGAAGGAAGTGATTCAGCAGAAGACCAAGTCGGCATACGACCGCATCATGGGTCAGAACATCTACAACTTCGTGGTGAATATGCTCATCATCTGCGTGGTATTCCCCTATGTCTATCTGAACACACCTATCCAGGCCACCTCATTTGTCATCGTCGAGGGCGTGATGGTCATAGGGCTGATACCCCTGGTATGGAAACTCTCCCTGCTGTCGAAATTCGATCTGGGCAAGGGCTGCAGAGAACTCGACCGGCTGGTGCTCACCTACAAGAAGGTCTGCCATCAGGAGAAGTTCTGGATGATTGGTGCCGTCTGCCTGGCTATGATAGCCTTCTACATCCTGGAACTTGGGTTCAACACGGAGGCAGGCTATGAATTCAGCACGAGGCTCATACTGCCATTGGGACTGTCTCTGCTCACCTTGGCTCTCGGCCTGGTCTTTGCCAAGTGGCAACTCCGTCGCCACGCCCAGCAGTTAAGGGAGATAGAGCGCGGACTGGAGGAACTCCGTGAGTTCGAGAAGTAAAGAATATCATACTCTGCATGTATGATTGTTATTATTAAAGTTAGAGTAAGAAAGCAGCACCCGTCGTGATGACGGGTGCTGCATTGTTAGCCGTTCGTCACAGAATCATGCAGAATATCCCATTTATTTGGTGCATTCTGCAACTATTCTTACCTTTGCAGCGTCAAATAGACATAAATTTTGAGTGATATGAAAAAAGTGAGATTTTGGGCTGTATTGGCCATCGGTTTTATGAGTGTTATGAGCTTGAAGGCTCAGAGTCAGCGAATGAGTGAGTTCCAGAATGAG
>Ga0256404_1004809_pt1 | contig 24837 bp, 20 predicted proteins | sample RumenRJG_01DNA_FD_185990 | JGI IMG/M metagenome (GOLD analysis project Ga0256404, IMG submission 185990) | Bovine rumen microbial communities from Lethbridge, Alberta, Canada - RJG_01 | ecosystem: Host-associated > Mammals > Digestive system > Stomach > Rumen | place: Canada: Alberta | collected... | reverse complement strand
AATTCGGAGCAGAACAAAGGCAGGTGGCCTGCTACAACTTCGAGGCGGAACTTTCTTCGAAAATCAACTATGAGAAGAGCAGCTGGAACTCCTCACAGGACTTCGACAAGAAGAGCTTCGACTGCGAAATGACGGGTTCCGAAAGCCGTTCGACCATGACCACCAACGGACTGGTTAACGCTTTCTTCAACTTCATCGTGACGGGCACGCCTGATGCCTTGAAGAAGAAGGTGAATTTGCGAAACTGTCTGGACGGCTTGCCTACGCGTCTGATTATGGGTATTCAGCCTTCGAGCGGCTTCAAGATGGTGGAGCGGAGCCGTAGGAGAAGGACTGACGATGATATGGACTGGCTGCGAACCGTGGGAAATAAGCTCATGGAATGTGGTTGGGACGTGGACCTTGAACAAAAGTGCAAGGTGCCTAAGGATTGGCAGAGCCGCCTTGGCAAGACCACTTCCTTCGCGGATGCACTCTATTGGTGGGGAACGCAGAAAGCGTTTGCCTGTGAACTGGAGAAAGACGAAATTGGCAACTACTTCCGTAAACGACCGCCCATGATAGCCGTTAAATTCGGAGTCGTTGATGCCATCATGAACTCGCTTGACAGTTTCCATGAGTCAGGCAAGTTGAAACTCAACTTCTCCAGCATTGAGTTGGCCATCCACCTTTGCGATTACATCTTTGAATCCCAGATTTGGTTCTTTGGCCACTTGATAGAAGAATCGCTGGATAGCAATGCCATCAGCGGACTGAAGTATGAGAATACTAAGATGATTAAAGGCTATAATGAATTGCCCGAGGTATTCAGCACGGAGGACATCATGAAGGCGTTCAATATATCGAGGCGTAGTGCTCAGAATTACACTTCTTCGTGGAAGGTTAGCGGTTATGTAGAGAAAGAAGTAAAAGGAAAGTTTAAGAAAAAAATTAATGTTTTGATATGAAAGAAAATTTGCCCAGAGGATTGAGAAACAACAATCCCCTGAACATCAGGAAAAATCAGAAAACCCATTGGCTTGGCCAATGTGACGTTTCAAATGACAGAGACTTTGTAAAGTTCAAGTCAATGCCCTACGGTTATCGGGCAGCGTTCAAGGTGTTGCAAAACTACTACTCGCTGCATAAGTGCCTGACTCTATCGCAGTACATCGCACGATGGGCACCTTCAAACGAGAACAACACCAAGGCGTATGTCTGCTCGGTTTCCAATAAGACGGGCTACACACCTCACAAGGTACTGCCATCGCCTCGCTCGTCGAGAAGTACGTGGGTGAGCATCGTGGCTGCCATGTCGAAAGTGGAGAATGGCCGGCAGGCCAATATCAAGGACGTGGAAGAAGGCTATCGTTTGGCATTCGAAATTATATAGATATTCTTAAATTCATTGGATTTTTAGTTTAGGCGTTTTATATATTGAGTTGCAGCCTGTCCGTGATGGATGGGCTGCAACGCTTTTATATAAAGGGTAAAGCGAAAAACGCACAAACGCATAAACGCACAAAATTCGTTTTTAGGTTCTATGCTTCCATTCCATGTGAACAAGGGACTGCCATTCCTATGTTCATTTCAGAAGTTTCCTCTCCCCGTCTCCCCCAGCATCTGCTCTGCTAGATGGCAACTTGGTTATAATGCTGCGGCTATCTTCGGAATGTCTTTCAATCGGTCGAGAATCGACTTGTCTTGGCGGGCGGTTTGCATCGCGTATTTCGTCTGTAAATGCATCAGCGAATCGGCTGACACATCGAGGGCTGCCTCAAACATCAAGGCTGTAGTGGGCGTGAGCGGACGGCGGCCATTCAGTATCTCGTTCAGCACGGAATAGCTCATTCCCATCGTGTCGGCCAACTTGCGCTGACTGATGCCACGGGCCTCCAGCTCGTCCTTTAGCACTTCGCCCGGACGTGTAGGATAAAAACCATAACCTAAGTTTCCCATATCTTCGTCATATATAATGGTTCGACAAATCTATGATGTTGCAAATATACATGTATATTTTGACATTCGCAAATTCTGCGAATGCATTTTGTGAAAATTTGTGTGAACAGAAGAGACTCCACTCTGCGTCCTTATTTCTCCCCTAACTGGCGCGCTGCTTCAGCAGAGGTTTGTTCCCTGTAAAAGAATCATACACTTGACTGTCTAATTATTAGACAATCAGCTTCCGGGCGGTCGAAAAGGCTTGCATGCATCAGCACCCTGGTGTAAATTTGCAGTACAAAACTTTTAAAACAAATGAGTATGAAAACAATGTTGATGACCGCTGCCCTGCTGTTCGCCTCGATGCTGAACATGACAGCACAGACCAGTGAGAAGTATTTCGTGAATAACAACGTGATGACGAACGGGGATGTGACTACTGTCCGTACTTGTGAAATAGTGCTGGACACGCTTTCGCAGAAGCTGAAGACGGTCTATGACTTTGACCTGCAAGGAAGGGTCACCAAACGGGAGTTGATGAAATGGAATGAAAGGAAGCAACAATGGGTGAACCTGAAGCGCTGGACGTACAAGTACGACGGGGACAGGACTTCCATCGACTTCGCCGTGTGGAACAAGCACAAGGGGTGCTACAACCCGGTGAGGGACAAAAAGGTGTATGATTTCATTTCGGATAAGGTGATCTGTGTGAACGACTACAAACGGAACGACAAGCTGGACGACTTGCAGTATATGGGGAGTTGCCTGCTGATGAACAATTCCGACGAAGTGCTTTCTGTGTCTAAAAATTAGACACTTTTCTGTAAAATATCAGGCTGTCCGCCTTTCAGCCCGCCAAAATGCTTGGCGGGCTGAACTTTTTGACCTAACTTTGCGGTAGAAAAAAAAATGAATACCGGCATGAAGAGCTATCTGAAATTTCTCTCTCGCAACAAGGTCTATACCTTTATCAGCGTGGCGGGTCTGGCCGTCTCGCTGATGTTCGTCATCCTGCTAGGCGACTATGCTTGGCGGCAGTTCTCCATCGACACTTGGCACAAGAACAGCGACCGCATCTACCTGCTGGGCGACCAGAAGGAGTTTGCGATGTGGCCGCAGACTGCAGAGGAGATCAGGCGGATGTGCCCTGAGGTGGAACGGACCTGCTGCGTGATGAGCCAGAGTGGAAAAATCCGCTATGGGCAGCAGGAGGTGAAAGACCAGGAGAATGGCATCATCCTGCTGGCGGACTCGACCTTTTTCAGCTTCTTTGACTTCAAACTGATACAAGGCGACCCTGCTACGGTGCTGAACGCGCCTGACAAATGTGTGATTACCGAGAGTCTGGCCAAACGTTTGTTTGCCAGCAAGAATCCCATTGGCGAAGGGCTGCATATCGTTGGCGACCGTCATATCACGCAGGAGGATGCCCAAGACCCTTACGACTCAACGCTGGTATATACCGTCAGCGGCGTTGTGAGAGACCTGGACCGCACGATCCTGCCCAACAAGACGCAGATTATCCTGTCGATGGAACGTAGTGCGCAAGTGATAGGCTATACGTTCAGACAACAAAATTTTCCTTTGACCTATTTCGGGTATTGCAAGTTGTTCCTCATGACACGACCCGGCACAACGCTCAGCGACCGGCTAGACGACATACAAGCTCACCTGACGAAGAACTACCCGAGCTGGGGACCCTACTTTGGAATGGATGGGCATGAAGCTTCGCTGACAAAACTCCACGACGTGATGTTTGCTAAACAGAACACGGAGAAGGATTTGGAGAAAGGCGACAAGACGCGGCTGCTCATTCTTTTATCGGCCGTACTGGCCATCCTCTTCTTTGCCGTGAGCAACTACATCAACCTGACCGTTGCGAACACCAGTTTCAGAGCCAAGGAGATGGCCACGCGGAGGCTCTTCGGCAGCAACTCGCTGCAGATTTCGCTGAAGCTCATTGCAGAGTCGGTGCTGATGGTGACGGTTTCGTTTGTCATCGGTCTGGTGCTAGCTTTCTGTTTTCAGGAAGATGCTTCCAGCCTGTTCCGTGGAAAGATAGCCTTGCAGAACGATGTCAGCATAGGGTCGTTGAGCCTTTGTCTGCTGTTCATCCTGTTCGTCGGGACCCTAGCCGGCATCCTGCCCACGTGGCATCTCTCGCGCTATCAGCCCATCGACATTGTGAAGGGTTCGTTCCGATTCCATTCGAAGATGGTGCTCAGCAGGGTGTTTATCATCCTGCAGAACACGATTGCCGTGGTGATGCTCACGGCAGCGCTCGTCATCTTCCTGCAACTGCAACACCTCATCCACGCACCATTGGGATACAACGTGGAAAACCTGTATTACATTTCAAGTCAGGGATTCAGGCCTGACGTAATCAGGAGCCAGTTGGAGAAAATGCCCTTCGTGGAGGAGACAGGTGCTAATGACGGGACGACGCTCGCTGGTTTTCACGGAGCGGCGCGCATGGCTGAGTGTAACAACAAACAAGACCCTGAGATGGTGATGGTAACCGCCATGGACAGCACGGCCTTTCGCCTGAGCGGTCTGAAGATACTCAAAGACTACGGTCCGGCTTCTGAGGGATACTACCTCAACGAGTTGGCTTTTCAGAAGTTGGGCCTCTCGGAAAAAGACCGTCAGATTAACTGGTACAGTGGTGACAAGAGCCCATTACGTGGAGTGATCAAAGACTTTCACATGAGCAATATTCTTTTTGACGTGCAGCCGTTTGGTCTGATTGTAGAGGATGAGTTGGAAGGTCCTGATTTTCTGGTGAAGACCGACGGCAGCAAAGAGGCGAAGCCTGCCTTCCTGAAGATGATAGCCGACCAGGGATGTCCGGAAACAGAAATAGAGATGCACGTCATCAGTTTGGAGGAAACCGTAATCCAAAGTTTCGAAGAGCAGCAGAACACGCTCCGCATCATCTCGCTCTTCACGCTGGTGGCCGTGGTCATCTCGGTGATGGGCTTCGTGGGCATGTCGCTCTTTTTCATCCGTCAGCGGAAGAAGGAAATCGGGCTGCGGAAGATTATGGGCAGCACAAGCCGTGAGGTGATGGGGCTGATGCTCCGCACGTTCTGCATGCCGCTGCTCATCTCGTTCGTCATCGCCGTGCCTATCTCCTACTACATCATGGCCCACTGGCTCGAGGACTTCAGCTACCGCATCACCCTCTCGCCCTGGATTTTCGCCGCCACCTGCGCCTTCTCCCTCCTCGTAGCCATCATCAGCGTAGGCATCCAGATTGCCAAGGCCGCAAGGACGAACCCCGTAGAGAGCATCCAGACGGAGTAGAGGTAAAGGTAAAAAGGTAAAAAAGTAAAAGGGTAAAAGGCATTTTATTGTTAAAAGCGTTTAAACCGGAATAGAAAAACGAGAAAAAATCGTTTTATTATACGGATTATTACTATCTTTTTGGATTTCTGTTACTTCAGCTCTGATAATAGTGTCTAATTTTTAGACACTTTTCTGTATAAATTTTAGACATTCGCACGCCAGCCCGCGAAAAATGATGGCGGGCTGAACTTTTTAACCTAACTTTGCGGTAGAAAAAAATAAAGTATGAAATTATTCGCTAAGGGCCAAGGGGCCATCATCAAAATCATCTCACTCGCCATCGGACTGACCGTCGGACTGGTGCTGATTGCCAAGGTGCAACTGGAACGCAACTACGACAACTGCACGGTGGACAAGGAGCGGGTGTATGAACTCCATGAGGCATTTCAGCGTCAAGGGGAGGAAATGAAAGAGTATCCGGCCACACCAGGCGGTATCGCTCCCGTTTTAGTACAGAATATTCCTGAGATAGAAGTCGGCACACGTTATACTGGCCAGTTTGAAGAGGAGAAGCTGACGCTGGAGAATGGCTCGCGCCATTACTTCCAGCAGGCTATGTTTGCTGATTCCTGCTTCTTCGACATCTTCGAAACCAAGGTGATTCAGGGCGATGCGCGGAAGATTCTTTCCTCAGCAGGACAGTGCCTGATCAGCGAGCGGCTCTATAAGAAGATGGGTGACGAGGTCGTAGGCAAGACGTTCTGCTTCGCTTCGGCCCCCGGCAAGCCGATGACGATTGCGGGCGTGTTCGAGGACTATCCCGAGAACTCCAGTTTTTCGAAGTTCGACATCCTGATGTCGATGCCCTCCACCGGCACTTATACATGGGACGGCACGCAGAACCTGATGGGCAACGACCGCTACCACTCGTTTGTGCGCCTTCGTGAGCATAGCGATTTGAAAAAGGTGCGCCAGGAGGTGGATGAACTGATGAAACGCGTTCTGCCTTGGGAAGATTTGAAGAACATCGGCTTAACGGACGGAGGTTTCCTGCTCGTGAGTGTGGTAGGCCAGCGTACTCAGGATACGAGTGTGCGCACGACTTGCATCATTCTGGCCATCGTGGCACTGGTGATGCTCTTCACGGCTGTGATGAACTATATCCTTGTGGTGATCAGTTCGCTCGTGGGCCGTGCGCGTCAGGTGGCTGTCCGCAAGGTGTATGGTGCACCGCGGGCTTCGTTCTACCGCTCTACCTTTGGCGAGGCTTCGGCCCATCTGCTGACGGCACTCGCCATCACAGCGCTGCTGCTCTACATCGGGCAGGACATCGTGCGTTCGCTGTTGGGCGTGTCGGTGACCACACTCTTTTCGCAGCAGACGGCGATTGTCGTCATCGCGGTATGTCTCGTGGTGCTGCTCTGCTGCGGATTGTTGCCGGGCTTCATCTACGCCCGCATCCCCTTGATTTATGCCTACCGCATCTTCAGCGAAAACAAGCGGGTGTGGAAGCTCTCGCTATTGGCTTTCCAGTTTGTGCTATCCACGATGCTGCTCTGCGTGCTCACCACCATCTACCGGCAGTATGACTACCTGCTCTCGAAGGATATGGGCTATGAGTATGACCGTGTGGCTTATGTGAATGTGGAGGCACTGCACGGTGACTCCATCTATTCCCTGGCCCGCGAAATAGAGAAACTGCCCTGTGTGGTGCGCACGGCTGCCGCCAACTCCTTGTTCTGCCACGGTCAAAGTGGCGACAATGTGGTCATGCCCGGCGACACCCGCGAGCTCTTCAACTGTGCCAACCTGTTCTTCGCCGAGAGCGGACTGGTGGAAACGATGGGACTGAAGATTATCCGGGGGCGCGACTTCAAGCGCGTTGATCACAAGGGTTGGATACAGGAGATGCTGGTGGACGAGAATTTCGCCAGGAAGATGAAGGAGGTGGCCGGCATTGACGATGTGGTAGGACAGCAGTTTGGTCACACCTCGTTAGGCCGGGAATATCCGCTGACCGTCGTGGGCGTGGTGAAGAACTTCACGATGGGTTCGCTCATCTACCGTGAAGAGCGCCCCATGATGGTGACCAACGGTAATGTGTGGACGCACTTCATCATGATCCGCCTGCAAAGCATTACGCCCGAGAATATCAAGGCCGTACAGCAACGCTGCGACAAGATGTATCCTGATGCCGAGTTGAACGTAAAACTCTACAAGAACGAACTGGCAGACCAATATATGGAAACCCACAACACCCGCGACCTGATCATGATCGGCTGCATCGCCACGCTGCTCATCACCCTCATCGGACTGATCGGTTATATCCGTGACGAGGTGCAGCGACGCACGCGCGAGCTGGCCATCCGCAAAGTCTTCGGGGCTTCCGTCAGAGAACTGCAATCGATGTTCGTGCGCAGCATTGCATGGATAGCCTTGCCCACCATCGTCATCGGAGCCATTCTGGGCTATGCGCTGAGCCAGCTGCTGATGGAGCAGTTTCCCGACCGCACCGGTCTCCCGTGGTGGACATTTGCGGGCGCTGCACTGGTGGTGCTGCTCATCATCATGGCGGTAGTCATCATACAGACTTATCGCGTAGCATTAAAGAATCCTGTTGAAAGTATTAAAACCGAATAAAATATGATTAAGATTGAGAATTTATCGAAAGTATTCCGTACGGAAGAGGTGGAGACCGTTGCGCTCGACGGTGTGAACCTGAGTGTTGAGGAAGGTGAGTTTGTGGCCATTATGGGGCCCAGCGGCTGCGGAAAGTCAACGCTGCTGAATATCATGGGCTTGCTTGACAATCCCACCAGCGGCTCTTATCTGCTGGACGGTCAGGAAGTGGGCTCGCTGAAGGAAAGCCAGCGCACCTCTGTACGCAAGGGCAAGATCGGCTTTGTGTTCCAGAGTTTCAACCTCATTGACGAGCTGAACGTGGAGGAGAACGTGGAACTGCCGCTGAAATATCTGGGCGTTCCCGCTGCGGAAAGGAAGCAGCGCACCAAAGAAATACTGCGCCGCCTGGAACTCTCGCATCGCGCCAAGCACTATCCCCAGCAACTCTCGGGCGGTCAGCAGCAGCGTGTGGCCATTGCCCGTGCCGTCATCATGAATCCCAAGCTTATTCTCGCCGACGAACCCACGGGTAACCTCGACTCGAAGAACGGTCTGGAAGTGATGCAGTTGCTTACGCAACTGAACGAAGAAGGCACCACGATCGTGATGGTGACTCACTCACAGCATGATGCCTCGTACGCCAACCGTACCGTCAATCTCTTCGACGGACAAATTGTCAAGGAGTCGCAAGGGCTGTAAGAAAAATAACGGCGTGGGGAGAATCTGTGCGTGATGGCAAAGGGCTGTTGCGCACAGAATAGTCGTGAGAGTGTGTTTCCCCGTAAGGCTGACTTTTTAATAAAAAATGGCTAACGAGCTGACGAACAGTCCATTAGCCAAAACATCGACTTTTGAAAGTCGGGATGAGGCGACTCGAACGCCCGACCCCTACGTCCCGAACGTAGTGCGCTACCAACTGCGCTACATCCCGAGTGATTTCTGAAAACCGTGCAATATTTGTGCAAATGAGCGTCATGAAAGTTTACTTTCAATGGCCGAATGCAGCCAAATATCGCAGTCGATTCTGAAAATCGACTGCAAAGGTAGTGAGATTTAAAGAGAATTCAAAATAAAAGGGCGAAAATTTTTGTTTTTTGGCTTTTCAGTATTGCAGATAGGGTTCCAAGCGCTCGATATCCCGAGGGGAAAACTCTTTCAGCAGACGCAGCTGCTGCAGGCTGTGCAAGGGGCCATGGAGCCGATGGTACTCGGTGATGGCACGGGCCTGATAGAAGTTGATATAAGGATGGGCCTTGAGCTGCTGAAGGGTGAGGCGGTTGACGTCCAACTTCCGGAGATTCCCACTGCCTAACTCAAAATAAGGAAGTGCCGACGGCGGAAAATCTTTTATCTCACGCAGTTGTTCCACACGATAGAAACCTCCTAAACGCTGACGGTAGCTGACAATGCGACGAGCGTAAACAGGACCGATGCCAGGGACCTGACGCAAGGCTGCGGTGTCGGCATCGTTAAGAGAAAGCGTCTGACCGGGACTTAGCTTGACGGGATAGCGGAGGGTGTCGCGGTGATGTACTTCGGGAGTGGCTTTCAAAGCAAAAGCACGGGGTTCTTCGTGGACGCGGATGTAGGGACGCAGCCGCTCATATTCCCGGGTGGTAAGTCCATAGAGACGTGCAAAATCGGAGGGCTTACGGAAACGGCCTCCTGCCTCACGGTATTTAAGAAGGTTGCGAACTTGCCAGTCTTTCAAACCCAGCCGGCTCAGCTGGCGGGCGTCGGCGGTATTGGGGTCGAAAGGAAACAGGCGGTTGCTTTTTGCAGAAGTATGATGATAGAAATGATGAGGGGCCTGGCGCCAGACGGTGTCGCGCTGCCGGCTCATGGAAAGGGAATCGGTCAGTGAAAGAGGGGTGGACTGGTATCTCCCTCCTACTCCCCAAATCACGATGCCTGCCACGGCTATGACTGCAAGAAGCACGAGAATGGCCATGCGATCGGATTTCTGGAGAAAGAAAGAATTCATGTTTGAATAATTAGTAATTAGGAATTAGGAATTAGTAATTATGATTACCTTACAGGGCGGCTATTTCCTCTTGAGAGTGAATCTGATTAAGTAATTAGGAATTAGGAATGAGTAATTAGTAATTATGATTACCTGATAGGGGCGGCGGCTTCCTCTTGAGCGTGCTACGAACCTTTTATATTAATCTGGTCAAGGAGACGGATGTAGGTTTCGATGGCGGCGGCGATTTCGGAGATGCGAATGAACTCATCAGCACTGTGGGAACGGGAGGAGTCGCCAGGACCCAACTTCAGCGAGGGGAAGGACATGAGGGCCTGGTCGCTCAGCGTGGGAGAACCGAAAGGTTTCAGACCCATCGACTTACAGCGGCGCACGATGGGATGGTGAGGGTCGATGCGGGAGGAATGAAGACGGAAGGAGCGGGCGGTGACCTCACTCTTCAGATGCTTCTTCAGGAACTCAAAGACAAACTCGTTCTGATAGAATTCGTTGGTGCGTATATCAACGACCATCTCACAACGGTCGGGCACTACATTGTGCTGGGTGCCGGCATGAATCATGGTAACATTCATGATGGTGGGGCCCAAAAGGTCGCTCACCTTGCGGAACTTATGGGTATGGAGGAAATGAAGGTCTTCGAGGGCTTCATAAATGGCATTGACACCTTCACCACGGGCAGCATGGCCTGATGTGCCATGGGCTACGACATCGAGCACCATGAGTCCTTTCTCGGCAATGGCTGGCTGCATGCCAGTAGGTTCACCGACGATGGCAACTTCCACGGGAGGGAGCAGCGGCAGGACACGCGAGATGCCGTCCTTTCCAGAAACTTCTTCCTCGGCAGAGGCCAGATAAATGACATTGTAAGGCTGTTCCTTGGCAGTGAGCCACGCAAACACCTGCAGGAGCGACACCAAACCTCCGCCACAGTCGTTGCTGCCCAGTCCGTAGAGCACATCGCCATCCTGTTCAGGACAATAGGGATTGCGCGTCCAGGTAGCCACGGGCTTCACCGTGTCGAGATGGGCATTGAGGAGCAAGGTGGGACGGCTCTCGTCGAAGCGGGGATCGAGTGCCCACACGTTGTTGGCTTCGCGACGGGGTTGGAATCCGAGGTCGCGGATGGCCTGCTCCATGATGTTGGCAGCCATTTCCTCGCTACGGCTTACAGAAGGTGTGGCAATGAGGTGTTTCAACAGTTCAACGGCTCTGTCAGTGAGTTCCGGGTATTTCATATTCTACGGGATTTGGGGTTTCTTTTGCAAAATTAGGAAAAAAAAGCGAGACTGAAAAATTTCGTTGATTATTTTGTTTTTTGATTTTTTATTTGTACTTTTGCGTTTTAATAAACATGTTACGCTTATGCAAACAAGATGTCATTTTTCGCAACTAATCCATAAGCAGGCAGAAAAGTATGGTGACCGCACCGCGCTCATCTATCGTGATTTCGGCAGCCTGAAGTGGAAGGAATGTTCGTGGAATGAGTTTTCCAAGAATGTCCGGGTGGTGAGCAATGCCATGCTCAACATGGGGGTGAAGGTGCAGGAAAATGTGGGCGTGTTCTCGCAAAACACGGTACAGTACCTATTCACGGACTTCGGTGCCTTTGGCATACGTGCCGTTACCGTGCCGTTTTATGCCACCAGTTCGGAGCAGCAAATCCAGTTTATGATTGGTGACGCACAAATCCGCATCCTCTTCGTGGGTGAACAGGAGCAGTATGACAAGGCTTACCGTGTGCTGCCGCTATGCCCGACGCTGGAGAAGATCATTATTTTCGACTCTTCCGTGCGCAAGGCCCAGCACGACACGACCAGCATCTATTATGAGGAATTTCTGAAACTGGGTGAGGGCTGTCCGCGTCAGAGTGAGTTGGAAAACCTGTACGCACAGGCGAATGACGACGATATTGCGAACATTCTCTATACCAGTGGAACAACGGGTGACTCGAAGGGTGTGATCTTGACCCATGGACAGTTTAATGCGGCGTTGATAGCCAACGACGAGAACCTGCCGGTGAGCGAAAAGGACCGCGTCATGTGCTTCCTGCCGCTGACGCACGTGTTTGAGCGCGGCTGGTGCTTCCTGTGTATCTCGGAGGGTGCCACCATCATCGTGAACACTTATCCAAAAGAGATACAGGAGTCATTGCGCGAGACGAATCCTACGTGTATGAGTAGCGTGCCCCGTTTTTGGGAAAAGGTGTATATCGGCGTGAAGTCGAAGATTGAAAACTCTGGTGCCGCTAAGCGCAAGCTTTTCAAGCATGCCCTTGCCGTAGGCCATAAACATAACATTGAATACCTGAGCCGTGGCAAGCGTCCGCCGCTGGCTTTGGCAATGGAATATAAGATGATGGATAAGACGGTGTTCTCGCTGGTACGCAAGCAGCTGGGCCTGGAGAATCCGAACTTCTTCCCGACTGCGGGTTCCTATGTGTCGCCTGAGGTGGAGGAGTTTATCCACAGCATCGGCATCTATATGATGGTGGGCTACGGTTTGACGGAGAGTCTCGCCACGGTGAGCAACGACCATAAGGGAGAGCCTTTCACCATCGGTTCGGTGGGACGTCCGATTAACGGTCTGGACATCAAGATCGGAGAGAACGATGAGATTCTGCTGAAGGGTCCGACGATTACCCGCGGCTACTACAAGCGCGACGCCCTGAATGCAGAGGCTTTCACCGAGGACGGCTACTTCCGCACGGGTGATGCCGGTTACCTGAAGGACGGTGAGCTTTATCTGAAAGAGCGCATCAAGGAGCTTTACAAGACCTCCAACGGCAAGTATATCGCACCGCAACTGATTGAGTCGAAGCTGCTCGTGGATAAGTTCATAGAGCAGATTGCCGTCATTGCCGACCAGCGGAAGTTTGTAAGCGCCCTCATCGTGCCGACGTTCGATGTGCTGGAGGAATATGCCAAGGACAATGATATCGAGTACACGTCACGTGAGGACCTCTGCAACAACAAGAAGATCTACAAGATGATGGAGGACCGTATCGCCACGCTGCAGCAACAGTTGGCCAACTACGAAAAGGTGAAGCGTTTCACCCTGCTCCCCACCCCCTTCTCGATGGAAGCTGGTGAGCTGACCAATACGCTGAAAATCAAGCGCCGCGTTCTCAACAAAAATTATGCTGCACAAATAGAAGCCATGTACGAAGAGTGAGATAGAATTAAGAATTAAGAGTTAAGAATTAAGAGTTGTTGCCTTGGCAATTAACAATTAAGAATTAAGAGTTAAGAATTAAGAGTTGTTGCCTTGGCAATTAATAATTAAGAATTAAGAGTTAAGAATTAAGAGTTGTTGCTTTGGCAATTAACAATTAAGAATTAAGAGTTAAGAATTAAGAGTTGTTGCCTTGGCAATTAATAATTAAGAATTAAGAGTTAAGAATTAAGAGTTGTTGCCTTGGCAATTAATAATTAAGAATTAAGAGTTAGCATCAATATTTATGAGCGAATTTGGAAAGATTATGGACGAGAAATGCATGGCATTTGCTGTTCGAATCGTCAATTTGTGCAGATTCTTAAAAAAAGAAGGAAAGGACTCTAAAACTCTTGATCAGCTCTATCGTAGTGGGACTAGTATTGGTGCAAATTTTGCTGAAGCAGAATGTGCTGTCAGTACGAATGATTTCGTTTCCAAGCTGCACATATCCCTAAAGGAATGTAACGAAAGCCTCTTTTGGCTGCGGCTGTTAAACAGGTTAAATGATTTAGATGACAAATATTTTAATTCAATATATGAAGATTGTGAAGAGTTAAAGAAGCTACTCGTTTCAATTATCAAATCGACAAAAGATAAAACCGTATGATTTCGGTTTGTATAATTCTTAAGTCGATAATTCTTAATCGCAACGCAGTGAGAATAAATCTTAATTCTTAACTCTTAATTCTTAAATTCAAATATGATTACGCAAGATCAGTTGAAAGATGTGCTGCAAAGGACAGAAGATTTGCACCGCTATCTGGACATCGACCGAAAACAAATAGAATTCGAGGAGGAAGACCTCCGCACACAGGCTCCTGACTTCTGGGAAGACCCCAAAAGGGCACAGGAGCAAATGAAAAAGGTGAAGGACATCAAGCGCTGGCTCGATGGCTATAAAGAGGTACGTACGCTGGCCGACGAGCTGCAGCTCGCCTTCGATTTCTTTCATGAGGATATGGTCACTGAGGAGGAGGTGGACGAGGATTATAGTAAGGCCATCAAAGCCATCGAGGATTTGGAGCTGAAGAATATGCTCCGCCAAAAGGAAGACCCGATGGACGCCGTGCTGAAGATCAACTCCGGGGCTGGAGGTACGGAGGCACAAGACTGGGCCGGCATGTTGATGCGTATGTATATGCGCTGGTGTGAGGCTCACGGACATAAAGTGACGATTGCCGACCTTCAGGAAGGTGACGAGGCGGGCATCAAAAGTGTGACGATGGAGATTGAGAAGGGAGAGTATGCCTATGGCTACCTGAAGAGCGAGAACGGTGTGCACCGTCTGGTGCGCGTTTCACCGTTTAATGCCCAGGGCAAGCGCATGACGAGTTTCGCCTCCGTCTTTGTGAGTCCGCTTGTGGATGATACCATTGAAGTGTATGTAGATCCCGCCAAACTCTCTTGGGACACCTTCCGTTCCTCTGGTGCCGGCGGTCAGAATGTGAACAAGGTGGAATCGGGTGTGCGCCTGCGCTATTGGTACACAGACCCTGATACTGGTGAAGAAGAGGAAATTCTCATTGAGAACACCGAGACCCGTGACCAGCCTAAGAACAAGGAGAAGGCCATGCTGTTGCTGAAGTCGCAACTCTACGACCGTGCCATGAAGAAGCGTCTGGAGGCTCAGGCCAAGATTGAGGCCGGCAAGAAGAAGATTGAATGGGGCTCACAGATCCGCTCCTACGTCTTTGATGACCGCCGGGTGAAAGATCACCGTACCAACTATCAGACCACGGATGTGGATGGTGTGATGGACGGCAAAATCGATGATTTCATCAAGGCCTACCTCATGGAGTTTCCCGTCAACGATCAGTAAAATGATTAGTAATGAGTAATTGGAAATTATGATTACTTTCATCGGCGGAATCTGGACAGAAATTGAAAGTTTGAAATTATATTATTTAAAATATTAACAACGAGTGTGTGTAGTTGGAGGAATAGGGTAATCATAATTACTCATTACTCACTACTCATTACTCATTAAAAAATCTATTATGAGTCAGAAAAGAAAATTGCAGCGCGCCCGCTATGCCGCTAAGGAAGAAGAAAAAGGTAAAAGCATCGTAAAATGGATCTTCGGCTGTCTGGTTGCTTTGGCCGTGATCTATATGATTTACATTTTTTATACCATGTCTTAAATGAGCGGACTGGAAATTGAACGTAAGTTTCTGGTGCGGGGCGAGGACTACCGAAAGCAGGCAACTTCGAAAAGCCGCATCAAACAAGGTTATATCATGAGCAAAAACGGACGTACCGTCAGGGTGCGCATCCGCGATGCTCATGGTTTCCTCACCATCAAAGGACCCTCTCAGAACGGCGGCCTTTCACGCTATGAATTTGAGAAGGAAATTACGCTCGATGAAGCCGAACACCTGATGGAAATCTGTGAGCCTGGCATCATTGAAAAGACCCGTTATCTGGTGCCAAGCCCAGACGGGAAACACACCTTTGAAGTGGATGAGTTCTATGGAGACAATGCCGGACTCGTGATGGCGGAAGTGGAACTCAATAATGAGGATGAACCGTTCGAAAAGCCAGATTTCATCGGCGATGAAGTGACGGGTGACCGCCGTTTCTATAATGCACACATGCGGCAGATGCCTTTCATCGTCTGGCGTGGTAGCATACCCAAAGAATTCCGCCACATAGAATTAGAGTAGCACCTGTGGCATTGGCCAGAAAATCGAGCCAGTCACCGCTTCGAGTACCATGGGTGCAATAGGCTTGCAGCAGTTCGAGCAAGCCACCTTGAAGGACGGGCAACAGCCATCCGCCCACAAGAAGCCTACCCCACCCCTCCCTGAAAGGAAGGAGATTTTTCTTATCTGCAAAGGAATGCCTCCGCAGATATTCCACCCAAATGGACAGGCAGAGTATTCCATACATGGCAATGTGGGTCCACTTGTCAATGAAAGCCACGTTTTTGAGAGGTGTTTCCGGAACGGGAATCAGACAAACAACCCATATCACAAGTGCCAGAAACACTGAAACAGGATAATTCTTAACTTTTTGAAGAATGAAATCTGCTTTTGCTTTCATATCGTTTGCAAAGATAAGGTTTTTTTTATAATTTTGCACCCAAAACTGATAAGAATGGTAAATTTAGATAGAGGAAACTTCGGAACCAAGTTGGGCGTAATCCTTGCAACTGCCGGTGGCGCTGTCGGTTTGGGAAACGTCTGGCGCTTTCCCTATGTGACCGGACAGAACGGCGGTGCTGCCTTTATCCTTATCTATATCGGGTGCGTACTGATGATGGGTATTCCCGTGATGCTTTGTGAAATGATGATAGGCCGTCATGCGCAGGCCAATACAGCACGTGCCTATTCCATTATAGGCAACGGCTCTGCCTGGAAGCTCGTGGGCTATCTCGGTGTACTAACCTCCGCCCTGATTTTAGGCTATTACAGTGTGGTGAGCGGATGGACGCTGCAGTATATCTTCTCTTCGCTGGCTGGTAATATCCATGGTTCGCCTGAATATTTTAAGGAGTATTTCACCGCTTTCTCCACACATCCCATCAAACCGATAATGTGGGCAGCCTTATTGATAGGCATCACTCATTTCGTTATTGTCCATGGGGTTCAGGATGGTATTGAGAAGGCCTCAAAGATTATGATGCCCGTGCTTTTTGTGCTGTTGCTCATACTGATGATCTGTTCGCTCTCCCTTCCAAATGCGTGGAAAGGCGTGGAATTCCTGCTGAAGCCTGATTTCTCGAAAGTAACGGGAAAAACTTTCCTGGAAGCCCTCGGACAGTCGTTCTTCTCGTTGAGTATCGCGATGGGATGTCTGTGTACTTACGCCAGCTATTTCAAGCGTGAGACCAAACTATTGCCTTCTGCCCTCCAGATAGCTGGCATCGACACACTCGTGGCTATTTTGGCCGGACTCATTATCTTCCCTGCGGCCCTCTCGGTAGGTGTACAGCCCGACAGTGGGCCTTCGTTGATTTTCATCACCTTACCTAATGTCTTCGAACAGGCCTTTGGCAGTTTACCTTTTGTTGAATATATCGTTAGCATCCTGTTTTATCTGCTGCTGACCATTGCCGCCCTCACCAGCAATATATCCATCCATGAGGTGAGCACTTCGTTTTTGAGTGAAGAGATGCATTTGGGCCGTCGGCACGCAGCCCGTCTGGTGACACTTTATGCCATCATCACAGGCGGCATCTGTTCTCTCTCACTGGGAATGTGGGACTGGTGCACACTGTTTGGTATGCCGCTCTTTGATTTCCTCGATTGGTTCACGGCTAACTGCTGTCTGCCTGTCGGCGCCTTCCTCACCTGTTTGTTTATTGGTTGGTATGTGGATCACAAAGTGGTACACGATGAAATCACTAACTGGGGAACGACGAATGTACACTTTGTCCACATCTTTGTGCTGGCCGTGAAATACATTTGTCCACTCTTCATCCTCGCCGTCTTCCTGCATCAGTTTGGATGGATCTAGTTTAATGAGTAATTAGTAATTAGTAATTAGAAATTATGATTACATTCATTGGCGGATTTATAAAAATGATAACGAAAAAACATAAAGTAAATCAGTAGGGAAAAAGGTAATCATAATTACTAATTACTAATTCCTAATTACTAATTCCTAATTACTAATTCCTAATTACTAATTACTCATTAACAGAACATGGAATCTCGCGGAACATTTGCATCGAAAATAGGCATCGTACTCGCCACAGCAGGCTCTGCCGTGGGATTGGGTAACGTATGGCGCTTTCCTTACGAAACAGGAATGAACGGCGGTGCTGCCTTCCTGCTTATCTATCTGGGATGTCTGCTGATTCTCGGACTTCCTGCCATGCTTTGCGAATTCATCGTGGGACGCCATGCACAACAGAATGCCACACGCGCCTATGGAGGATGGCCCTGGAAATTAGTGGGCTATATGGGAGTCCTGACCGGTTTCATTATCATGGGCTTCTACAGCGTGGTGGCCGGATGGACGCTACAATATGTTTTTGCAGCGATTGCCGGACATCTGCAAGGTGATGCCGATTATATTCAAAGGTATTTTGCCGAATTCACCAACAATCCCATCAAACCCGTGATGTGGACACTGGTGTTTATCTGCATCACCCATATCGTGATTGTCCATGGCGTACAGAAAGGTATTGAGAAGGCTTCCAAGATTATGATGCCCGTGCTTTTCCTGTTGCTTATTCTATTGGTGATATGCTCCTTGATGTTACCTAACAGTTCTATCGGTGTGGAATTCCTTTTCCACCCTGATTTCTCTAAGGTGACTCACAGCACTTTCTTTGAAGCTTTGGGACAAACCTTTTTCACATTGAGCACAGGTATGGCTTGTCTGGTAACCTATGCAAGCTATTTTGCAAAGGATGTGAACCTCACACGCTGTGCATTTCAGATAGCAGCCATCGACACGCTGGTGGCACTCCTTTCAGGGCTGATTATCTTTCCAGCTGCCTTTTCGGTAGGTGTTCAGCCAGATGCAGGCCCTTCACTCATTTTCATTACATTGCCTAATGTGTTCCAGCATGCTTTTGCCTCCATCCCTATTCTTGGTTACCTCATTGGGATTATATTCTATATTCTCCTCGTTCTGGCAGCTCTCACCAGCATCATCTCAATGCATGAGACACCTACCGCCTTTGTCAGCGAGGAGTTTGGTTTGGGACGTAAGAACGGAGCCCGTATCGTTACCGTTCTGGCGATGCTCACAGGAGCCCTTTGTTCCTTGTCGCTGGGTCCTGTGCCTGAGTTACAATTATTTGGAAAATCTCTCTTTGATTTTTTCGACTTCCTATCTGCCAACATACTGCTCACGTTGGGTGGCTTCCTGACAAGTATCTATGTGGGATGGATTATGCCCCATAGGATTGTGCGTGACCAAATGACCAACTGGGGAACGCTTAGCGGGCGTTATTTCCATATCTTTGTTTTCGTCGTGAAATACATTTGTCCGGTTGGCATGCTTTTCATCTTCCTACATCAGTTTGGAATGGTGTGAGTCATGAATCCTTACCTTCCCAACCAAACCTCAGGATTCAGTTTAGCTGTTTCACGACGAAGCTGGAACTGAAGAATGTTGTCAGAACCCAAGGAACCTAATGCCTGTCGGGTACTCACTTTTTGTCCCCGCGAAACATTCACCGAACGAAGGTTACAATAGACGGAAATGTAACTTCCATGACGGACCATCACCACACTGGTGCCGCCAAAAGCAAACACAGCACTTACCTCACCATTGAAAATGGCACGTGCCTGAGCACCTGGCGAACCTAAGATGTTGATTCCTTTATTATCGAGTGTTACATTCTTCAAACCTTCCACGTTGTATTGTCCATAGTGGCTCACAATGCGATAAGAACCGGTAATAGGAATGGGCAAACGACCCTTGTTGCTCTCAAAGTTACTGCTCAACTTGCGGTCCACGCTGCTGACAAGAGAAATCGTCTCGTTCTCCCGCTTGGCTTCTGCCACCTCTTTTTCATGCCGGCGATTATCCACCTCTGCCTTGCGTTCTGCAGCCTCACGGGCAGCTTGTGCCTCAAGAGCAGCCTGTTCTGCACGCGCTTTCTCCATGGCATCCTTCTTGGCAGCCTCACGAGCCATGCGTTTAGCTTCAGCTTCGCGTTCACGGGCTTCCGCAATGCGACGGGCATTCTCACGGGCAGCAGCCTCGGCAGCGGCCTTCTTACGTGCCAATTCTTCCTCACGTTTCTTCTTGGCAGCAGCCTCAGCGGCAGCTCTCTGACGGGCTTCCTCAGCAGCACGGGCACGAGCCTTCGCTACTTCCTCGGCGATCAGTTTGTCAATCTGGGCATTGAGAGCCTGGTCTTTTTTGCGCTGATCATCAATGATACTCTGAATGGTACGCTGCTGTTTCTGCAACGTGTTCACCACCTGTTGCTGTTCATCTTTCTTGCCCTGCAAAGCTGCTTGCTCCTTCTTACCTTTATATAGCAGGTTATTCTTGTTACCTTTTTCCTTCTCCAGCTCCTGATGCTTGGAAGCTATCTGTTCCTGTTTGGCCTTCACCAATTCACCCTGAGCCCGCTGGAAAGCAGCATATTCTCTGACAAAACGCAAACGGCGATACATCTGATTAAAGTTCTTGGCAGAGAAAACGAACATCAGCTGATCCTGAATCTTGCTGTGACGGGCCATATAGCGCAAACTCTTCAAGTATTTCTGCTGACGATCCTTCAACTGTGATTCCAACGTAGCCAACTGGGCTTTCAGCAAATCGATATTGCCTTCAATATGCGTGATATCTTTCTGAATGTCTTCAATATTCTTCTGGCGCTCGTCAATTTCACTATTGATAACCAACAGATTATCAAGACGCTTTTTTACGTCAGCCCTGTTAGCGCGAAGAAGTTTCTCCTGTTCCTGAATCTTTTTCTTGATAACTGCCCGCTGACTCTGAAGACCTTTAATCTCAGCATTGGTATAAACAGGAGCTTTGGAAGTGGATTTCCTGGTTTTGCTGGTTTTGCCAGATTGTTTAGATGTACTGGATTTTCTAGAAGTACTGGCCTGTCTGGATTTTGTTGTTGTGGTCGTCTTACGGGTGGTATTGGTACGCTGCGTTGTTGTCGTTTTTTTAGACGTAGTCTTCTTCTGCTGTGCTCCAACAGGAGCCAGCAATATGAGTGACAATATGATTGTGAACAGCGTTCTCATTTAAAGACTCGTTATTTTCTCCAATACTTCCTCTACACTAACTGCCTTATATTTACCAGAAAGGGTTGTACGCGTCTCCCAGTCTTTGTCCATCTTCACCCCCTTCAGTTTGATGCCGACTTTGACATCACGGGGTTTCTGAGTAGCCTGTGTCTTACCATTCAAAGTAAGCATATGCGGGAACATTTTGGTGCCTACGGGCTTGAAGTCATCATATTTACATATAATCTTCGTTGTTCCACTCGATTTGTCGGCATAAGTAATTTCCGTCTGCTTAATTTGTCCGGTCTTCGACTCTGTCTGCCAAACATAGCTCATATTCCCTTGCTTTAAGTTCACGGGCACCATCGCCGATGAAGACTGGATGTTAAGTGCAAACTGTTTCAGCATGTCATCCGTCACTGTTTTCGTTCCTGGCATAAACAACATGTTCCAGAACAAAGCCTGTAAAGAATAGAAATTCAGGCCATTGCGCTGCAGGAAACTGACTTTGTTATAGTCAGCTTTGATATATTCCTTATGGATGCGGTCCACAATCATCACATAATCCTTGGTGAACTCCAGACGTCCCACTTCCATCAGTCCAAAGGCCGTCAGCTGAATGCGTATCACATCATCCTTGCGCATATGAAGCGAACCTCCAACGGAAATGTCCTTTGAACCCGTATCAATGGAGAAATCGATATTGCTCACGATGTTCTGCGTATAGACAGCATTGTCGTACACCCTACGCATATAGTTGAGTTTCAGCTGTTCTGCATCTTCGGTGCCAGTAACGGTCTTCACATCTGTGCTGTTATCCACAACCGTCTTTTTTGTTCCACACGAAACAACCACCAACGCCATCAGCATCAGCCATAAAAACGTTTTCGTTATCGTTTTCCTTATCATCTTCATTTCTTGAGATATTTCCTAAGTTTTATTTTCCGTATAAGGACTTTTGAATCGCTGCCATTGTCGCGTGCCTTCCGCCAGAAATCAAGAGCCTTATCCATCTCCCCCACTTTTGCATGGATGTCGCCTGCATGCTCCAGAATGACAACACTCACAGTAGAATCGTTCTGTACGGCCTGATCGATATATAACTTTGACTCCTCATAGCGTTCCTGCATAAAAAGAATCCAGGCATAAGTATCCAGATAGGTACTGTTCTGTGGCTCAGCCTTGATGGTACGATAACTCATCTGTTCAGCTCTTTGCAGATCTTTGCCTTGCTCACTCAAATAATAGGCATAGTTATTCAGACAACCTATATTGTCAGGTTTCCACTGCAGACAACTGTCATAGGCAGCATAAGCCTCTTTCTCACGTCCTTTTTCATGAAGGATATCACCCATGATGGCATAGAAATCACTGACAATCTCCTTGTTGCTGCTTTCATTGATCTGGGCAACACCACGTTGAAATGAATTCAGAGCCTCGTCTCTTTCATCTTTCTGGAAATGGGCAAGCCCCATGAAATAGTAAAAAGCCATCTCATCGGGATTATACTCTTGGGCTGCCCTGGAAAGGCGAATCACCTCATCAAAGTTCTTTTTACCCCACTCAGCCTGAATCAGCTCCAAACGTACGCCTGCATTATCAGGAGCGATTTCCAAAGCATCTCTCAAGGCTTGGTTGATGCTGTCCTGAGGCATTTTCTTCAGGGTCATATAGGCCGCGTATAGTTCATGCATGTCCGTCGTCTTTTGTGGCTTAGCAAGAATGCGATGGAACAAATCGAGCACTTGTGTGGAGTCACCACCTTCCTGTTCGTTGTCGGCAACGACCTTACGCATCAATGTCATCTTGCTGTTAATAGGAGTATCCTCATTGATGAGCATCTTTTCCTGCAAGTCATTGGCCAAAGAATCTTCTCCTACATTGCGGTAATAATCGAGCATCGACATTTGAGCCATGAGATTGTCAGGTTCCATCTTCAATACGTAGTCATATTCCTTCAAGGCCTCATCAGCACGATCGTTCTGCAAAAGCCAGTTACCCATCATCACATGATAATTCATGTCGTTAGGATGCTTTTCGGAGAGTGATTTCAATTCTGCCAACTCAGCCTCCTTATCCCCTTTCAAAGCAAGGACTCTCATTCGAGCCAGCGTAATCTCCTCACTACTGCCTTCGAGACTTTCCAGCCGGTCGATCGTACGCAGCATATTGTCATAGTCTTTCTGGCGGTCGTATAGTTGAATCAAGATGTTCAGCACATCATCGCGGTCACGGGTATTGGCAAAAATTTTCTCGTAAGTCTCGATGGCCTTGGGGAATTTGCCCATACCAATGTAAATCTGCCCCAGACGTTCCATGAACGTAGTATTCGTCGGATTCAGAGCAGCAGCCCGCTCTATATCTGCCACCATCAGCGAATCGTTTTTCAGCATGGAATAATAAGCTGAACGCATGAAATACACCTCTGCCGCATTAGGATTGATTTCCTGACAATGATTCAGCAAGTCAAAAGCAGCTGCATAATTACCCTTGTTCTGTTGGTTGATGGCTTCCAGATAAAAATATTTGAAGCGCTGGGAGGTGTTATAATCTAATGGAGTATAAATTGTGGAGGATGTGGAATGATGATTTCCTTTTTTGGACGACATTGAGGCAGAACCACATGATGTCAAGGACAATGTTGCCAGCAGCAAAGCCACAATCCCCCAAAAAGAATTTATCCTATACCTAATAGAAACAATCATAATTCTACACGCTACATTCTACAATCACTTAACTCCCGTATGCCCATAACCACCGGCACCGCGCTCTGTCTCATCAAGTTCTTCCACAACCACAAAATCAGCCTGTTCATGACGGGCAATGACCATCTGTGCAATACGCTCACCATCTTCCACCGTAAAATCTTCTTGTGAAAGGTTAACCAGAACCACTCCGATTTCACCACGATAGTCCGCATCAATCGTACCTGGCGTGTTGAGCACTGTAATGCCATGCTTTAAGGCCAATCCACTGCGAGGACGCACTTGAGCCTCATAGCCTTCGGGCAAAGCGATGAAAAGACCTGTCTTGATCAACTTACGCTCCAAAGGACGAAGTACGACAGGAGCATCCAGATTAGCTCGCAAATCCATGCCAGCACTTTGTGAGGTAGCATAAGCGGGCAGTTGCTGATGCCCTTTATTTACAACTTTTATTTTCAACATTCTCGGTTTTACCTTATTTATTAAGATGCAAAATTAAGCATTTCAGTCCACATATCCCCAGTACAACAGATAATTTACGGATAATTAACAACCCTATTCAATCATGAAAAAGAGGCTTGCACAAATAACAAAAGTCCACAAACCTGGGAAAAGGGACAACAAAAGCAGGAAAGCTGACAACCTGATCAGAGAGATAAGTCAACAGAATCAGTATAATAAACAGTAATTAACAAAACAGCAACAAATCAAGGCTCAAAAGGAGTCAACACTATACAGGGAAAGACATTTTGCCACATCGCCACTTTGCCACTTTGCCACATTAAGGTGGTTCCGACTTTCGGGGATTCGTGTAGAGTACTATAGTTATTATAATATATAATATATATATTATATATTATAATAAAATTACACAACTTATAACCTACAATATTTTCACTATAAAATCTTTCAATTCACAACCACTCTCCTCTGCCTAAACCCCTGAAAGGTGCTTAATGTGGCAAAGTGGCATTGTGGCAATGTGACATTTTCGGGGTTTACATAAAAATCCCCTCCCGAAATGAGAGGGGCTGATTTTTTCCTCAAAATGTGTTCCGTTAAATAACGTTTTTGCATTTTCTCTCCGTCATTCTTGCTGCGCTTCATTGGCATTCTTGCAAGGTTTCCACGCCATTTAAGCAGCCCAGAGCCCTCATAAGTGCATCTAATTGCACGTAACTGCACGTAAGTGTATTATAAGTGCACCTAAGTGTATCATAACTGGTATTTGCGTCACCGCAAAGTATTATCTTTGCAATGAAAAAAGTGAAGAGTGAAGAGTGAAGAGTGAAGAATCCAATGGCGCCTCGGGTTTGGAACTTGAAACTTGGAACTTGAAAAGACGAAAGACGAAAAACGAAGGACGAAAGACGAAAAAAGTCATAGTCATCGTCATAGTCATCGTCGAAACATTAAACATTAACCATTAAACATTAACCATTAAACTATTAAA
>Ga0256404_1004808_pt1 | contig 24840 bp, 20 predicted proteins | sample RumenRJG_01DNA_FD_185990 | JGI IMG/M metagenome (GOLD analysis project Ga0256404, IMG submission 185990) | Bovine rumen microbial communities from Lethbridge, Alberta, Canada - RJG_01 | ecosystem: Host-associated > Mammals > Digestive system > Stomach > Rumen | place: Canada: Alberta | collected... | reverse complement strand
CATACTGATATTGTTTAAAAATGGAATTGCTAGTTCCCGTTTTTACAATATCAGTATTTTTTTGCAATCTACCGCATCAACAACCCGTCAGCTCCTGCTGATGCTCCCCGGAAGGGGTTCGTACAACTCTCAACTATTCTGTTATCAGAGTATTTATGCCATTTTTCTCGTCCATACTGAGACGACAAGTGACATTCCAGTCGGCATATGTGAACAATCTTATAGAATATACAACGTTTTGGGATGATGCAGTTGTGATGCCATCACCAACTCCAGATGGAAAGTGGAACAGGACAGATGTGTCCGACTTGGCGCCCATGGTATTCCTGTATTCCAGATACTATGATGAAGATGCTCCATTCAAGGAAACCACACCTCCATCAGTTGCTCCCTATGCATCTCGAATTGTTGCCGCATATCGTACAGGTGACAGTTTGAGCTATTTCCTCTTAGAAAGGCTTCTTGTTATTTTCGGCTTGTCAGAGTGGGATACGACATTGTCTATTCTTGAAGAAATAGACAGAATCATACCGGAAACAGAGTGGTATGATTATAGCCAAATGTCCTTTATTTATGTTTTGTATCAATTGGGGCTAAAGATGGATGCCGTTCCAAAGCAGGTCGAAGAGATGATGATACGTAACTGTACTGAATGGACTCGACGATGCCGTGGCTACTTTTGTGCTCACAATAGCTCGAAAGCGAACCCATTGCAGATGTACAAAAGAAATGTTATGTCTTGGTATGCCATGGTATGGTGCTCGCGAAATGGAGATTTAGCGAACTCGGATGATTCAAGCGTTCCTGTGTTCCGAGATATGATTAAAGAGGCTATTTCCACCCGAGATAAAGAGCTCCTTGTCCATCTGATTAACTGCATCGCTGAGCTTATAACAGACTCTGGCGATATTCATACAGCTCTAGAGCTTTTAAAGACAATCTTCAAGGCAATTCCATCTAAAAATGTTTTAGACGAATTCGAACGGAATGCGATCAAGCGGTACCCGGATACATGTTTCGATATTATTACAATGATCGGGAATATCCTTGGTGTGGCCAAAAACTATTACCCCACAGAGGTGAATGACTTTCTTACTCGTGGGATTGTTGGCCTCCACTTTCCTGGAATCTCAAAATACAAAGATGATATTTTATCATACAATCCTTCAGGGGAAAAACTGTCAGACCTACTTACACACAAATTCGGCAATTTCATAATTTGGGCATTAATACATGAGGATAGTGTTGACGAAGTGGTTGCAAATTGCCTTAAAGAGGCTCCTAATTCTCCGGATAGCGCCGCATGGTTTGACAAGTGTGTTAGAATTATTATGAGAACATTATTGAAAATCAAGATTTGATGCTATGAGAATAATTCTTAACTTAGTATTTGCCATTAGCGCATTATCTGCGCTGGCTAACAATGAAAATTATAATAATATGAAAGTCATCGCACATAGAGGGGGCGCTTCTTTAGGGCCGGAAAATACTATCACCTGTATTGAAAGGGGTATAAATTCAGGAGCAGATGCTATTGAAGTGGACGTTCATCTTAGTTTAGACGGTTTTTTGGTCGTATGCCACGATGAAACGATAAACCGAACGACAAACGAGAAAGGAAAAATTGAGGAACTTACGCTTTCACAAATTAGGCATGCAGAGATTAATTATGAAGGTATTAAAGAAAGAATACCAACCCTTAAGGAAGTTTTACTAACGGTCAAAGACAGGTGCCCACTGCTCTTAGAAGTTAAGAAAAGCCGCGACAGTCAATACCCTCTTATTGAAGACAAGATAGTCGCACTCGTTGATAGTCTTGGAATGAGAGAACAAATTGTACTTCAATCGTTTAATGATAGTGTGTTGAATCGTTTCCATATTATTGCGCCAGATATTCCAACAGAAAAGCTTTTAGTGTGCAGACTTCCTTTTGGACTTGCCTACGACATTAAGGTACACCGATTCTCAGTCAGTGATTATCCGCACGTGCGGTCTTTCAATACGTATAATGGACTCACAACGCAGAGATTTATTAAAGAAGTTCACAATCAGGGAAAAGCCGTAAAAGTTTGGACTGTAGATAAGCCCCGCAAAGTTAAACGAAACGTTGATGCAGTAATTACTAACTGTCCACAAGACTTTGTTAATTATTAAACCTTCCCCCTATGCCCACCTTCAACCCCACACTCCCGCTGGAACGGGAACTCGGAAAACAAATCTACCAGGCCCTGCAGGGGCCGGTGGTGGAAACCATCCTCAAAACCGCCAAGGACGGCTCCGGAGACGATTACTGGCGCAGCCGCATGGAAGGCCACTGCATGAAGGTGGACAAGGAAATCCTTCCGGACTTCTACGCCCTGTGCCAGGATGTAAAAACGCGCTTGAGTTTCAAGGATGCCGTTGACTTTTACGTCACCGGAGACAGCACGCTCAACGCCTTTTCCGTGGCGGCCGAAGACGAGGGCCAGCCGCACATCGTGAACATCAACTCCGCGATGTTCGACCTCATGAGCGAGGAGGAACTGCGCTTTGTCATCGGCCACGAACTGGGGCACATCATCAACAAGGACTCCGCCCTCAAACGGCTTATCTACTTCGTATTCCCGCCGGATACCACCAATCCGCCCATCACCCTTCAATACAAGATCCGCCTGCACGACCAGCTGGCGGAACTGGTGGCCGACCGCTACGGGTTCCTGGCCAACGGCAACCTAAACGCCTGCGTGACGGCTTTCTATAAGATGTCCTCAGGACTGGACCTCGCGAAAATGAACGTGAGCATTGACGCCCTGCTCTCCGACAATCGCAAGCGCCTGGACTACTTCATGAAGGGAAAAGGCCTTAGCCGCTACGACCATCCGGTTAACCCCATCCGTGTACAGGCCATCCACCTCTTTGTCACCGCCAAAGACGAAAAGGAGCTGGAAGACGGTATGGATGAGCTCATCAACATCCTGCTGAAAGTGGGCAACGGCCCGCTGGACGAAGACTTGTCCGTGTTCATGGCATCGGCCGGCCTCATTGTGGCCAACGCCGACGACCGCGTAACGGAAAAAGAGATCGAGCATATCATCCAGAACCTCGCCAATCTCCAAATCTTCCCCAAACGCTTCCTGGACGCAGTTGCCAAGTCAGACGTGTCCAATCTCTTCGAGCAGTCGGTTCAAAACATCCTCTCCCAGAACCCCGGAATGCGGGATGGCCTGCTCGCCTACATGATGGGGCTGGTGATGTCCGACAAGGAAATCTCCGAGAACGAGATTGGCCTCATCTACGGATTCGGTGACAGCATCGGCTTCTCCGAGAAGGAGATTTCCCAGAAGTTCGCCGAGATGATACAGCGGAATTACGTACCTTCTTTGGAGTCCATCTGCTAATTTCTATCTATCATATTGATAGATTAGACATAATTTCCTATCTTTGTAAGATAGAAGACTCACATAGTCAATAACAACCGGATGAAAAGTATAACCAAGACCTTATTTCTGCTTGGCACAGCGTTGCTGATTCTCGCGTCCTGGAACGCCCAGGCCGATGATTCCCGCGCCATGGCCGCAATGAAGCAGGACTATCCCGGACTGATGTCCCTGTATGGAGACCGTATCGCCGGACAGAAAGCCCACTACATTTTCGTGGTGGATGTTTCCAGTTCCATGCTGCCCTATGAGGGCACGGTCAAGACGAATATACTCCAGTTCCTGGATGCCGTTCCCGACGGAGACCAGATTTCCCTCATCAAGATGTCGGACGAGAGCCATACGGGCTACGTGGGGCTGCTGAAATGCACCCCGCTCTCCCAGGATGTACGGGCGTCCATCTGCGATGTGGTGAACGGCTTTAAGTTCAACCGGAACGGATCCAGCGAGGACGGCTCCGACGGCTTCACGATGGCCAAGACTGTCATTGATGCCATCAACACCGTGGGCAGTAACGACCTCACGTTCGTCTATATGCTTACGGACTTCGAGTACTGGACCCACAAATTCAAGTACGACAAGAATAAGGAGGACTGGGCTTCGCTGCTGTCACAGCTCCCTGAGACCAAAATGGGAGGCATGTGCAAGTACGGCATCGAACTGAACTCCGGCGGCAAGCTCCGCCAGGAGGCCATCTTCAAGAACGAACTGGACCGCATCTTCGGCAAGGTGGAGTACCAGTCCGTCAGTTCGGCCGCTCTGCTCTCCAACTGGTTCTCGCACATTGCTACCGGCGTGATGTCCGTGAAGCTGAACTCGCTGCTGAAGACCGACTGGAAGCAGGTGGACGAGTCCGTGGCCAGCAAGGTGACTGTTTCCGGCGATCAGGTGAAGTTCCGTCTGGACGCCTTGGACACGCCGCTGGTTAACGGTGCTACCGTCACCATGCGCACGGACAGCCGCTGTTTCCAGCCCATCGAGTCCGAGGGCCCCTTCCCGGGCAGTATCACCGTCGGCAAGCTGGTTCAGCCTTCCACCGACAAATCCTTCCTGCCGGACTTCATCGAATTGGGTGGCGGCAACTATGAAGCGCAGATTGTCCTCCGTTCGCCCTATGCCGATGAAATCAGCCGCCTGCAGGGTGTCTGTGGCGAAGTGGCGGGGCAAGGGGACGCTGTGAACCTGAACCGTACCGATTCCGGCAGGTTGCCTTCGGCCATCGTGTGGAACTCTACGCTGCCGATTTGGCTGTGGGTTATCATCATCCTGATTATCCTCGCAATTATCGCATCCTTTGTCTATCAGTTCCTTTTCACCAAACTGAACCGCAAGTGGATGGTATTCGTCAAAGCTTCCAGCCCGGACGGCACTTCAAAGCGCTACAACCTGGATGAGGTGGTGGCCCCGATTACCATCGGCGGTGCGGATACCGACCTGCCGGTCAAAGATGCGAAATGGAGCATCAAGGTGTTTACGGAGCGGCATAACCCCGCACTCTTCTTCCTGAAGAGCGGATATTATATGGTCCTGGAGCAGGGCGACTTCGCCGATGTCCAGACCGACAACGACTACGACCCGCGCACGGTAAGCGTGGGCGAGAAGGTTTTCTTGTACAAGGCCGGCAAATCCGGCTCCGTGACCGTGAAGATTGGGGAAAGAGGTAAGACACGTTACCAGATTGATTTGAGTTAAAAAACATTGCACGATATGAAACAAGTACTATTCATCGGATTGGGTGGCTGTGGCCTTAAAACCGTTTCCCAGCTTTCAAAGAAACTCGCAGTTCAGGGTGAACCCGGAGCTGAATACCATTACCTCTACTTCGATACGGACGAAGAGACCCGTGCGGCAATCAACAAGTACGAAATGTTGATTCCTCTCAGCCAATTTGTCAACGTGGGCGATACCAACCCTTACAAGGTGTACACCCAGGCGACCAAGGGATCGTCGCCGCGTGACGTCCGCCTGCTGGAGTGGGCCATTTCCCAGGAACCGGGACATCTGGTATTCCCGAACCAGCTCCTGTCGGACGGCGCCCAGGCGAACCGTATGGTAGGCCGCACGGCCATTCCTCAGCATAGTGATGACTTCTATAACGCCATCGAGAAGCAGATCAACGTCTTTGCAGAGTTCGCCAAGAACTCCGGCGAGACGGTCGAACCCGACATCTGGGTGGTCTCTTCCTGCTGCGGCGGAACTGGCAGTTCCATCTGCATCGACACCCTGTACCTGATTGACCGCATTGCCGGTCAGAAGGGCTTGCAGGCCAGCGTCAAGCTTATCCTTTACATGCCGAAGCCCTTCATGGACGTGAACGTGGGACTTCACAATTATCCGCTCAACGGCTACGCTTTCATGTGGGAGCTGAATGCCTTCGAGCTGGCCATCCGTGATGGCAAGCCCGACATTTTCAAGCAGTTCAGTGCCTGCCCCTGGAACATCAAGTTCGAAGGTGACGAGCGTTTCAACCTCTTCAAGATGGTCATCCCCGTTGACGTGGAAACGGACCGGAATACCCGTATCCCGCTGGAAGACCTTTATCCCACCACCGCAGAGATGATCTACTATCTTGTGGTCGGCAAGGGCGCATCCAGCATTGAAGGGATGCTTTCCAATTCCCTCAGCGATGCGAGAAGGACGTCCGCCGATCTGGAGAGGGACTTCAAGCACTCAGATACTGAATTCCTCTGGGGCACCTGGATGGTTCCTTACGGCTACCGCGTAATCCGCAAAGCGAACAAGGAACTCCGTGATTACATGAAGAAGCGTGCGACGCTGGAAATCCTGCGTTACGGACTCCTGGGCGAAAAGATTGCCAATGATGAAGATGTCCGCGACGCTGCCAAGAAGGCATTCGCTTCCGAGTACATCCTTCCTTACCTCTGTGAGGTGGATGGCGCCAATGCCGGAGAGGAAAGCGTACAGGCCGAATTGGACGAGGCTTTCAAGAACCTGAGCCGTCTGCCGGTCGATGGTCTTGACGCTCAGCGGATTGATGGTTTTATCAAAAACATTGCCCGCAATATAGAGGATCTAAAGCCGATACGCAAGAAATACTACGATGAAGTTTGCGCTTCCATCAACAAAGGTATCAGCAAAACCGTGGCCAGTCACGGAGTCCAGTACACCATGGATTTGCTACGGATAGTTGACAACTACTATCTGGAGAAACTTTGGGGCGGCGCCCTGAAGAATATGGAGGTCGAGGCCACGGACGATGCGGAAATCTTGCTGGGCAAACTCCGTTCCTTCGCCTCCCAGGGCATCAACAAGAAGAACGTTTCCGCAGCGGCCGATACCGGAAAGAAATACGCCGAGGCCGTCAAGCTGTCCATCACCTACAAAGTCGTCCGCGAAATCATCAAGGCTTTGACCGAAGATCAGGTTGGCTATTTGGAAATCATCCGTAATGGTGACGGCGAGCACATCGGTCTGTACCAGTTGCTTAACATTCTGAACGCCAAGGTGAATGAGGCCCAGAAGGACTTTGACCTTCTCTGCAAGAATTTCCGTGACACCAAGAACGACGCCCTCACAGTTTATCTGCCCTCACTCTATGAGATCGCAGGCGGCGATGAAGGGAATGACTGGAAAGAAGGAAGCCTCTTCGAGGAACTCTACTACGAGTCCATCCTTCCTTATGACAAAGAAGCGGCCAAGGGTCCCAACGGACGCAAGATTCCCGCCCGCCAGACGGAAGGCAGCAACAAGGGTATCAACATCTATCTGGGCCAGCTGATTGCCCAGAGCAGCCTGGATGTGTTTGTCAAGCTGGCCCTGTCCACGCCCAAGGTGGCCCGCACCGAACTCGACACACTGGTTTCCAAACAGCTCTCGCTTGTCCTGGATGACGCCATCAGCGCCAGCGGTACGGTCGCTTCCAACTGGATGGCCCAGAGTCTTGAAGATTTCGTTGCCCAGAACGGAGACGAACTCAAACTGGACATGCTGACCAATCCCACGTTGATCCCTATCCTTTACCCAACCAAGGTGGCCCACACCCAGCCCGTCAGCACCAGCTTGCTCTATGTCGGCTCGGACAAGAAACTGGCCCAGGCATTCGGATACCGTGACAATGTCAACAACACCCAGTTCGTACAGGATGCCGGAATGACTGACCGTTTCCAGATTATCAAGATGCCGGTCGGTCTGGATTTCTACTCCTATAAGTATTTCGACACGCTCCAGAGCAATTACTATGCGGCCCGTGAATCCATCCTTGGCCAGAAGGAAGGATGCCATCTGCACAAGGCATTCCGTTTCCTGGATCTGGACAAGGCGATGACCTCCATCAAGACGCCCGAAACGCTGGGCGCCATGAAGTTGTTCCTGAAGGGACTGTTCCTGCAGAAAGTGGTGGATGTCCTCAAGGAGAAGGAGCCGGCAGCTTATCAGGAACTGATGGGTGTCTATGACGCTATCTCCGGATTCAGCGAGCCCGCTGCCTCAAGTGGCGGAGAAATCGACCTGCTCGCTTCTGTCGGCCTCGGAGGCCCTTCCGGGAGTCCGCTTGACCTGGGTACGACCACCGTGCACGACTGTTTCTTCCGGGAAACCATCGTCAAGGGAGACCGCACGCTGAGTCTGAAGATTACGACCAGCCCATGCCTGCTCGACACTGCCAATCACCTCGTCGTGGATGCGGGCACGATCGAGTTCCTGCTTGCCGATGTCACTACGCCGCAGGCCCTTGCTGAAGCCCTGATGAAAGCCAACAAGTCGGGGCAGACGCTCCTTGACCAGCTCCAGAAGATTGCTGTCGTCGAAACAGCCCTTACCACCAGCGCTGTGAAGGATGCATTCTTCCGTGTGAAAGCGGATGCCTTGACCCGCGCCCTTACTCCCGGACCGGATGACAAGCCTACCTTCGTGCACTTGCTCCGTTCCTGGCTCAAGCGCAACCTGCCCGAGCACGAAATCTATCTGAATGAGATTAGGCAATTCTTTAACAGCGTGATCCGATGAGAACACCGCTTTGGATACTGGACTTTACTGAAAACAGCCGTTCCGCCAGATTCTTCGATACCTGGTGGAAGGCTTATATGGAGAATTCCTCCCAGCCTGTCCCGCCGGATGACAAATGGTTCTTTGTCTCATCCTGTGCAGGCCGCAAATATGAGGAGATTCTCGATGACGCCGGCCACCTGACGCTCCAGCGCGACGGGCGGGACCCGCTGATTCCCGTGTTCAAGTATAAAGGACGCGAGGAACAGAAGGTTTTGAACGTGGTCTTCATCGGTGATATCACGGATGAAAGGAACACGATTCCATTCTTCCACTTCTGGGCCACCAAACTTCGCCTCGCCCTTTTGGAAGACGAGACTCAGTGGACAACCCTCAAGCGCGTCCATTTCTACGGTATGCTGTGGCGTCCGAATACGGCCGCCGTTGCGCCCGGTGTTTCCGTAGGGACCCGCGGATTCCTGCAGGAGTTGAACGTCCTGATGAAGCAAGACATAAACCACGCTCCTTTCAGAAGCGTATGCTTCGTGGAGTCCCCGGCCGAGAAAAAAGAGAAAGACGCCGCATTTGACAAGATGTATCTGGCGACCTTGCAGCTTTCCGCGAAAGATTTCATCGGAGACAACGCAAAGCGCAGGTTCCTGGACCTGTCGGCAAGCGGAGTCTTCTTCGAGGCGTCCGTACAGGCCCAGCAGGGAGAATTCCTGCTTTCAAGCTCGCTGATGGAGAAGCTGGCCAGAAGCAAGGAACCTGCATTTTATAATGCAACGGCTGCTCAGGAGTATGTCGATGCCGACATGGACACGCTTGAATGCTTTGAGGCCCAGAGTATCGTCAATAGTTTGAAAGAGGATTGTCCTGCATTGAATTCCAAAACCTATGCGTTTGATATCGAGCCTGGGATTTCCCCTTGGTCAACCAAACTGAAAAAGGTCTGGTCCGACTACTACTGCGATTTCATCCCCAATTACAAGAAGAACCTGGTCAACCGCGTAAAACGCGGCCTGAAAACTTTTGCCCGGGATTACAGGGAGAAACTGTACGCCAACCAGAAGGCCACCATCACCTCGCTGGCCGAACTGTTGCAAAAACAGGTCTTCCGCATCTTCGTTGATCCGGGCGCATCCAAGTATGTAGGCCTCCAGCAGGCGGAAAAGATACTTGCCGATTATAAGCAGCGTATCCACGATTTGTCCAGCGGTGAAGCCAGCATCCAACCGTTCGGCATTCCTGACGAACTGAAGGGCGCCGCCAAGCAGGCGCAGGCCGAGAACCGGACACCGCAAGACGCTCTTGCCGTCCTGGAGCATAAACTGGCCCATCATCCCGTCATCGTGCTGGCCATGCTGCTGCGCACGCTGATCCTTGGCGGTCTGTTGGCGTTCCTCGCCTGGACGTATCTCCCGCTTTTCCTGAGCGCCGGCGCCGTCCTGGGGTGTACCATCGGTGTGGGTGTATTGCCGCTCCTGATAGGCATCCTGGGCCAGCGTGCCCGCCGGGTTAGGATTGAATCTCTGAAGCAGCAGTACATCGGCGTTATGCTGAACCGCTGTCAGGAAGAGCTCCGGAACGAGATTATCCAATGCCTTCATACGACCTACGATGAGATTGCAGCCTACTGCAAATGGTTGCAGAAGAACAAACTGGAATTCCTGGAAGAGCACCTGAGCGTCATGTCGCCTGCGGATTTCTCATTTGAGGAATCCCCGGTGTTGCAGCCGCTTATCAAAGCCGGGAAGGCCAAACCGAAAAGTGAGGAGAACACGGTTCTCATTCCGCCCGTGTCCGTGGAAGATATCTCGGACGAGCAGTTGACCGGCTCCTTCGGCCGTCAGCCCCTTCTTGACTTTGGCGGAGGAATCCCGCTGCACCGGGTGAACATCGACGGTGTGGACAAGGATATCCAGGAAGTCATGAAGAAGGACGTCATCATGAGCGGACTTGTCAAGGACTTGATGAGCGCCCGGGCTACGGTTAAGCAAAGCATTGAGCGTGAAGCCACCTTCATTTCCAAGGACGTGAAAGGGAAAACCTTGCTTCTGCTGGATGTTTCCGGCAGTATGTCCGGAGAGAAGCTGGAAGACCTCAAGAAAGCAGTGCATGCCCTGGAAGAAACCTACAGCGTGGATTGGATTGCCTTTGACAGCGATGTCGTGTCGTCCAGTTTCGTAGAGGGGGCCAATATCGATTCGCTGCAGGCCAATGGTGGCACCAGTTATATCGCGCCGCTGACTCTTGCCGCCGAGAAAGTTCATGAGGACCTGTATGATGACATTATTCTCATCAGCGACGGCGAACCATTCGAAAAGGTGGAGGATATTCTGGCCGTTGCCTTGCAGCTTGAACAGCCGCTCAATACCATTTCCATCGGCACCGACGGTGCGGATGTCATGAAAGAACTGTCCGAAAGGACTGCTGGCATCCAGATTGTCGTTGACGAAGTGAAGGAAATCATCCGTTGGGAGGGCAAGATGCAGGCCATCGTCCAACTGGGCGAGGTTGGAGAGTTTACCTTCGGCCAGCTTCTGGCCAAGTGCCATATCCCGGGCTGCGCCAAGGCGCTCCGTGCTTTTGTGCGCTCCAGGATGCGCCAGGAGGCCGTTACGCTGAATTCCCTCATAGCCGATTATCCCGGGCAGGGACTGGAAGAATGGGCTTTCATCACGAAGAAATGCGCTGCGCTTTCCCACACGGCCAATGTTCAGGAGGAGCAGTATTTCCTGGTGACGAACGAATGCGCGTCCACCGATGAAGACTTCCGGAAAGTGCTTGACCGGATGGTATCCGCCCCGGAGCAGGTCGCCCTGGAGGATCCGTTCATCCTGGCGACGCTGTTGTATCTCAGGGCTTTGAACCTGAACGATTTCGCCTGGGCCGGCCTGGATGAGACCTGCGCGGATCTGAACGACCGTGCCGCTCTCAAGGCTCTCCTTCCCGAAGGGACCATGATATGCAATTTGTTTGACAGACCTATCCGATAAGCGCCATGATTCAGTCCATCCTTTTATTGTTGAAAGCGCTGGGTGAAATTCTCGGCGTCGGCCTGTTGCTTCTGGGCCTGTTGTTCCTGATCTGCCCGTTCGCCATTGTCTGGCGGGTAGAGCCTTCCGGAAGGAAACGTAAAGTCGGTTACCTTTGGAAGATCAAAGGCGAATGCATCCTTTACGATTCCATTCTTCCCATTTTCTCTTCGTCGAGAATCGGTTTTATTCGTGGATATGAAGTCCGTCCGCTTGTGACCAACATCCAGCAGAACAAAGTTCAAAAGACGCTGGGCACGTTCTCGGATGACGGCAAAGTCATGGATTTGACCGGTCGGGAGGTCGCGTCATGTGAAACCCCGGGTGAGAAATCTACAAAAGTCACAGACAATAGCGGTGAACTCGTCGGATATGTGAGAGGTTCCCTCCGTTCAGGGCAGGACCTGATTGTCCGCGCCGCCGGATTCGCCGCGCTGCGGGAAAAAGAACAACAGGACTCTTCCGTTTTCGACGTCCGTGTCGGCTTCATGGATTTGATGCTGCCGTCGGCTGTGATTTACATGATCCTGTTCTATCCGTTGATGCTTCTCACGAAGGCCATTGCGGAGAATGTCCCGAACCTGTATATGCTTGTGATGCTCCTGTGGTTCGCCCTCATCATCATCGTGATGTACGTAGTCAAATATGAGAAGACGATGAAGAACGACTCCATTGACTACCTCATCGGCCTCATTGACCGCAACGTAGGCGTAAAGGGCTGGAATATATGCATCATTATCGCCGCCTTTATTGCCTTCCGTGTCGCGGATGCCACGATTTACCCGCTGTTTGCCGTAACGCTGATTGCGTTCCTTTGCAATATGACGTGCTTCAAAGGGCTCTGGCACATCGAAGAACCGTCATCGGGCTGGTCCGGAAGGATTCCGGCAGTTCCTGCACCCAAGCCTGTTCCTGTCGGGACAAAGCTTGTCACGCGTGACTATTCCTGGAAGAAAACGCTTAGTTTTAAGGGCATCTCCGCGGACGATACCCTCCAGCTCAGCTTTACGGAATCCGATTTCAACGGAGTCAATTCTCCGGTGCGTCAGGCCAATCCCTTCCGTAATGGCCCCATCACCTCGGACGAGGACCTGGTGAAACGTGCCAAGGAGGTGCTTGCCGGAGCCAAGACATCAGACGGCTGCGAAGAGACCGCCCTTGCGACGATTCTCAACAGCGCCTACCAGCTTACTTTGCAGTACGGTCTGGCCGACTTTGAAATGTACGACCTTCTGCTGGGCTTCGTCCAGGCTAACGTGCATTATGAGACGGATGACAAATCGGAGTCCATCGGCAATGTGCTGGAGTATTTCCGCTATGCCTGTGAGACGCTGTACGACAAGGAGGGTGACTGCGATTGCAAGTCCGTCCTTGCATACCGGCTCTTCAAGAAGCTGGGCGTGGATGTGGATTTGGTCGAAGTCGCTTCCGGTGAGACCGACCATCGCAACCATGTGGCCGTCGTGCTCCACAGCACGCCTGGGGCCAAGGTCCAACTCCCGCCGGACTACAAGGAATATGCTCCCGGAAAGGGCGTGTACTGCGAATCGACGGGTGCCGGATTCCACCCTGGCGATGTCCCCAAAGATATAGACAAAGATACGATAACCGTTATAAGCTAACTATTGCTATGGCAAGTGCAGATATCAAGTCCATCGGTCTGTTCATAGACGGTAATTATTTCAGGCTGATTGACGAAGGCCTCAAGGCTGAGGGCCGCAGGGTTAATCTGAAGGGCCTCATTAAATTTATCCAGAAGAGTATTGCCGAGAAGTACGACCTGGAGTCCAGTTCATGCATCGTTACGGAAACGCATTTCTTCCGTGGCCGCTATAAGGCGTATGATGCCAAAAAGCTCAACCTCCTGCTGGATGACCGGAAGTTTGAGGACCGGCTGATTGAAAATGATGTCGTGTTTCATTATAAACATGTGTACGATCTGCCGGACGGAACGCCTCATGAGAAGGGTATCGATGTCTGGTTCGCGTTGGAAACTTATGAGCTAGCTATGTACCGCGATTTTGATTTCGTGGTCATGATCACGGGTGACGCGGACTATGAAATGCTCGCTCGTAAACTCAAGTCCTTGAAGATTCCAGCCGTCCTTCTCTCGTGGCACTACGATGACCAGGATGCGACAGCCAAGGCCCTGAAGGAAGAGATTTCTTTCCAGATGAATATTAACTCACTGCTTCAGGCCGATCCTTCTTTGAAGAATTACATCACCGAGGCAGCCAGCTTATAAAACATGACTGAACAGGAAATCATACAGGGTCTCATCGACCGGGATGAGCACATCACCCAGGACTTTTTCTTCCATAGGTGCCAGCCGCTCATTTTCGCCATTATCGGCAAGTTTTACCCTTCTGGAGCGGACTATGATGAGTTGGTGAACGAGTTGTATCTTCACCTGATGGATGACAATGCACGGCGCCTCCGTATGTACGAAGGCCGTGCCTCCATCTACCAGTGGCTCAAGATGGTGGCAAGGAATTTCTTCCTTGACAAAAAAAATCGTGAGCGCGTGATAGAAAACGAGTCCGATGATCGTCTTTTAGATAAAGCTAAAGAAGTATTAACGGATAATTCTGATCAAGAAGCGGTGATGGACGTTACGGCCATACTGGATCAGATCGATAATGAGAAGTATCGTCTTGTGATTCAGAAACATGTCATCGAAGGTATGAGTTTCGATGACCTGGAAAAGGCGACCGGTATCAAGAAGGCAAATCTCTACAACATCAAGATGCGGGCGCTCAAGGCGCTGGAGAAGATTGCTCGTATAGCCCGGGCCAAGGGTGACGTCTTGTGCGCGGTCCGCTGCGAAGAGTACATTCTGCATTGCTTCGGAATCCATGAATCCCTGAATGACTTGAAGGAACTGGCCATGGAAAAGGGCTGGCTTACTGATGACGGCGCCTATGTCAATGACTTGGGCAATACTGCGGCGGAATTCGGCCTGACGGTTGAGAAACTCGACGACGCGACGCTTCAAGATATTATCAAGGCCATAGAAGAAGGAAAGCAGGTGATGGCTGCCGTGGATGGCGGTGAACTGATAGGTGACCCGCTGGAAGAAAGGATTGAAGACGTAATTGTCGGCAAGATTGTGGACCACTGCGTTGTAGTTCTGTCGGCATCCGTGCAGAATGACGAAGTGGCCCTCTATGACCCGGCCTTCGGCCCCATCCCTCTCACCGTTTCCATCGCCCACTTCCTGGATGCCTGGGAAGACTCCAACTATCACTGCATTTTGGTTAGCAAATAATGCGGGAAAAGAATAGCGCCCTGATAGGGAACCTGGCGTGCTTTACGGCTTACGCTATTTTTGGGTTCAACATCATCAGCTGCAAGAGCATTGCCATCGACGGAAATATTACGCCGATGGCTCTGTTTTGCCTGCGCTCGTTCGGGGCGACGGCGCTGTTCTGGATTTGGTCGCTGTTTACGGCTCCACGTGAGCACATTGAGAGAAAGGATGTCTGGAAGGTGGTCATTGCTTCATTCCTTGGCCTATTTATGACACAGCTCTCGTTCCTCTTTGCCATCACCAAATGCACGGCCATTGATGCGTCTATCATGAGCACGCTAAGCCCTATCATGACGCTCATCATTTCGGCTATCGTCATCAAAGAAAAGATTACATGGAGCGGGGTAATGGGCATTGCGCTCAGTCTTATCGGCGTTTTCATTCTCATCTTCAACTGCGTCTCCATCCGTTCCGGAGCCGACTCTACGTCTATCTGGGGTATCCTTGGAATGGTGTGCAACACCCTTTGTTTTGCCTCTTACGTGGGCATCTTCAAGCCGCTTATCCAGAAGTATTCAGTGGTGACATTCATGAAGTGGATGTTCCTCTTTTCCTCACTGATGGCCCTGCCGTTTGCGTTCAGTGCCTTTGGGGCATCCAACCTCTCCGCTGTGCCGATGAGTGTAATGTGGCATGTGATTTATGTGGTAGTAGGCGCCACTTTCATTGCCTACTTCCTTATTCCCATCGGCCAGAAACGCCTGCGCCCGGTGCTGGTGTGCATGTACACTTACGTCCAGCCGGTCATCGCAATGGTCATCGCCCTGGCACTGGGACTTGACCATCTTACCTTGCTGAAGGTGCTGGCTACCATTCTCGTTTTCACTGGTGTTGGCCTCGTGAACTTTGTTCCTAAGACGAATATCTCCGACAGATGAGGTACATCTATCTCCCTTCCTTTAAACCTGGAGACACGTTTTATCAAGGCGTGTATGAGATTCTGAGGGTCACGGAGGCTGAATTTGTGCCGCCGCTTCATGCCAGATGTAGCACGACCCAGAAGGACCTCTCAAAAACGCTGTTTTCGGAAGATGAGAAGGAGAGGAATCTTCGCGCATACTTCGGTTCTATGCTCTCTCAGCAGTTCATCATCGCAGCAGAAGGAGATGAAGTGATTGGTTTTCTTTCCTTTAGGAATGGTGAGAAAGAAAAGTATATCTCGACCATCGCCGTCGCCACAAAAGCAAGAAAACAGGGCGTCGCGCAGGGACTGTATGAGGCGTTGTTCGATGCGATTGGGGATAAAGAGACCTACTCAACAAGAACCTGGGAGAGCAATGAATACCATCAGCGGATTCTAAATAAATTAGGCTTTAGGCTCAAGGAAAGAAAAGATGAAGGCCGCACTGATATAAACGGCAAGCCTGTTCCGTCTTTGTATTACATCAAAGTGGACTGAAATGACCGACAAACCCATTCATATCAACCCCTGGCTGGCGGAACGAATCAAGGAGTTCCGCGAGCAGAGAGGTGAAGAGATGTTGCGGAATGATTACGAAATAGTCCGCCGCATGGGGAGCAAACTGTCGTGGGAGCAACTGTTGGCGCATCGGGCTCTTGATTCGGCAATGCGGTGGGACCCGTTCCTGATGACCCTCGCTTGCAGAACGGGTCTGCCATCAAGCATTTGCGAGCATTTCTATAGCTGCCATATCGATACCGTTGCCGATATGCTTCAGCTGTCCGAAGAGGAATTTGCCGAGTTGGCTCAAAAAAGAGGCTTTGACCTTAAACCCATCAAGGACTATCTCCAAGGACACGGATACAAACTGCTGAGTTGTCCGGAAAAAACTTACAAACTGAGTACATTGCCATTCATTCCGTCGGCGCGTGTGCTGATAGAGGACAACATCTGGATGGCGAGAGAGGAATGGACTTTTGACATAGAACGCCCTTCTCGCACGTCTATGTGGTTCGATACCTACTGCTCAAAATATGAGCATGCTGAAGGCGAAGAGATGCTTCGTCAGGAACTGAACGAGGTGAAACCCGGTCCGGGCGAAGAAATGCCGGATGATTTCAAGGAATTCTTCCAGGCTGTCAATACGCTTTTCGATGCGTATGAGTCCATTTGTGAATCTCAAAACATCAAGCCGCTCTATTTCAGGCCAGACGACCTGCCATGTGAAGCCAAAGATCTTAAATTCTTCCAGAACTGCCGCTTTCTCGAATTGAGAGAACTGGCACTTCTCGCCGTCATCGATATCTTTGAGCGAACCTACCTCTTTAAGCACTATACTGTCGGGAAGTATCTAAGTGCAACAGATGAGGAAAAACTGAATATGGCCGAGGTGGAAGAGGAAAATCAGGATTTCCAGTTACTCCTCATTACCCACGTAGAAATTCGGGTGGATTTTGATTGCGTCATGGATTATATTAAAACTCTCGCATCAGCAGCCGGAAAGCCTCAAGTGCAGCAAAAGGTTGAGACGAATCCGGAGAAACACGCCCTGAACGAGAAAATGGACCCGGTCAATCCATGGCTGGCGGAAGCGGTCAAGGAAGTCAGAGTAAAGTACACGGATAACTATCTCCGGGTGCGATATGTTTCATTCCTGGATGATTGCCCGGAGAAAGACTGGACCGGATTCCTTGAAGAACTGGCGCTATATAATAAAACAAGAGATAACGATTTCCTTCTTACAAAACGAAAAGATTTCGGCCTTCCGCAGCGCCTGACGGATGTGCTCAATACCCTTGGTGTTGATGTCGTGGCCGATTTGATGCAATTCACGATTGAGGAGCTGACGGAAATGCTGGAGCAAAGCGGAGAATCGGTGGAACTGGTTGTGCAATTCCTGGCCAATCATGGGTATAAACTCTACAGCTATCCTTCATACACGTACAAAATGCCTCTGGAATCCGTTGACCAAGAGAAGAAAGAGCAGGCGGGCGTGATAAAAGATGCCATGTCAAAAGCCGATTCCATCATGAAGGACAACGACGTCCCGCTGGCCGAGCGGGTGGAGAAGGTCCTTGAAAAATACAAGGCCAACGAGCACCTGGCCCGTGTCGTGGACATAGATCTCAAAACGCAACTGGCGCTGATGATTGACTACGGCCGTTTCTGCGAGGAGTATATGCAACAGTTCCCGGAAGTTGCCAAAGAAGCGGCCGGCGTAGCGCAGCGGGCGCTCTACTTCTCGGAGCTGATTCACGGGGAAAAGGGACGGAAGACGGCAGGCGTTCACCGGCTCAACGGGGCCATCATGACCAGGCTCGAAAAGCATAGCGAGGCTGCCAGGCACTATGCGGCCGCTGCGGCAATTATGGAAGAAATCGCGAAGCCGGATGACATCTGGGTGGGTAAGGACTACCGTTCAGCCGCCGTGTGCAATACGCGGATTCCCGATTACCAGAAGGCGCTGGAACTGTTTTCCAAGGCCGTGGACGTGTTCAAGAATCACCCGGAAAAACCTCAGGAACTGGAGGAAACCTACTGGAACATTGCCGAATGCTACCGCCAGCTGAAGGAGAAACAGAATGAGGAGAAGTACCGGCTTCTGGCAGCGGCGATAAGGACCACCGACGAGATCTGATTACTCCACGACGTCGTACACGAACGGCGGGAAGCCGAATTCTTCTTCCAGTGCTTTGATGACCGCCGTGCCCCATTCTGTCCGGGGAATGCTTTTCATCCGCTTGTCGAAGGCGTCGATGGCCATGATGTCATCTGTCCGGCCCATTTCGCCCAGGTAGGCCAGCATCCGGCGGACTTTCGGGATGTCATAGATACTGCAAACGGGTTTGTCGGAAGCCTCCTCGTAGAGATATTTCCGGACCCACTTGAAGACAACCTCTTCACCTTCGCGGAAGCGGAGCTGCCCGCCGCTGGTCTTCAAAACATACAGGTATGTCCAGGCCGGGAGGCGCTCCGGATCGGGTTCGATGCCGGTACGCAGGCACAGCGTGGCGTAGTTGCACTTGCGGTCCAGTTCCTCCAGATGCGCCAGGATATACTCCCGGGGGCAGTATTTGACAACCACCTTGCCCATTTTACCGTCCTGGAATTGCTCCCACCATTGCTGGACAAGGGGGATGTAGTCATCTACCCAGAATTCATCACCGTACAGTTTCTCATAGATGAACTCATGCTCCTTTTTACCGCCGTGTTCCATAAAGGCCATCATCACCTTTTCCTGCATCCTATGGTCCAGCCCGTCGAAGCGCTTCTTAAGCTGCCGCTTGGCTTCCACCACCTTGCCGGTGCGACGGTTCACATAGTCGTCCAGCACCTCCTTGATGGGATAGTTGAGCCGATGGGTGCTGTTTTTTACCTTGGCCCGGTCCTTCCGGCCGTCCAGTATCCGCCCCTTTGTGACTTTGACCGCGAACCAGTCGGTGCATTGGTCAATCAGCTCCATATCGTGCCCGTCCAGGGATTCCAGCAAGCCGGTAAGCGCCGACGGGTGCAGGTCTATGACGTTTTTCTTGATATAGTCATAGACGGTGCGGTTGTGCAGTCCTTCGGCCACATCGTCGAAGAACTGCGCCTCGGCGCAATCGATCATCTCTTCTGCGGTAATGTATTTGAGCATGGACCTCATGGAAGGTACTGGTCAAGAATGTCAAGGAATTTTCCGAGGGTTATATCCTGCGGCGCGTTACGTTCTATCCGGGACGCCTCCTTGAACAGTTCGATGATTTCCTCATCGGACTTGCCCCTGAGTTTACCGTCGGCCCCATCCATGAAGATTTGCTCGAATGTACTGATTTCGCCGTTCACGGCTTCCTCGATATCATCCGGCAGCTCCAAACCGAATTCTTCCTCCAAGGCCATAATCAGTTCGATGAGGTCCAGCTCGTCCATCATGTCGGCCAGCCAGGCATCGTCTGTAAGCGACGAGCGCTCTACGCCCAGGTGCTCTGACATAAGAGTCAAGACTCTTTCTTTGGTTAATTCATGCATGTGGTTCTCATTTTATGACGCACACAAAGTTAATCAAAATCTATGGAAGTTCAGGATACAAAGGATCACGCTCCGACAGCCGAACACCTTCATTTAAGATGGGTAAAACGGCCTTCTTGAACTCGCATTTCCCCCAGAGGGCGGCACGATAAAATGTATTTACCTTGTACAAAACGCCATTCCCTACGAAAATACGGCCTCTGGCATTTTCCATTTCTTTTGGAATTGTCCCATTTACATCTGATTGATATACGATGTATTCCGGATAACTATTCTGACGGGTAATCCACCAATACTGCTCATAGGGTTGTGCCCACCTCGGAAGGTATTGCCGACTGAGTTGGCGTCCGACGATTCTCCAACCGCCTTTCTTGTCAATTTCAGCGGCCTTGTCCATAAACGATTTGCCATGAACCCCCTTTAAGCCGTTCACGTGCTGATATTCATGAATCATCTCGTGAATAAGCGTAACTTGATAATATTCTCTTGTAGTTTTCCCGAAAAGAAAAGGATTCTTTTCGTAATACTCCAGTAGTATTCGTCTCTTCCCGGTGTCATATTCCCCCAAGGCACCTCCGCAGTAATCCCTCGCAGTAAACTCAGGGACGGGTAACTTCCCGTCAAAATACTCTTTGTTGAATACATCGAACCACAGTTCCATCCATTCTTCCATGGTTTCAGGGAGTTGCTCACAAAGATTTGTAGTATCTTGAACCGGTGCATTCCATTCGGGGACGCTCTCCCATACCTGGAAATGCAGATTGTCATCTTTCGGCACTTCCACTCTTTGGAAATTGTTCCAGAGCCAAAGTTGTACTATGTTTCTTATCCTCGCCTGAATGTTCACAAAAATGTATCGCGATACGCAGGCTGCCATATCATCGGTAACAGGAATCGGTCCCTTCCCGGCATCTATGTATCGTAAGACATACTCAAGACGTTCTGGCCCTCTGGAGATGAAAAGAATTCCTTCAGCCTTTGTGCGGCGACAGATGGTTATGATAAATTCAGAGGTAGCCGAAAAGGTCAGTTTCGAGTGTTCGTAGTCTGCAATCACATATTTGTGATGTTCAGTGGACAGCAAATATAGCATATCGCTCTTGGTTTAGACAATTATAAAGACGTTGGCTGCAAGTCAATCTATCAGTCATCAAACGGCTCATTCGGGTCCTCGCCGAAGTAGTTGTCCCGTGGCCACACGCCGAACACTTCCCGGTGGTCAAGGGCGGCCTCCTCCGAAAAGAGGACCTCTCCGTTCTCCATCCACACATAGCGCTCATAACGCTTCTTCGAGGCCGGAGCTTCGGGAACGACGATGAACGGCATCCCGTTCATCATGGCCTCAAGGGCGTATTTGCGTGCATCCATCATGGCACACCAGGCGGCAGCATCCCGCAGGCACCACCGTGGCGCCGCTTTGGTTGACGATTTCTGATTGTACTGATAAGATGATACGCTCCTATAGGCGCGTTCTGATATAAAGACGGATTGTCAGACGAAATCTATCACGCAAAAATTAATTTATCACCGTGATAGATTTTCCAGCCCGGCGCGTCTTTATTGCAAATTCTTTTTTATTTTTATGGCAAAGCAAAAGACGCTCCCCAAAGACAAGGGAAATGGCATTCTGGACTATACGGAACACATGCCCCTCCTCAGAAAGATTATCAGGAACATTCTTCGGCGTGACGGAGTTAAAGAAAGACAAAGAAACTCCTATGACTAAAACAGTATCAATATCGGCAACCGCCGACCTGCACGGCCATCTGCCACAGTTGCAGGCGGCCGACCTGGCGGTCGTATGTGGCGACATCTTCCCGGGCGGGCTGGACAAGGACCCGTATGCCCAGGGTGTTTGGTTCAAGAACGAGTTTCTTCCGTGGGTGGACAGGCAGGACTGCAGCCACGTCATTCTGATTGCCGGAAACCACGACCACTGGATTGAGAAGAACAATGAGTCGCTGCGCAGGGAGTTTGCTCCTGAGGCCCTTAAAAAGCTGATTTATCTGTGTGACAGCGGGATGGAATTCAAGGGGCTGACGATTTACGGTACGCCCTGGGTTCCGACGCCGTTTGTCAATAAGGCTTTCTCCTCCAGCAATGAGGAATTCCTGCGGGAGAAGTATTCGCAGATTCCACAGAAAGTGGATCTCCTGCTCACGCACACTGTTCCTTACGACTGCAATCATATCGGTTTTTCCGAGCGGGACATGCAGGACCTTGGCAGCAAGGAGCTGCGGAGTGCGGTTGAGTCGCGCGATATCCGCTTCCTCGTCGGCGGCCATATCCACAGTTCATCAGAGCGGATTGCCCATATGGATTTCGGTTTCCGCCATACGGAAATGGCCAACGTCGCCTGCTGTGACTGCGACAAACAGCCGTCGCGCCTGGCAATACAGTTCCCCATCTCCGTGGAAAAAGACGATTCATCCGAAATCTACCGTATTGCGTGCGTCGGAGACTCCATAACCTATGGTTTTGGGCTGGACGATATCCGCAATGAGAGTTACCCGGAACTGTTGGGAAAGCTGATGGGAAGCCGCTTTGAGGTAAAGAACTTCGGCCGGAGCGGAGCGGGCCTCTGGGAAGGCGGCGCATTCCCTTATACATCAACCATCGAATACTTCCGGGCCATTGATTATGATGCCGATGTTTATGTTATCTGCCTCGGCACCAACGACCTTGTCCAGACGATTGATGACAAATTCATCAAGGCATTCAAGGAGGATTACAAAGCACTTATCAAGAGTGTGACAGACCGCACGGCAGGGTGGGTATACATAACAACTATCCCTCCTGTACCAATGCTGTACACGTATGGGAAAGACGAGCCAGTCCAAAAAATGAATCAAGCCATTGTTGAGATAGCCGAAGAAGAACACATTGAAGTGATCAACTTGTACAAGACTTTCGGCAGCAAGCCTGGTCTCTTTTCCGATGGTGTACATCCCAATCCGGAGGGAGCACGCCTCATTGCAAAAACCGTTTATCAGATAGTAAGTAATCATGACTTTAAGGGTACTTTATAATTGTATTCTCGTGAGGCTCGGCCTCCGGAAAATCCTTCCTGCGGAGATTGTCAACCGCAAGGAAGTGCGGGAGTGCGGAGAGGAAATGGTCAAAACGCATAGCGACTATATCACCTATGCCAACTCCGAAGGCAATTACGCCCGCTTGGGGGTGATGACGCGGCTTGTCGCCGCTGCCGAGTTGGTGCATAAAATGCACGGACTCAAGCTGCTCGTTTATGAGTTGTATCGTTCACCCAAGAATCAGGCAGAGCTTCGCGAAAGGGACAGGCGGGAATTGATGGCCGCCCATCCGGAATATACTGAGTCGGAACTGGATGCGGCCCTGAACAGGATTAGCGCCAAGGTCGGAGGCAGTGGTCACCAGACAGGCGGCGCCGTGGATCTTACGCTTTGCGATGAAGGTGGCCATCCGCTGGATATGGGTACGCTTTATCTGGAGCACAACGCGAAGACTGTGGCAGACTGCTTTAACATCTCCGAGGAGCAGCGCAGGAATCGGCAAATCCTTCTTGACGCTATGCAGGAAGCCGGTTTTGTCAATTACCCAGGCGAGTGGTGGCACTTCTGCTACGGAGATAAGATGTGGGCCGCCTATGCCCGGAAGCCGTATGCCATCTATGGAGAAGTTACGCCAGAGATAGTAGATAAAAATTAGCGGCATATGTGATAGATTTCGTTTGCAGGTTCGTCTTTATGGTGTAACTTTGCAAACCGAAGCGAGTCTTATGCACACGTAAAGAACATTTAGCCATAACATTTTTTTTGAACAAACAGCCGGACGAAGGTCCACTCCCGGGGTGTATTGTACCCCGATGCGAGCGACCCGGTGGCCGGCTGAGTTCATTGAAATACTTTTTTTTGTTATGGCTAATTCTTATCAGCTTGTGGCCTGGACCGACAAAGGTCAGGTCAGAATGATCCCCAGCGAAGTAACCGCTTATCTCCACGCCGAAATGGCCGTCATCGACCGCATGGCCGACAAGATCCGCTACCTCACCGTTTACGAACGCAGCGATATTTTCCGGGTGAGCCAATCCTACGAAAAGCTGGCCGTGAGGATGATGGACCTGGGCAGGACAGAGGATGCTTTCGAGCTTTACGTGCAGGCGGCACAGTGCTGCCTTTCCAGCAATGAGTGGCAGCATACGGAATGGGGAGAGATTCTCTGCAAGCCGCTCCGGGGCCGTTTCTTCGCCATGTTCTGCATCTGCAAGGATTTGGTCCGGAAATATCCCCGGCTCAAATACAACTGGGACGAGAGCGGCCTTCGGGATTCCTTGATCAGGGTCACCTGGGCATTCGATTGCTTCGAAAACAATTGGAACTTCATTGCGGGGGACCCAAAGGAAGCCCAGGCCTACTCCCGGGCTCTCAACTTCGGAAAGAATGAAGTCTATCGCCGCCGGAGGGCATAGACTTCATTCAATTCAGGCGCTTTGCGCCATTAATATCATTTTGGGACAGGGTCAGGACGAGATTCCTGGCCCCTCTTTTTTCATAGAAATAGACGCGGAACACCTGGCCGCGGGTGAGGGAGATTTTGTCGAAGGTGAAGACGAGTTTGCCGGTGGTGTCTGGAGCTATGGCCCCAAGGCCATAGACCTGTTTGGGGAACTGGGCTTTCTCGTACTGGAGTCCGCGTTTGGTGCGGCGCTTGCTTTCCACGGCGAAGCGGGGTTCCGACATCTCATAGCTTACGGCAGAGGTGTTCCGAAGGGAAACCAGCAGGAACAGCACGTCGTCCTTGTAGAATACGTTTTCGCAGAGGATTTCTATGCCGTAGTCCTTGGTTCCGATATGGTAGAGTTCTTGCTTCATTGCGGCAAATTCTTCAAGGGTGAAAGAGGCCGGCGGCGGGCCGCCGGCAGAAGAAGAGAGTGAAAAAGGAAGGGCATCCTGCCCTTCGGGAATGCGCGTGTCCACGTCCAGGCGGGCGGGGTGCTCACGGTACGCGACTCGGAAGGTATGCATAGCGCCGGTGGCCTCCAGGCAGGACATCGTGGTGCAGTAGTCGAAAGCCTCACGGGCTTTGACGGCGACGAAGTCTTTGCTGCCGTCTACAATCTTAGCAAGGATGACGCGGTCACCCAGGTTGACGTACTTGAGCTCGGAGGCAAAGCGGATGTGGACGGTCTGGGAGGTAGAGATGAAAAGGGTGTCCGGAGCCTGCGCAGAGGCGATTTCGGAGCAT
>Ga0256404_1004807_pt1 | contig 24841 bp, 17 predicted proteins | sample RumenRJG_01DNA_FD_185990 | JGI IMG/M metagenome (GOLD analysis project Ga0256404, IMG submission 185990) | Bovine rumen microbial communities from Lethbridge, Alberta, Canada - RJG_01 | ecosystem: Host-associated > Mammals > Digestive system > Stomach > Rumen | place: Canada: Alberta | collected... | reverse complement strand
CATTGTGGGGTAAGGGGATTTTATGCCTCCTTGTGGCGATTTTCACCTCTTTGAGCCTCTTTTTCTGCGTAGCCTCTTTTTCTTTCAGTTCTATTTCATTTTTTGAGGGTGGTTGCGGATTTGAGGTCGTGAATGAAATCCATATTTACTTATCTGGTTAAATATTACTGAGCTTGTATTTTATACAATTATTTAATACACCTGCAAAAGTACAAACATTATGCCAAATTCTGCATACCCTGATGGCGGAAAATAAGACCAATTATCATGAAAGTGGCGAAGATAGCCTCTGTCGGCTCCTTCACGCAAAAAGCCTCTTGCTGCATCATGCGCAAGAGGCTTTCTTTAGTAGTGGATAGGGGAATCGAACCCCTATGCCAAGATTGAGAATCTTGTATCCTAACCATTAGATGAATCCACCATCTGGTTTCCTATGAGCGAATAAAAAAGCCTTGTTGGCATGTAGCATGTTAACAGGGCTCCTATCCTTGAAGGATGTAGTCGGTAAGAGAATCGAACTCTTATGCCAAGATTGAGAATCTTGTATCCTAACCGTTAGATGAACCGACCATCTGAAGGCTATTTCCTTTGCGGAAGCTGGGGGATTCGAACCCCCGGTACGCGTAATTGCGCACGGCAGTTTAGCAAACTGCTGGTTTCAGCCACTCACCCAAACTTCCAATCCGTTGGTACTTTGACCTCACAGCATTCGTTTTCGGAATGCGGGTGCAAAGGTAGGCAAAAGTATTGGTTCCGCCAAATCTTTTGCCATCTTTTTTCCTTTTCTTCTGTTTTTTTTATTTCAGAAGCGCATCCAACTCGGTGTAAAGGTCATCTGTCTCGCCCACAAAAGCCTTCACGAGCTTGCCTTCGGGATCCACGAGCAGCTTCGTGGGGAACACGGAGACACCAAAGGTTTTAGTGATGTCGCCGGCTCCTTTGGGGTTATAGACGTTGATCCAAGGCAGCGCATGCTTCTGCACTCCGGCCTTCCAGCGGGCCTCAGTATCGTTGCAGTCAACGCTCACGACAGCGATCTTGTCCTTGTGAGCCTCATAATACGCTTTCATCTTTGGGAAGCCTTTGATGCAGTTGATGCACCAAGTACCCCAGAAGTCTACGATGACATACTTGCCTTTCAAACTCGAGAGCTTGAAGGGCTTGCCTGCAAGATCCCTGAGCGTGAAGTCAACAGCCTGTCCGGGAGCAGCCTCAGTCATCTCAAGGGTGTTCGCAGCCGGCACCATCAGCGTGTCCGCATGCGCGGAAGCCACGGCGGCCAACAAAGCCAAACTTAAAAGAATCTTCTTCATGGTTATCATATTTTATATAGTTATCATATTGTTATATCTTTCACATCGTCCGTCATGTGCCGGCTGATCGTGCGACACACGAAACACCCGTCAGCAAACGTGCCGCAAATTTACGCTTTTCTTAGATGAAAGACAAAGAAAAGGTCGCTTCTGTTGAGCATTTAACAATGTCTAACAATATCAGCCAGATTGGTAATCATTCAGCGTGTTTTCTGAGCTCAGTCATCGCGTCACGTCCGTGTCACGATCCTGCCTCAGCTGTGTCACGATCCTGCCTCAGCTGTGTCACGATCCTGCCTCAGCTGTGTCACGATCCTGCCTCATGTGTGGCACGTCAGCATTATGCTTGAACAAAATAAAACTATGTTGCTTTTCTTCAACCGACCCGCCGCCCCGTTTCAAAGGAATCGACTATGGGCGAGGGTCGGAAAAACTTTGCCGCAATTTAGAAATAAAAGCAATAATGTATTAGAAATAAAAGCAATAATGTATTAGAAACAAAAAAGGAGAGAAAACTTTGAGTATCTGAAATATTCTCCTTATCTTTGCAGTGATTATTATGAACTTCCGAATAAAGAAACTCGATATATTTATCGCCAAGCAGTTTCTGCTGCTTTTCGCGGGCACCTTCTTCATCTGCCTCTTTGTGCTGATGATGCAATTTTTGTGGCGTTATGTCGATGACCTCATCGGCAAGGGTCTCTCTATGGATGTCCTTGCCCAGTTCTTCGAGTACATGGCGCTGATGATGGTGCCTCAGGCCCTTCCGCTCGCCATTTTGCTGAGCTCGCTGATCACCTTTGGCAACCTCGGCGAGAGCTCGGAGCTGACAGCCATCAAGGCCTCCGGCATCTCACTGATGCAGAGCTTCCGGTCACTCATCGTCCTCACCGTGCTCATCATGTGCACGTCGTTTTACTTTCAGAACAACATAGGCCCGAATGCCAACATGAAGCTTGCGCAGCTGCTGATCTCCATGAAGCAGAAGAGTCCCGAACTTGAGATTCCGGAAGGCGTTTTCTATGACGGAATACCCAACTCCAACATCTACGTCCAGAAAAAGAACATCAAGACCGGAAAGCTTTATGGCATCATGATCTACCGCATGACGGAGAGCTATGAGGATGCAGCCATCATCTTAGCCGACTCCGGCATGCTCCAGTCCACGGCCGAGAAGAAGCACCTCGTCTTGTCGCTCTGGAGCGGCGAATGGTTTGAGAACATGCGCGAATCAGACTTAGGCGGGAGCGCAGCGGTGCCTTACCGTCGTGAGACCTTCACGGATAAGAAAGTGATTCTCGACTTCGACGGCAACTTCTCACTCATGGATGCCGCCGCGCTCTCCAACAACGCAGCCGGGAAGAGCCTCTCACAGATACGTTTCGACATCGACTCGCTCAACGAAGCCTACGACAGCATCGGCAACGCGTTCTGGCAAGACACGAAGCGCGTCAACTTCCCGGAGCCCGCCATCTCGAAGCGAGACTCGCTGAAGGATATCAAGCTGGCACAAAGCGGAAAGATAGACATCGACAAGCTCTACAAGAAGTTGAACCTCAGTCAACAGCAGCAGGCGTTCTCAACGGCCCTGGGCAGCGTGCAGCGGGAGACCTCGGATCTCGAGTTCAAGCAAATGATGACGCAGGACAATGAGCGCATTCTACGAAACCATCAATTGGAGGCACAAAACAAGTTCACGCTTGCCCTGCAGTGTCTCATCTTCTTCTTCATCGGCGCGCCGCTCGGGGCCATTATCCGCAAAGGCGGTCTCGGAATGCCGATCATCGTCTCGGTGCTCGTCTTCATCATCTATTATATCCTCGACAACACCGGCTACCGCATGTCACGGCAAGCGTCCTGGCCGATATGGGTCGGGCACCTGATGGCTCCCGCCGTGATGATTCCGCTCGCCGTCTTTGTCACTTATCAGGCCATAAACGACTCGATGGTGTTCAACGCCGATGCCTGGCGCCGATTCTTCTCAAAGGCGTTCGGCCTCCGTACGAAGCGTAACATCCAAGGCAAGGAAGTGGTGATAGAGCCGCCTCATTATGTGGAGGACAACGCGGCGCTGCTGATGATCAACAATAAGGTAAGGGCCTACTCGGCTAAGCACAACCTCAAGTCGCCGCCAAACATTATCAAGGTGTTCTTCAAATATGAGAAGGATCACGAGATTGAGGAGATCAACAAAGAGCTGGAGCAGGTCATCCGTGACCTGTCCAACACACGCGACAAGCAGGTGCTTCATCTCATCAACCAGTACCCCGTGCTGATGCTCAAGGCACACACAAGGCCATTCGACAAGCGGTGGCTGAACATTCTGTCGGCTGTCATCGTGCCCGCGGGAATATTCTTCTATTTCCGCATGTGGCGCTTCCGCCTGCGGCTGCTGCATGACCTCAAGGTCATCAGATACACCGACACCAATATCGTGAACTATACAGAAAAAAGAATAGACAGACTCACCAAAGAGGCTGAATAATATAAATAATATATAATATTTACACTGTAAAAATATAAAATATGTCAGATTTCAAACTGAGCTCCATAGAAGAAGCCTTGGAAGATTTCAAGCAAGGCAAGTTTGTCATTGTAGTGGATGACGAAGACCGGGAAAACGAAGGCGACCTCATCACGGCAGCTGAGATGATCACACCGGAAAAGATCAACTTCATGTTGAAAAACGCGCGCGGGGTGCTCTGCGCTCCGATCACCATCAAGCGCGCCGAGGAACTCGACCTGCCCCATCAGGTTGACGACAACACGTCGATGCTCGGCACGCCGTTCACCATTACCGTGGACAAGCTCGAGGGCTGCACCACCGGGGTCTCAGCCTACGACCGCGCGGAGACTATCCGGGCACTTGCCGATCCGGCCTCCACGCCACAGACCTTCGGACGTCCGGGACACATCAATCCGCTCTATGCACAGGACAACGGCGTGCTGCGGCGCTCCGGTCACACAGAGGCCGCCATCGACCTGTGCAAGCTCTCAGGAGTGTATCCGGCCGGGGCGCTGATGGAGATCATGAACGACGACGGCTCCATGGCCCGCATGCCGCAGCTTCAGGAGAAGGCTAAGGAATGGGGACTGAAGATCATCAGCATCAAAGACCTCATCGCTTACCGGCTGAAGCACGAGACGAGCATCGAAGTGGGCGTGGAGGTCGATATGCCTACGATCTACGGACATTTTCATCTCATTCCTTTCCGACAGATCAGCAACGGGCTGGAACACATGGCGCTCGTCAAAGGCACCTGGAAGGAAGACGAGCCGGTGCTCGTGCGCGTACACTCTTCCTGCGCTACAGGCGACATTCTCGGAAGTATGCGCTGCGACTGCGGTGAGCAGCTGCACAAAGCCATGCAGATGATTGAAAAGGAAGGGAAAGGCGTGCTCATCTACATGCAGCAGGAAGGCCGGGGAATCGGCCTGATGAACAAGATGGCAGCTTACAAACTGCAGCAGGAAGAAGGGCTCGACACCGTCGATGCCAACGTCCACCTCGGATTTAAGCCGGACGAGCGCGATTATGGCTGCGGCGCGCAGATGCTTCGCCACCTCGGAGTGCACAAGATGCGCCTCATGACCAACAACCCCACCAAGCGCGTCGGGCTGGAGGCTTACGGGCTGGAGATCGTGGAGAACGTGCCTATCGAGATCACACCCAACCGGTACGACATCAAGTATCTGCGGACAAAGCGCGACCGCATGGGGCATACGCTGCACCTCGAATAATCACATATATAATAATGTGGAACGTTGCAAATGTGTGTCAGATGAAGGGAAAGGCAGATTTTAACGATCGTATTCATAAAATATAAAGCCAAATTCTTCGTTTTATATAATAAATTGCGTACTTTTGCATACAGTTTAATAAACGATTGAATATTTGATTAACAAAACCACATACATTATGCCACAAACAACAGGTTGTCTTTCAGACCGTCTTAACAGACTTGCTCCATCGGCGACACTCGCCATGTCACAAAAGAGCAGCGAAATGAAGGCACAAGGTATCGATGTCATCAACATGAGTGTCGGTGAACCGGACTTTATGACCCCCGACTTCATTAAAGAAGCTGGCAAGAAAGCTATCGACGACAACTACTCTAAATACTCTCCCGTTCCGGGCTATATGGATCTGAGAGAGGCTATTGCAGAGAAGTTAGCTAAAGAGAACCACCTGACTTACGCTCCGCAGGAGATCATTGTCGGGACCGGTGGCAAGCAGGGGGTCTGCAACGCTATCCTGGCGCTGATCAACCCAGGCGACGAGGTGATTATCCCCGCACCCTACTGGGTGAGCTATCCGCAGATGGTCAAGCTCGCCGGAGGCATCCCCGTGACGCTCCGCACGCCCTTGGAGAGCGACTTCAAGCTCACTCCCGAGCAGCTTGAGGCTGCTTTCACGCCGAAAACAAAGATGCTTATCCTCTGCTCACCGAGCAACCCCACAGGCAGCGTCTACACCCAGGAGGAGCTGAACGCCCTCGCTGAGGTCGTGAAGCGCCACGAGGGGGTCTACGTGCTGTCGGATGAGATCTATGAGCATATCAACTACGTAGGCTTCTCGGCAAGCATCGCGGCAGCGCCCGACATGAAGGCGCGCACCATCATCTGCAACGGGGTCAGCAAGGCTTACGCCATGACCGGATGGCGCTTAGGATGGGTCGCCGCACCGGAGTGGATTGTCAAGGGCATGAACAAGCTGCAGGGACAATACACCAGCGGCACCAACGATGTAGCGCAGCGTGCAGCGCTCGCCGCTTACAAAGGTGACCAGCAATGTGTCGAGGACATGCGCAAGGCTTTTGAGCGCCGTCGCGACCTGATCGTGAAACTGGCCAGGGAGATCCCCGGCCTGGAGGTGAATGTTCCGCAGGGTGCCTTCTACCTCTTCCCACATTGCAAGAAGCTGTTTGGCAAAAGCTATGAGCAATATACGATCAACACCTCTACCGACTTCGCCATGTATCTCCTCGAGGAAGCGCATGTGGCTACAGTGGCCGGCGATGCTTTCGGAGAGCCGGACGGATTCCGTATGAGCTACGCCACAAGCGACGAAAACATCAAGGAGGCCATGAAGCGCATCAAAGAGGCGTGCGAGAAACTGAAATAAGACATTGCGCCACGATAAAGCAACAACTTAAAAAAAAAGAGTGTTAAAATAGCGACAATACGATTATTCTAAATCAAAAAGTTGCTATCTTTGCGCAAAAGAACAGAAACAATAATTTTAATCAATAAATTTACAACCAAAAATTAACATCAAGTACTATGGCAACTACACAAAAAGCCGCAGCCCCCAAGGCTGCTAAGAAGTCTCAGGGCTTCACAGGTATTAGAGGAGCATTCTGGATCATCGTCCTCTGCTTCATTGCTGCACTCTGCATCTTCAACCTCTGGTTGGGCAACGGTGCTAACTTCCAGGGCGGTGACAACGCCAACGCTCCTGCGAACATCTTCGGTACAATTTACAAAGGTGGCTACGTGGTGCCTATCATCCACACGCTGTTGCTCACCGTGCTCTGCCTCGCTGTAGAGCGCTACTTCGCACTGAAGACTGCTTTCGGTAAGGGCTCTCTGACAAAGTTCGTGGCCAACATCAAGGCTGCCCTCGCTGCCAACGATTTCAACAAGGCTGAGGATCTGTGCAACAAGATGCAGGGCTCTGTGGCCAACGTCGTTCTCGCTTCTCTGAACGCTTATCGTTCCATGGAGAGCGGTGCCAACGCTTCCCTGAAGAAGAGCCAGAAGGTCGCTCGTATCGAGCAGGCTCACGAGGAGGCTACTCAGCTTGAGATGCCTACCCTGCAGATGAACCTCCCGATCATCGCTACGATCGTTACACTGGGTACCCTGACAGGACTGCTCGGAACTGTGACGGGTATGATTCGTTCATTCCAGGCTCTGGCTGCCGGTGGTGGTGGTGACTCTCTCGCTCTGTCAACTGGTATTTCTGAGGCTCTGGTCAACACAGCCTTCGGTATCGCAACATCTTGGTGCGCAGTTATCGCTTACAACTTCTACACCAACAAGATTGATAAGCTGACATACGCACTCGACGAGGTAGGTTACACAATCGCACAGACATACGAAGCAAACCACACCGACGAAGCTTAATCCATCTTGGCCTTTTAACTTTAAATTCTTTAGTGTATGGCTAAGATTAAAATTAAGAAAGCGGACGTCTGGATCGACATGACCCCTATGTCGGACGTGATGGTGCTTTTGCTGACTTTCTTCATGCTGACGTCTACATTCGTCAAGCAGGAGCCGGTGAAGGTACAAACGCCTGGCAGTGTGTCAGAAATCAAGGTTCCGGAAAACAACGTCCTTAACGTCCTCGTCGGAAAAGATGGAAAGATCTTCATGAGCATGGACAAGACTACCGACACGCAGACGGCGCTTGCAAGCCTTACTGATCAGTTCGGTATCTCGCTCACGCCTGCTCAGCAGAAAGCTTTCCTCGACGATCCTATGTGGGGTGTTCCCATGCAGAAGCTGCAGGCTTACCTCAGCCTCGACAAGAACACCCGTCCTCAAGAGCTCAAAAACTACGGTATCCCTACCGACTCCGTGCCGGGAAAGACTGGTGATGCCGCGATGAGCGAGTTCCAACTCTGGGTGAAAGCCGCGAAAGATGCCAACCCCGATGCCAAGATCGCTATCAAGGCTGACGAGAACACTCCTTACAAGACTGTAAAGAAGATCATGAGCGAGCTTCAGGATATGAATGAGAACCGTTACTATCTGATTACTCAATACAAGAAAGCGGAGGATTAAAGATGGCTGCAGGAAAATCGAAACAGAAGAAAATGAATGTCCGCGTGGACTTCACGCCTATGGTGGACATGATGATGCTTCTTATCACGTTCTTCATGCTCTGTACATCTCTTGCTAAACCGCAGACGATGGAATTGAGTATGCCGAGTAACGATAAGAATATTACAGATCAGGACAAGACGGTGACCAAGGAATCGTATACCATTACGATCTATTGCACCGCTGACAACCAGATCTACTATGTGGCTGGAATGGTGAAGCCCGAGGATCCCAAATGTCTGAAGAAGACTACATGGGGCGCAAAGGGTATTCGCTCCGTAATTATCAACCACACTACCGAAGACGGCACACAGCCTACTATTGATGTCATGAAGGCTAAGCTGGCGCTGGACAAAAAACATGAGAACCCGGATCCGAAGAAGAAGATGCCGGATTCTACTTACAACCAGCAGTTGGCTCAGATCAAGGCCGGTAACATTGATGGCAAGCACATCAACACGCTCACCATCATCATCAAGGCTACCGACAACGCTTCCTACAAGAACCTTGTCGACGCATTGGATGAGATGAACATCTGCTCAATCGGTAAATACGTGATTGATAAGATCAACGACAACGACTTGAAGCTTCTCAAGGAAAACAACGTCAAGTTATAAGGTAACATAGCTAAACGAAAGGTTAAAAAATGGCACAAATTGATTTAACAAGGAATGGCTGGTGTGACCTTATCTTCGAAGGAAGAAACAAACAGTACGGTGCCTACAAGCTCCGTACCCAGACGGGTAAGAGAAACGTCAAAGCCATCATAACAATTGCAATCCTCGCTGCGCTCTGCATCGTGCTCTTCTACATCAAGGCAGGCTATGATGCTTATCAGGCTGCCCATGCCAAGAATGAGAACGTAACCGAGCTCTCTACTCTCAACCAGCCGAAGAAGAAAGAGGCAAAGGTTGAGCGTAAGGTGCAGGTCGAGGAAAAGAAGGAAGTGGTCAAAGAGGTCAAATCATCTATCAAGTTCACGGCTCCTGTCATCAAGAAAGACGCGGAGGTGAAGCCTGAGGAGGAAATGAAGACTCAGGACCAGATCATGCAGACCAATACCGCTATCGGCGCACTCGATGTGAAGGGTAACTCCGATCAGGGTGAAATCCTGAAAGTTACACAGCGCGTGGAGACTGAGCCGGTAAAGGCTGAGGCTCCGAAGCCGGAGGTGGAAAACAAGGTGTTCGATGTCGTAGAACAGATGCCTTCGTTCCCCGGCGGTCAGGGCGCTCTCATGCAGTACTTGGCCAACAACATCAAGTACCCTGTCGTAGCACAGGAGAACGGTGTCCAGGGACGTGTGGTTGTCTCGTTCGTCGTAGAGCGTGACGGCAGCATCACCGACGTGCAGGTGGTCCGCTCTGTTGACCCCTCACTCGACCGTGAGGCACAGCGTGTGGTAAAGAGCATGCCTAAGTGGATCCCCGGTAAGCAGAACGGCCAGGCAGTGCGTGTGAAATACAACGTACCTGTATCCTTCAGACTGCAGTAATTACATTACAGTAAGTCATTGCAATTCTAATTATTTGAACATGAAACTCACATCTTACATCGTTGTAGGATTAACATTAGCTTCTATCCTTGCCTCTTGCGGTAACAACAGCAAGAAGGGCAAGGATGGAAGGACTGATACTTACTCGTCGGGGACAATCTCTTTTGTCTCTGACGAGAGTTTTAGTCCTATTATCGAAGAAGAAAGAGAGGTCTTTCAACACGATTATCCTGACGCGAAAGTCAATCCCATCTATACCAATGAATCAGACGGCATCAACATGCTGCTTCATGGCAAGACGTGGCTTGTGTTTGCGGCAAGAGACTTTAAGCCTGCTGAGAAGAAAAGCCTTGAGGCACAACAATACATGCCCACGTCCTTCAGCATCGCTTACGATGCCCTCGCCTTCATTGTCAACAAGAACAACACTGACACCCTTCTTTCCGTGAAAGAGGTCAGAGACATCATGAACGGAAAGATAACAAAGTGGAGCCAGTTGGACAAGAAGAGCAATAAAGGCACGATAACCGTGGTATTTGACAATCCTAAATCAAGTACCGTCCATTACATTGAAGATTCCGTCCTTGGCGGTAAGCCCATCATCAACAAGAATGTGGCTGCTGTTAAGAAGACTGCCGAGGTGATAAAATATGTTGAGCAAAATCCGAATGCCATTGGCATCATCGGAAACAACTGGCTTAACGACAAGCGTGACACGACAAACCTCACGTTCAAGCGCAATATCCGCGTGATGAGCCTCAGTAAGCTTTATCCCGCGACAGCTGCCAACAGCCGCAAGCCGTATCAATATTACATCTACAACGGCGAGTATCCGCTTATCCGCACCGTTTACGCGTTGCTCAATGACCCGAGGCAGGGTTTGCCATGGGGCTTCGCCCATTTCATCCAAGGACCTAAGGGACAGCGTATCGTCATGAAGACCGGACTGCTGCCGGTTTTGGGCAATATTAATGTCAGAGATGTTAATACGGCACCATAAATATTAAATAAAGGATAAAGAAATGGCACAGAAGGTAACTTCTATGCTTTTCTTTCGTTTTTAGAGAAAGTAGAAATATAAAATCAGTAACACTATGAAAGCATATCAATTACTTTTGGCAGGTGCCCTTCTCTTAGGGCCTGCAACGGTAAGTATGGCTCAAACTGACACGAAAGCTGTCGTCGAGCAGACCAAGCAGCTTATCCAGACGAAAGGAGCCGACTTCGACAAACAGGTCAAGGAGCTTTACAAAACCAACAAGAAGAATCCCGCCGCGTTAGTGGCCATCGGACGCACATTCTATAACAACAAGGATCTTACCAATGCTGCTCAGTTTGCTGATTATGCTTTGGCTAAGAACAACAAGAATGCTGATGCCCACATCCTCAAGGGTGATATTGCTGTCTCCAATGACGACGGAAGTACCGCTGCCCAGGAGTATCAGCAGGCTATCTACTTCGCGCCGAAGAACGCGGACGCTTATTATAAATATGCCATGATCCTCCGCGGCCGTAACCCGGAAGACGCGGTTGCCACCCTCGAAGAGCTCCGCAAGCAGGTGCCCGACTATCCTGTCGATGCCTTAGCGGCACGTATCTATTATCATACGAAGAACCCCAACCTCGAAAAAGCTGCGGAATATTACAGCAAGGTCGCTGACGTGACGAAGATGGAAGATGAGGACATCAAGGACTTCGCTACCATCGAATGGATGCTCGGCAACAAGGACAAGAGTATCGAGGTCGCCAAGGCCGGACTGACAAAGGATCCTAAGTGGAGCACATTGAACCGACTGGTGTTCTGGAACTCTACAGATAAGAACTACACAGACCAGGCGCTTGAATACGCTGATCGCCTTTTCAACAAGAGTGACAGCGCAAATGTAACGGCTGATGACTATGCTTACTATGGCACAGCCCTGAAGCAGGCGAAGCGCTGGGACGAGGCGATCAAGGCCTATACGACATCACTCGAGTATCTGGCCAAGGATAACAATGCCATCGTCTCCAAGCCTATTCTCTACAAGAGCCTCTCCGATGTATACAACGAGAAGGGAGACTACGACAATGCGCTGCAGTACGTAGAGAAGTCGATTGACGCGAAGGAAAATCCTTCTTTCTCCGACTACAATGGATTGGGCAGCCAGTATCTGGAGATTGCCGCCAAGCGCGCACAGGCTAAGGATGCGGCTGGCGCTAAGGCTGCCTACAAGAAAGCTGACGAGACTTACGCTAAGATTGCTGAGAAATATCCTGAGCAGGTCAACTTCTGCAACTATGTCCGTGGAAGTATCAACTCCGCGCTCGATCCCGACAGCAAGCTCGGTCTTGCAAAGCCTTATTACGAAGCACTTGCTTCTTCGCTCGAGGCGAAGACCGACCGTACCGAGAACCAGACTGCCATGCTGAAGACTGCCTATCAGTATATGATCGTCTACGAGTTCAACGTGAAGCAGAACAAGGCGGCTGCCAAGGAGTGGGCGGCCAAGATGCTCGCCATCGATCCTACCAACGAGATTGCCAAGCAGGTGAAGAATCTGTAAACGATCACTGTTCGTACAGACAAGATCGTTATTTCAATATTATATATAATAAAATGTGGAAGCCCGATATACAGGCTTCCACATTTTGTTATTTCCTGACTTCGTCACTTTATTATTGAGATAAAATACTACCCTTGATAATCAAGCACTTGCAAGAAAAAAAATAAGAGATTCAGGGTGACGCATCACGGCGTCTTCCCTTGAGACCAAAACCAACAAAACCCTTGCATCACAGCAGGAAAAACTTTGAAAACAGACTGCCGCGGTGAGCTGTCGATTCTCGCAGAGCCGTATAGATTTTTCTCGCAGAGCCGCAGAGTTTATTGAGTCGCAGAGTTATTGCCTCCGAGAATTAGAGAACGCAGAGAGACCTTCGGTCTTGGGAGGAGTTCACAGAGATGAACCATCACTATTCTTGCGGTATATCTCTTCATATGCTATATCTCCTCATACTCTATATCTCCTCATACTCTATATCTCCTCATACTCTATATCTCAGCATACTCTATATCTCCACAACCTCTCCACATAGACAGAAGGTCTCTCCTTTCTCACCTCTCAAGGCCGAAGGCCTCTCAGCGATCTCTGCCTCTCACACGTATCATCTCTGCGGCTCAATCATCTCTGCGGCTCTGCGTGAAAAGTCTGATAATCAAGAGCGGCATTGGGTCTCAATATAAAAGTGACGAAGTCGAGATGTGTCAGTGCAGGGAAGGGCTTCATGCTCTTCCAAAAATAATGTTCGACCTATCTCTCTAAACTTATTAACGACAGAGATCTAAAGACAACATCAAAATGTAACATACATACAAGAAAATCAGGAACATAGTTGTGAGAACGATTTTTATTGCTTACTTTTGCAAAAGAACTGAAAAGTGAACGAAAAACAAGGTATATGAATAATCGTTTTCTGCTATTACTTATGCTGTCTTGCATGATGACACTCCACCCGTTCCATGCCACCGCCAAGAAGCCTGAAAAAAGTAAAGACAAGCCTTGTATGGTCATTGGACAGGTAAAAGACTATCTGACCCACGTGCTTATTGACGGTGCCAAGGTGACCCTGCTCACCAAGGACGGAGTGCCCGTGGACAGCGGCCGAACCAGCAAGAATCAGTCAAGCAGCAACCTGATGACGGTTTACTGGGTCACCGCCAAGACCTGCGACATGCCCGAAATGCTGCTGCGCGTAGAGGCCGACGGTTACGAGCCAGCCGTGATTACGCTTCCTGCCAAGAAGGTGCACGCACGCGGCGACACCGGTGCTCGCTTTGCCGAAGACGCACTCCTGAAACGCAAGCCAAAAGTAGTGAACCTGAAAGGCGTTGAAGTGAAAGCCACCAAAATCAAGTTCTTTCACAAGGGTGACACCCTCGTGTTCAACGCCGATGCTTTCCAGTTGTCACAGGGCAGCATGCTCGACGGTCTCATCCGACAGATGCCGGGCGTGGAGCTCAAGGACGACGGACGCATCTATGTCAACGGCAAGTATGTGGAGAGTCTGCTGCTCAATGGTGAGGACTTCTTCTCCAAGGACCATAAAATCATGCTCGACAACCTGCCGGCCTACATGGTGAAAAACGTAAAGGTCTATGACAAGGCGAGCGTGCTCGGCGAGCATCTCCATAAGAAACTCGGTGATGAGACTTACGTCATGGACGTGTCTCTCAAGAAAGAGTACAACACTGGATGGATAGCTAACGTAGAGGCTGGTGGCGGCACCCATGACCGCTATCTGTCCCGACTCTTTGCCCTGCGCTTCACCAACCACTCGCGTGTGTCGCTCTTCGGCAATCTCAACAACCTCAATGACGAGCGCAGGCCTGGAGAGGCTACGAACTGGACACCTGACAAGATGCCCTCGGGCGAGCGGACACAGCGGCAGGCCGGACTGGACTGGCTCATCAAGCAGAAAGACTCGAAGTATAAGCTTGCAGGCAACGTCATCGTTAGCCACAACGACGAGCAGGCGCTCAACAGACAAAACACACTCAACTATCTCACTGGACAGAACAGTTGGACACGGTATCAGCAGCAGGCCAACAACCATACCTTCAGTGTCAAGACCGAGAACGACTGGAAGTGGATGCCAGACAAGAGAACAACACTCTGGATGCAGCCTAAGTTCACTTGGCAGCGCACCCGCAACCGTCAGGCTACCATCTCCGCGACCTTCAACGAGAACCCGGAAAACTATATCAGCGATGCAACAACTCTCATCGACTCCATCAGCCGTCCGCAAGCCGGGAGCCTGCTCCGGCGTATCGCTGCTAACCGGCTGCTGAACGGTCAATTGGAAAAGAACGACAAACTGACGGCCGACAACGACTTTGACTTCAGTCACGACTTGGCAGAAGACATGATGACCACCTTAGGCATCTCGGGAGGCATCCACTATCAGAGCACCAAGGCCAAGACCTTCTCACAGTACCGGCTCGACTATCCGACATCGGTCACAGCAGCCACCGACTACCGCAACCGTTATGACCACAGCCAGCCCAACTACAGCCTGAGCTATAACTTCGGCACCAATCTGATGTATTGGTTCAACGATATCATGTACATCCAACCCTCCTACAACATCGAGTTGGAGCACCAGCACCACGACTATGCCCTCTACCGGCTGGACCGCCTGGCCGACTACGACGCCCATTCCGATGCGACCTTAGGCACGCTGCCCTCAACGGAAGCCTATGAAAACACCATCGACTTGCAAAATAGCTTCTGGCGCAGCCAAAACCGGGTGACCAACACCTTTGCCCTGAAATGGAGCATCTCACGGTGGCACGGCGATAACAAGGATATCTGGGTCTATGTCTACCTGCCTTTGCAGCTCAACAATTACCACATGGACTACCGGCAGGCAGCCTATGACGGTGCCTATCACCGCCGCGCCTGGTTCTTCAACCCCACCTTCATCTTACGCAAGATGTGGGACCGGCAGTACAAATACATAGATGTACGTTACTTCCTGACCCATGAGGTTCCTGACCTCGCACGTTTCATTGACGTGCGCAACGATGCCGACCCGCTCAACGTGACCCTCGGCAACGCTGGCCTCAGAAATCCTCGCACCCATATCTTCGAATTGCAATATCAAGGCAACAGCACTGAGAAACCCGATGTGGCTTTCTCGGTCTGGGCTCACTTCTATCTCTACCAAAACGACCTGGCCATGGGCTACACCTACAACCGCAACACGGGTGCACGGGTCTTCAAGCCCTACAGCGTCAATGGCAACTCCATTTTCCAGGCAGGGGTGGATTATGCCACACCGCTGGACAAGCGCAAGCTGCTCACCTTGGACACCAAGACACGCTTCTGTGCCACAAGGAGCGTGGACCTGATGTCGGTCGTGACCACCGATGACTATGCAATGGCCACCATGCCCGACCGCAGCATCGTGCACAACAGCTATGCTTCAGAAGACTTGAAACTCGAATATAAGTTTCCATGGCTACGCTTAGGTCTCAACGGCTACGTGCTTTTCAACCGCGCTTCCAGCGACCGAGAAGACTTCGAGACACAGCGTGTGTGGGACTTCCACTACGGTCCCACCGTCAAGGCCACCCTGCCCTGGCAGGTTGAGCTCTCCACCGACCTGTCCATCTACAGCCGCAGAGGTTATGACGACCGCGGAGCTAACACCAACGACGTGGTTTGGAACGCCCGACTGTCAAAGTCAGTACCGAAGTTAGGACTCACCTTCTTAGTTGACGGGTTCGACATGCTTCATCAGCTTAGCAACCGAAGCGTAACGATGAACGCACAGGGACGCACGGAGGTATGGCACAACGTGCTGCCCAACTATGTCCTCTTCCACGTCATTTACCGATTCAGCAAGAAGCCAAAGAAATAACAGAAAAACCAGTGAGTTGATGCTGTCAACTCACTAGTTTTTATATAGAGGGCGAAATGCGAGAAAAGTCTCATGCCTACGCCCAAGATGAAGTTTCCAATACTGGTGGTACCGATTAATCCATTACTGAAGTTTTGCTCTTTCTACCAACCAGTCGACAAAAGGCCTTAGGACCTTGGCTGAAGGATTGGCATCCTTCTTTGACAACTTAATATCCTCACCCATACCGTTGAGGACATTGAACTCGTACTTCGGATTATTATCAAGAGACTGCATCTTGCTGAGCGCCTCCTTCACATTGTTTGTCTGATTCACGGTCTGATTATTCGAGACTGCATCAACAAGGGGCAAAGCGTAACGGCACATGTCAGCCACTTTCTCTGTAAAGGGTTGCATCTCGTGCCAGAGAAGCTGGTCTGAGACATTGTCCGACTGACCAAGCTGTGCCATGCTGTCAGCCAAGGCTACCACCGTCTGAAGTTCCTTCTTCAAGGCTTCCGTCCGCTTCTTACACTGTGGTCGCATCTTGAATTGGCGGATCAGGTCAGCGAGCTTGGTCGATCGATCATACGTGCTGATATAGGGCATGAGCCTGAAAGCCTGATGCCAGTGCTTGCCAAAGACACTACGAAGCGAAGCCATCCACGACCTTTCATTATCAAATGCGGCTCGGTTCCACCCATAGTCGCCGGCGCTGAACAGCGCCACCTTGCTTGCCGCCGGCTGCTGCATGGGGTTGCAGATGAGCGTGTTCACGCCCCGCAGATCAGGATCGAGCGTGGCGTTGCGGTCGATGTGCGCCTCGTCGTCAAAGTTGCGGTAGGTATCGAGCATGAAGAGCTTGTCCATGTCGTTGTCGTTGCAGGGATAGTTCCACCACCATGCCACATCGCGTCCGAGCCATCCGCTCACCTTGGCGGGATCGTCACTGTTGGGCACGGTCCACACCGCGCGTCCGGTAATATAGATGTTCACCTTCGACGGTGTGCCGCTCAGCGACTGAAAGAACTTCTTTGCCTTGGCCTCGCTCACCCACGAATAGGCATAGAGCTGCGGCACGTAATGGAGGGGCTTCACGGTGTCGGCAGGGTTCGCCTTCTTGGTGTTCCATTTCTTGTCGATGAGCTGCTGCAACTGTGTGAGACGGCCGGCTCCGAGCCTGAGCACAGATTCGTCATCGGGCACGCCTACATCATCGACAAAGACCCCGAACTGACGGACACCGAGTTTGTACATGTCGGCATACTTCGACATGATCTTGTCGAGCACGTCCGTCTTCGTAGCATCTGTAAAAGCTTGTCCCGGATGGATGGCCCAGATGAAATTCACCTTGCATTGATGTGCCACGTCAGTGATAGAGCGCAGCATGTCCTGCGAAAGATAGCCTATCTCCTTCTCTTTCTCCGTGATGGTTGTCGGATAAGGCTTTTCCCAGAAACGGGAGTGATAAGGGTCACTCTTGGCTCCATACATATAGGTATTCATCTTATAGCGCGCCATGAACCTGAAGAGGTCTTCCGTCGCCTCCTTGCTATATGGCACGCCGTAGTAGCCCTCGATGACACCCCGGTATTGGGTGTCGGCGTAATCGTAGATGCGCACTTTGCGCAACTTTCCTTTCTTCGCGTCAAGCATCTGCTCCAGTGAGGCCAGACCGCAGAACACGGCGTCGGTATTCTCACCGAGCACGATTATCTCAGCATTGCCGTCCTTGCCCGCTGAAACGGCGACGGCATGGCGGTCATACTTGGGCTTTCCAAAAACGTCACGCGAGAGCGACAGTCTTGCCGCCGCCTTGTCCGCGGCATCGCCGGAGCCATTGACGCCTATCAGGACGGTCATGCGTCCGCTGACCGCCTTCTTTTCCATCACGGGCGTTATGCCGTGCTCCTGCAGCACGGTCTTGGCACGGTTAACAGTATAGCTGTCGCAGCCTTTCCCCGCTATCAGCGTGGCCGTGGCGGTGGTAGGCACGGAGCCTTTTCCCGGCACTTGCTGCTGGGGAACGGGCCAAATATCATAGGCATGGGTGTTGTCGCGGGCCATGACTTCAGCCGTAAACAACAAAAGCATAAGAAGGCACAGCGCCGTTTTGGAAGACGGTATCATGCCGTGAGTCCTGGTTCTCATTGTGTCTCGTAAATATTAGTGGTGATTAATCTTAGTTGTCTTTCACAGTGAAGCGTATGGGATCGTCATACTGCTCCTGCAGTCGGTGCAGCTCATCGCGCAGCTTCTTTGTTATCTTCTCCGTTCCCGGCTGTCCGTAGATATTGTGCATCTGCTCCGGATCTTTCTTCAGGTCGTAGAGCTCCCAGGCATCAATGTCGTCGTAGAAGTGGATGAGCGAATATCGCTTTGTCCTCACGCCGTAATGCCTGCAGACCATGTGCTCGGCCGGATATTCGTAGTAATGGTAGTAGAGCGACTTGCGCCAGTGCTTAGGTTTCTTGCCCTGGAGCAGCGGCAGGTAGCTCACGCCCTGTATATCACTGGGAATCGGTGCTCCGGCCAACTGGAGGAAAGTGGGGGCGTGGTCAATGTTCTGCACCATCTCGTTGATGTCGCCATGCTTTCCGCCGGGCAGATAGACGAGCAAAGGCGTACGGAACGATTCCTCATACATGAAGCGCTTGTCAAACCAACCGTGCTCGCCCATGTAGAAGCCTTGGTCGGAGGTGTACACAATCATGGTGTTGTCGAGCATATCGTTGTCCTTGAGATACTGAATCACGCGCCCCACATTACGGTCAACAGAGTGTATGACACGCATGTAGTCATGCATGTAGCGCTGGTATTTCCATTCAGCAAGTGCCTTGCCTGAGAGGTGCTGCTCCTTGAACTTCTTAATGATGGGGTCGTAGTGTGCATCCCACTGCGCTCGCTGCGAGGGGGTCATGCGCATATAGTTAGCCCTGCCCCACTCTTCCAACGTCTTGTTAGGCGAGTGTATCTCGTTCTCGTGGTCGGCCATTTTCAGGTCATACACGATGTCCATATCCTTGATAATGCTCATCTCTTGTTTCTGTGCGGCAAGCCTGCCCTTGTAATCATCGTAGAAATTGTCAGGCAACGGATAAGTGACATCGTTGTACAGATCGAGATCGCAAGTGTCCGGGCTCCACACCCGATGCGGTGCCTTATGGTGTAGCAGCAGACAGAAAGGCTTCGACTTGTCACGCTTGTTGCTCATCCAGTCGAGCGCCAAGTCGGTGATGATATTGGTGACATAGCCTTGCCGCTGAACCCGCTTGCCGTTGTCTATGAATGTCGGGTTGTAATAGTCGCCCTGCCCCGTGAGGATATCCCAATAGTCGAAGCCCGTAGGGTTGCTCGTGAGATGCCACTTGCCAACCACGCAGGTCTGATATCCAGCTTTCTGCAGCAATTTTGGGAAAGTCTGTTGACTGCCGTCAAAGGTGCGCGTGTTGTCGGTGAACCCGTTCTTATGACTATGCTTGCCCGTGAGCAGGCAGGCTCTCGATGGCCCCGAGAGCGAGTTGGCCACGAAGCTCTCGGTAAACCGCACGCCATGGTTGGCTATCCAGTCGATGTTGGGGGTCTGAGTAAGTCGGTTGTCGTAAGCGCTGATGGTCTGGTAAGAATGGTCATCACACATGATGTAAATGATGTTCATCGGCTTTTTCTTACCGTTTCCATGGCTGTCACCGTTGGCTGCGTGGGCCATAGGCGATGCTATCGCCATGCCTGCAAGCGCTAAAAGAGGGTAGTGATTCATAATGTAAATTGTTCCGTTATATTACAATGTCAGGTGAATTGTTTTCAGTGTTTTATGCCGATTATTGTATCAAGCAAGTCTTTCAGCCGGCTGGTCTCTTCCGGGACTTCCGCGGCAAGGTTATTGTCTTCGTGAATATCCTCAGCCACGTTGTAGAGCTGCGGCTTGTCATCGTATCCTGTCTCAATCTGCTCGTTCTGCATGATTTTGTAAGGATTGGCGCAAGGTGAGATGTACTTCCATTTCTTCGTACGCAAGGAGAGCGTATGGTTTGCCGCCTCTTCCACGACCCATTGCCTTCCCACGCTGTCTTTTCCTGTCCAGCTGTCCCAGGCCTTGAAACTGTCGGGAGCGGCTCCCTTGGGGAGTCTGGCATTGATCAGCTGTCCCAACGATGCCATCAAGTCTATTTGCGACACAAGGGCCTGAGAGGTGGTTCCTTTCTCTACATGTCCGGGCCACCACACGATGGCGGGTACATGTGTGCCGCCCTCGAAGGCACTATACTTGTTGCCACGCAGCGGCCCGGCAGGACTGTGCCCGTGCAGCAGCTCCGCGGAACGGTCTTTATAGCCGTCATTGACCACCGGCCCATTGTCGCTGCTGAAGATCACGATCGTATTCTTGTCGAGACCAAGCTTGCGTAAGGCTTTCATTACTTCTCCCATTGTCCAGTCGAGCTGTGCAATCACGTCTCCCCTGACACCCATCTTGTTCTTGCCCCGGAAGCGTGCGTTAGGAAAGCGCGGCACGTGTATGTCGTTGGTAGCCAAATACATGAAGAACGGCTGATGCCTGTGCTGTTGCATAAAACTTACGGCGTGACCGACAATTGAATCCGCCAAATGCTCATCCTTCCACAAGGCTTTTCCCCCGCCTTTCATGTAGCCGATGCGCCCTATGCCGTTAACGACAGCCATGTTGTGGCCGAAGTCTGACTGCTGGTTATAGCACAGTTCGGGATGCTCCTTAGCTGTCGGCACCCCGGGGAAGGGCTTCTCGTAGCTCACCTCGATGGGCGATGAAGGATCCCAGTTGGCCACGCGTCCGTTCTCGATAAACACGCATGGCACACGGTCGGCTGTGGCTGCCATGATATACGAATAATCGAAACCAATATCTGAAAGTGCCATCGGCAAGGGCGCGTTCCAGTCCTGTTTCCCGGTCTTGTCGCCCAATCCAAGGTGCCATTTGCCTATGGCCGCCGTAGTATAGCCCTCATTATGAAACATGTCGGCGATGGTATACTGCCACGGATTGATGATCATGGCGGCATCACCACGCGCTATGTCGGTTCCGGGCTTGCGCCAGGCATACTGCCCCGTAAGCAATGAATAGCGGGAAGGCGTGCTGGTTGCGGCGACGGAGAAAGCATTGGTGAAACGGCAACCTTCATTAGCAAGGCGGTCGATATTAGGCGTTTCAACATTCTTGGCTCCATAACACTGCAAGTCGCCATAGCCGAGATCATCAGCATAGAACAAAATGACGTTGGGCCGCTGTTGGGCACCCACGGAAGTCAAAGCTGAAAGTGTTAAGGCGGCCAGACAAATACGCCGATGATTAATCATAGATTCACTGTCAGTATACCATAAACCATGCATCATAACTACAATCGATTGTTAGAAATATAGCGAGATTAATTTTATTACAAATTTACAAACAATAGAACAGGTAATAAAATAATGGCGAGCACTTTTAATTATAATTAAGATCTTATTGTAAAAGAGGCTTACAAGAGGATAGCATTTGGCTTGACTTTTATCAGTGGGGACCTCACCGCATGGAAGAGGCTTGAACCATGAGCGAGGATCATGAGCGGGGCAGGAACAGCAATCCCCGGCTCTGAGGTCCAGAACCGGGGATTCGTGTATCCTTGAAAGTAAATAGCTTACTCAGGAAGGCTGATTGCCTCGTTGGGGCAAACAGAAGCGCATGTGCCGCACTCTGTGCACATATCCGGGTTGATGTGATAGATCTCGCCCTCAGAGATTGCTCCTACGGGGCACTCGTCGATACATGTGCCACATGCGACACAGTTGTCACCAATTACGTATGCCATAATTCTGTAAATTTAGAAAATTAATAATGTTTTTGTATAAACGTTCTTACCGCATAGGTGCCTTACGGCTTTCAGGCTGGCTTCCCTTATTTCGGTGTTGCAAAGATAATCACTTTTGTTGGAATACCTACAAATAGTGATGATATTTTTTCAGATTTAACATTTTAGTGTCAACCGCTACCTAAATATCATGAATCACACAATAATAATATAAGGAGCTTCGTTATTGTCAGTATGAAGAGTTTGTTTTGCTTCATTCTCGCCTCTTTGCTCTGTGCCGTTGCCTTTGCCCAGGACCGCACGGTGCAGAACCGGCCGTACATAGATCTGCGGCCGTTCCACTTCGGTATCCTTGTCGGAACGCACGTGCAGGATATGGAACTGTTGAATGTCGGGCCACAGACGATCACGCTCGATGATGGTTCTACACAATCTTATACGGTCACCACCGATCAGGATCAGTGGGACAATGGGTTCAACGTGGGTGTGTTAGGTGAGGCGCGCCTGAACGATTATTTCTCGTTCCGCATGGCTCCGGCTCTTTATTTCGGCAGCCGGCACGTCACCTTCCGCAACAATGATGCCCAGGCACCCGACAGTCTGCGCAGCCGCACGCAGAACCTCAAGACGATCTACATCTCCTGCGCGGCGGATCTCATCTACGCCTCGAAGCGTGCGGGCAACCACCGCCCTTATATCATGGCGGGGCTCAACCCCGTCATCAACCTCAGCGGGCGGAACGATGACATACTGAAGCTCAAGCGCTACGATGTCTTCTTCGAGACCGGCGTAGGCTGCGACTTCTATCTGCCTTTCTTCAAGCTCCGTCCCGAGCTGAAGTTCATGTTCGGTCTGACCAACAGCCTCGACACGGGGCATGCCGCCCGCCTGCGCGATGCTGCGATGCGGCCCTTTGCCAGTTCGGTAAGCCAGGCTCATTCAAAGATGATCGTGCTTACCTTTTATTTCGAATAACACATTATTCCATGCGACATACAATTCTATTGAAAGGCGCTATGCCTCTTGCGGCGCTGCTGCTCTTAGCAGCATCTTGTCATACCCCTTATCATCTCACAAGCATCGAACGGTCACGTATTCTTATCGACAGTCGCTACGATGCTCACCCCGACGCGGCGGCCGCGGCTTTCATCAAGCCTTACGAACATACGGTCGACTCGCTGATGAAACCGGTCGTAGGCTGTACCGCAGCGCCCATGATGGCCCACAAGCCGGAGAGCAACCTCAGCAACCTTCTCGCCGACATCCTTGTGTGGGGTGGGGAGGCATTCGACGAGAAGCCCGACTTGGGAATCTACAACATGGGCGGCATCCGCGCGGCGTTGCCACAGGGCGACATCACGTACGGCGACGTGCTCAATGTGGCACCTTTCGAAAACCACATCTGCTTTCTCACGCTCTCCGGTGAGAAGACGCTCCAGCTCTTCCGGGAGATGGCAGCACGCGGCGGCGAAGGCGTGAGCCACAGCGTGAGGATGGTTATCACGAAAGACGGCACGTTGAAAAAGGTGACGGTGAACGGAGCGCCCGTTGATCCGCAGAGAAGTTACCGGATCGCCACGCTCGATTATCTCGCGCAGGGCAACGACGGACTGACCGCATTCAAAAGCAAGACGGATGCTGTCTCGCCGGATGACGAGGCGCACGACGTGAGATATATCATCGTCGACTATTTCAAGCATCTCAAGGCGCAGGGAAAAGCGGCTGAGACGAAGGTAGAAGGACGGGTCACCGTGGAGCCCTGACAATTATGATAATTAAAAAACAGATTCAGATGAAAATCAAAGATATAAAGGTTATCCTGTTTGTGTTGGCATTGCTTCTCCCGACGCTGAGCGTTTCGGCTCAGAAGCATCTGACCATTCTTCATACCAACGACACGCACAGCTGTGTCATGCCGCTCTCGGTTCATCTTGCCGACACGCTGCAGGCAGGCCGCGGCGGGTTCCTCCGCCGCATCGCCATGCTCAAGGAAGAGCGACGGAAAGACCCCGGCTTGCTGCTCTTCGATAGTGGCGATTTCTGCCAGGGCTCGCCTTACTATACCTTGTTCAAAGGCGATGTAGAGAGCGGGCTGATGAACATGATGCACTATGATGCCGGAACCATCGGCAACCACGAGTTCGACTTCGGTCTGGAGAACATGGCGCGGGTGTTTAAGCGACTCAACTTTCCCATCGTCTGTGCCAACTATCGTTTCCATGAGTATGGACTCGACAAGATCGTGAAGCCGTATGTCATCCTCAAGCGCAATGGCCTGAAGATCGGTGTCTTCGGACTGTCTCCGCGGCTTGACGGCTTGGTTGACCACAAGAATTACCGCTCCACGGAATATCTCGACCCCGTGAAGACGGCGCAGGAGACGGCGGATCTCCTGAAGACGAAGCACTGTGACCTCGTCGTCTGCATCTCGCATCTTGGGTGGGAGGAGAAAGGTATGGGTGACCAGGAGGTCATCAGCCACACACGGGGCATCGACCTTGTGCTCGGCGGTCACAGTCATACTTATTTCCGGCAGCTTCGCTATGTCGATAACCTCGACGGCAAGCCGGTGGCCGACGATCAGAACGGGAAAAGCGGGATCTATATCGGAAAGATGAAGATAACACTTGAGAAGTGAAGAGGGAAAGAGATAAAGGTTAAAAGGTAAAAAAGTTAAAAGGTAAAAAGGTTAAAAGGTAAAAAGGTAAAAAGGGAAAGAGTGAAGAGTGATGAGTAATGAGTGAGGAATCAAACAACTGTTAAAAAACGAAGAAAAAAGCATTGCTGTTTCGCTATTACGTTAAAAGTCAGTACCTTTGCATCGCTTTTCGGCCTGACCGCTGGTTGAGGGAAGTGTCCTCAGGCTATGTCAGGTTGGAGCGACGGACAACATTTAATCATTACAATCAAAATGGATTTAATTAAAGTTGCTGAGGAAGCATTTGCAACCGGCAAGCAGATTCCTGCATTCAAGGCAGGTGACACGATCACTGTCGCTT
>Ga0256404_1004806_pt1 | contig 24857 bp, 19 predicted proteins | sample RumenRJG_01DNA_FD_185990 | JGI IMG/M metagenome (GOLD analysis project Ga0256404, IMG submission 185990) | Bovine rumen microbial communities from Lethbridge, Alberta, Canada - RJG_01 | ecosystem: Host-associated > Mammals > Digestive system > Stomach > Rumen | place: Canada: Alberta | collected... | reverse complement strand
TCTGAATTGAAGGAAAGTTTCGATGAATTTACTGGAAGCACATATCCAGCAGACAAGGAGGCTCTTGAGGCAAAGGACTCTGAACTTGCTGAAAAGGATGCTGAGCTTGAAACCGCCATTGCTGAGAAAGCCAATGCAGCAGATGTTGAGGAACTTCAGAATGCAATGGAAACACTTAACGGAGAAGGTGAGGGTTCCATCAAGAAGATTGCCGAGGATGCTGCTGTGGCAGAGGTTGCAAAGGTGGTTGCAGAGGCGCCAGAAGACCTTGACACCTTAAAAGAGGTTGCTGACTATATCGCTTCTGATAAGACCAAGGCTTCTGAAATTGAGACCAAGTTAAGTGACCATGATTCAGCAATTGAGGAACTTGGTGCAAAAGATGAAGAACTTCAGTCTGCTATTTCTGAGAAAGCAAATGCAAGTGACCTTGAAGATGAGATTTCCCGTGCAAAGGAAGCTGAACAAGCACTTGATGAAAAAGTGAATTCAAAGGCTGACAATGATGCACTTGATGCTGAGATTGCCCGCGCAATGACAAAGGAAGGTGAGCTTCAGACAGCTATTGCGGAGAAAGCATCAAACGATGATTTAAGAGACGAAAAGGAACGTGCCGTTGCTGCTGAAGAGGCACTTGATGCAAAGGTTGAGACAAAGGCCGATGCAAGTACCGTTGCTGGTGAATTAACAGAACTAAAGAATAAGGATGCCGAACTTGAGGCAAAGGATGCTGCTCAGGACGAGGAAATCGCAAAGAAAGTCGAGTGGACGGAATCTACACCTGGAAGAAACCATATTGTCTTAAAGAACCATGATTCAATTCTTGGAACTGCTACTGATGGCAGTACATACAATGTTGCCATGGTATCAAAGTGGGATGTCGCTGACTTCGGTAGCGCACAACTGCATGCAAACCTCAATTCAAAAGATGGTGTTGTTACCATTAACGACGATAAGGTTGTCGCCACTAAGGATGAGGTTGAGGCTGTTGAGGTAAAGGTTGATGCAATTGACCTGGCGCCATATGCAAAGTCTGAGGATGTTAATGCTGAATTGGCAAATAAGGCAAATGCAAGCGATTTAAGCGTATTAAATACCACGGTTGAGGAATTATCTGGTAAGGTCGAAGAAAAGGCTTTACAGAGCGATTTAGAGGCTGAGGTTGCAAGAGCCGAAGCAAAAGAGGCTGAACTTGTCGAAAAGGACGAGGCACAAGATGCTGAAATTGCCAAGAAAGTTGATTGGGTTGAATCTACTCCTGGCAGAAACCACATTGTATTGAAAAACCATGATTCAGTTCTTGGTACTGCAACTGATGGTATGACCTATAACCTGGCAATGGTTTCAAAGTGGGACGTTGCCGATTTCGGTAGCGCACAGTTACACGCAAACCTTAACTCTAAGGACGGTAGCGTAACTATCAATGATGATAAAGTGGTTGCTACAAAAGACGAGGTAGAAGCCGTTGATGCAAAAGTCAATGCAATTGACCTTACTCCATTTGCAAAGACTGAGGACATGAATGCTGCTGTTGAGGCACTTAATGCAAAAGATGCTGAATTAGAGGCTGCTATTCCTACTGCTGTTGCTCAAGCAGTTGCACAGGTAGTTGCTGATGCCCCTGAGGATTTAGATACCTTGAAAGAGGTTGCAGATTATATTGCTTCTGATAAAACGAAGGCTACTGAAATTGAGACCAAGCTTGCTGCTCTTGAAGCAAAGGATGCTGAGTTGGTTGCAAAGGATGAAGCACAAGATGCTGAGATTGTTTTGAAAGCCGACAAGACAGAACTTGAACCACTCGCCACAAAGGAAGAGGTTGCAAATGTTGACGCAAAATTCGCTGACTATGCAACTGCCGATGCACTTGCACAAGTTGAAGAGAAGAAAGTTGATTGGGTTGAATCTACTCCTGGCAGAAACCACATTGTATTGAAAAACCATGATTCAGTTCTTGGTACTGCAACTGACGGCGGCACTTACAACTTGGCAATGGTGTCTAAGTGGGATGTTGCCGATTTCGGTAGCGCACAGTTACACGCAAACCTTAACTCTAAGGACGGTAGCGTAACTATCAATGATAATAAGAACATTGCAACAGAAGATTATGTATCGGCTGCAATCGATGGTCTTGCAAAGTCTGATGATGTAACAGCCGCAATTGCTACCGCAATTGAACCACTTGCTACAAAGGTTGAGGTTGAAAGCGCAGCAGCAGTAAAAGCAAATGCAGAAGACGTTTATACCAAAACGGAATCAGACGAAAAATTCCAAGCTTCTGGTGACTATGTTCCTATTGAGCAGTACAACGAATTGAAGGCAAGATTGGATAATCTTGAAATTATGATGAGTGTATACAACGCAGAGCGTGAAGCACAGATGGATGAAATTATCAGCAATATGTCTTCTGACAATAAGGAAGTTGTGATTGACACATTGATGGAATCAATCGTAGTACCAGAGACTACCGTTGCTTATACAATTACTGCTCCATTGACTGACAATTCAACTGTTGAACTTACAAGTCCTAAGTATATGACACTTATCAATACAAGTAAGGAACCAGTATCAACAACTATCAGTCATACTTATGCAGAGGGTGAGACAACTGCTGCAACAAGTGTTTATCTTGTAGGTGATTTCGATACTTTAACTCTTGAAAATATCAGTCCTTCTGTTAAATCAGGTTATGATGCTGCAAGCGTTAAGAATGTTGTAATTACAGAGAACAATGTTAAGAACTTATCATTGAATCTTGATTTCCAAGACGGTGCTACAATCACCAATAACTCTGATAAGGAAATAACGATTAATAATAAGAACAATTCGGAAGTTGCAATGACAATCGTTGCTCCAAACAGTACGGTAACATTAAGTAACGGTCAGTTTACAACATTGAATGCAGAGGTTTCTGACAATACATTGATTATCAAGAAGAATGTTCATATTGATAACTTGAATCTTGCAAAAGGTAATGCGATTGTAGAAGTTGCACGTGCAGAGGAAGTTGCAGGTATTGTTGAAAGCTACACAGTAGCAGATGGCTATACATTGTCACACAGAATTTATCACATCACCAATGAAAACACAGGAAAACTTGGTGGTGTTGGTGAAATGATTCTTGATGAGGATATTACAAGAACATCTTCAACTGTTGCTCCGTTGGAACCTGCATATGATGCAGTATGGAACTTGAACGGTCATAATATTACTGTTGAGGGAACACCAAAGTATGGAGTTTATCTTAACAGATATTCTTCAAACCTTGAAGTAAAAGGTAATGGTGTTATTCATTGTGAAGGCTCTTATGGCTTGTGGAATAGTGCAACAACTGGTAAGATTATCATCAATGACGGTGTAACAATTGAGGCAAAAACTCATGCCGTATATGCTGAGAAGGGTGTCATCGAAATCAATGGCGGTACATTCAAACTTACCAATTGGGCTGATGCTGATAAGGATGAGAACGGAAATCTCAGATTCTTACTTAACTGCTACGATGCCAACTATAAGAACGGTACTGCAAACATCATTGTGAAGGGTGGTAAGTTCTATGACTTCGACCCCGCAAATTGTGCAGCTGAAGGTGTTGGAACGTCATTCGTTGCTGATGGGTATGTTTCTGTCATGACAACTGAAATGATTGATGGTGTTGAACATAAGGTTTATACCGTGGAAAAAGCGTAATAAATCGATTCTAAGACAATAAAAATGGTGGGGACGATAAAGTCCTCACCATTATTGTTTTATGTGATATGCAGCTATTTGTATGACTATTTTCAAAAGAAATATGGCTTGCCAAATTAAGGCAAGCCATTAATGTTTAAACTCTAAAAAGCAGCGAACGCACGGACTCGGCGAGTGTTATCGTTGTGGCTCTTAATCTCGTAGGACATGTAGCCGCTGCTAAACAAACCCCTTGATTCATAACCACTGCGCTCGCTACTACTCCACAACCAACTACCTAACGAAAGATAACTATCAGGAAGCCCATAGCCTACAGCACTTGAACCAAGAGAAGTGAGGGTCTCGTTAATCTTCTTTGCCCTTACGTAGAGGTAGCCGAGTTCACCCATTGCAGGAAGATACCAATCGCCTTGCTGCGTTCCACTTGTGTGGTACATGTGACAAGCCATTGCAGCTGGGTAGTTGGCTTGAACGTTTTCAAAAGCCCCGCTTGTCTGAGTCTTGATTGCTGAAAGGTTCACAATGGCATTCGTATTGAACTTTCCGTTCATATCACACAGTGCCTGACCTGCCGTGAAGTACAGTTGGTTCTTTGAACCGTCTGAGAGGTATGGCGAAGGACTTTGTGAGGTACCTGTCCCCCAAGCTGTATCGATGTCCGCCTCATTATTCACGGCGCCTTCAGTTCCAATGTAGTAGTCACTTGGAAGATAGCCATATCCTGCTGTCGTTGCACCGTCAACGGTTACAACCTTGTTATAGTTCGTAAGTTCTGCAATGTCATTATTAATCACACCCCACATAAGGTTTGCTCCTGCTGTCTGAGCATCAGAATGGTTTGTTCCTACAAGTGTTCCCGTCTCAGGTGTCTTATATGACATGTTCGCAAGCGACATAATTCTGCATTTCCCATCTTCCATGTGCGACTTAGGAATAACCACAACGCCAATTGGAGTTCCCATTGCTGAGGTATAATCATCTTTCAGTGCGAACTTGACGGATGAACCGTCATAGTAGGCGATAGAACCAACAATGTCCTTCGGAGAAGGAATCGGGTTATAATGAACTTCATTCTCCTGAACACAGTGAGATACATTTGGTTTTACCATTGTACCACCTGACACGAAATCCTCATATTCACTATGATTTTCAAATAACTTAAGATATTCCATATTTGTTTATACTGTTTTTTTTACTAAATCTTATTACACTTATAAATAGTGAGATTGGTAAAAAAAGCAAGGGAACCGCATAAAGAAATGTTTATGCGTTCCATTGTGTTTATATACAGTTTGACTCATTTGGAGTCAACAGGTATATAGTTCCCATTTTTTATCGACTTGGTGTAATTTTACCAAAGTAAAATACCCTGTTGGTATCCTTACAGTATATAACATTTGGCAGTAAATTATCACCAATGTCTTTTGGGGATGGACACCCACCACCAAAACTATTTGTAAATATTATACACTTGTTCTTATGTACCACTGGCACTTTACCAAGGCATTCGTTTGTTGTCACTTCTGTGAAGTCAATCTTTTCCCATTCCCCAATTTCTTCTTGTGTTTGCGCCATTTTTCTATTTCCATATATATTAGCCAGACCAACTGGTCTGAAACAAACTGATAATGTTTTTTCCATGATGTAGTTTTTTCTTTATAAATAGATAATCACAAAAGATATTTTTGACAAATCATGTGTTTAATGGGTATTTTTTCTCAATTAACACTATTTATATTTAACCATTATTATGGTATATTAAGTAGATTTTTAATGCTGATATTCTTATCAATTGTTGAAATCTATATTTCATAAAAACTATTTAATTTCTATTTTTATTAAAAGTATGGCAAAGAATATTAATCATTTACAACACGTGAAGAGTAGTGTTGTTGAAAATGGGTTGCCAAAACTCCCAGCACCAAATGTTTTGGTAGAAGGTGAACTTGCGGTAAACTATGCAACGGACAAGGAAACCATATCATTAAAGAACAGCAGTGGAATTGTTGTAACTTTTTCGTCTGACAATTATTATAGCGAGAAAAAGTTAGGTTCTGGATTTACAGGCGAAAACAGTGCTGTTACGGTTACGCAAGCCATAAACGATAGCGAAAGAGTTGTTGCAGCCGCACTCACTGACCTTGATGAAAGAAAATTAGATGCCTCGGCATATACACCAACAGACCTTTCAGAATACGCAACCAAACAATGGGTTGACGAGGAAAGGTTAGGTTCTGGATTCACTGGCGAAAATAGTGGTAATACTGTTACAAAGGTAATTGAAGACAATGAACTTGCAATATCTGCTGCGCTTAATGACCTTGAGGAAAGGAAACTTGATGAGTCGGCATTTACGGAATCTGTAGGTGATTTCTACACGAAGACAGAAGTTGATGACAAATTGGGTGCAGAATTTTCTGGGACAAATTACGCACAGAGTGTCAGCGAAGCCATTGATGAGATTGAAACTGTTACAGCGGCTGCATTAAATGACTTAAACAATAGAAAAATAGATGCCTCAGCAACCACCGAGTTTGCAACATATGATTGGGTAGAAGGACAAGGTTATTTGAAAGAACATCAAAGCCTTTCTGGATACGCAACCACGGCTGTTACAAATCAACTTAGAACCGACGTCAACACGTTAAGTGGTAATTCAATAACAGGTGCTTCTTATGATAGAACCAACAAGAAAATCAATTTTACCACTTCAACTGGGAAAACAATTCAAATTGACGCAAGTGATTTTATCAAGGATGGAATGGTAAATGATGTTGCCGTTTCTGGAGTAGCCAGTGGGGGCAGCACGGTTGAATGTCTTGTTGTGACGTTTAATACCGACGCAGGAAAGGAAAATATCAACATTCCGTTATCTAGAATATTTGATTCGAGCCTTTATTATACCAAGACTGAAATTGACAATGTTCTTGGAAGTGGCTTCACCGTTTCATCTGTGACAAGCAGCATTACGGATGTGATTAAGGAGAATGAACTTATTGTTGCGTCCGCATTGAATGATTTGGAAGATAGAAAATTGGATGCCTCAGCATATACACCAACAGATTTAAGTGCATATGCAACAGAAGAGTGGGTCAATGGCAGACTCGGAAGTGGATTCACAGACAGTAGTGTTACAGAGGTATTCAATGAGACGGAGGAAGTCATAGCAGCCGCACTTTCAGACCTTGATAGCAGAATCAGTGGAAACACCACATACATAACACAAGTCGATGCGAAGGCTGATTCAATTGCAAGAGGTCTTAGCGGGTATACACCAAGTGGATATTCATATTCTAAATCTGAGACCGATTTAAAACTTGGTACAAAACTTGATGCTTCAGCATATACTCCGACAGATTTAAGTGATTATTATACAAAGGATGACGTAAATGACAAACTCGGTGAATGGTTCTCTGGAGATACGTCTGGAGAAACGTTTAAGAGTGTCACTCAGGTGATAAGAGAGGATGAAAGAGCAATTGCGGCAGCACTTACAGACCTTGATGAAAGAAAGTTGGATGCAAGTGCATTTACGGAGTCCGTTGGTGATTTCTATATGAAGAGTGAAATAAATGATTTCCTTGGTGAATGGTTTACAGGAAGCGGTGCTGTTAGTTCTGTTACGGAAGTCATTGAGGACAATGAATTAATAACAGCAGCAGCACTCAACGACCTTAATGATAAAATAAACACTGTTTCAGGAAACCAATTAACAGCATCCTCATTTAAGACCATTAATGGACAAACCATTGTAGGTTCTGGAAACATTAGCATTGAAGGTAGTGGCGGTGGACAAGCCAATGTCATCGAAATTGTTAAGGTTAATGGAACTGCGTTAAGCCCAGATAGTAGTAAAGCTGTTAATATAACAGTACCAACAAGTCTTAGTCAGTTGACTTCGGCGCATACGCATAGTGAGTACGCAACCACAGGAACCGTCAATACGCTTAATAATACTGTAACGGCACACACGGCAAATACAACTGTTCATGTCACTGATACTGAAAAGTCCACTTGGAATGGTAAGCAAAATGCAATAACTGACTTGGATTCAATTAGGACAAGTGCTGCAACACAGTCTGATTGGAACGCAACAAGTGGTGTGGCGATGATTAAGAACAAGCCAACAATACCAACAAACCTTAATCAATTGACATCGGCTCATACGCATACCATTAGTGAGGTTACTAATTTACAGTCTACGCTTAACGCAAAGGTAAGTGGTATTACCGTAAACAATGGTACTAAGGTAACACCAACTGATGGCGTGGCAAATTTAACCATTGATGCATCTACGGTTGGCGCACTACCTACTGGTACAACGCTTGATAATGTTGCTGATGGAACTACTAGAAAGTTAAGTAATTATTCGCTGACAAGTCATACGCATGGTGAATATGCAACAACAGGAACTGTAAATACGCTTAATAATACTGTAACGGCACATACTGGAAATTCAGATATCCACGTTACAGCTGCTGATAAGAGCACATGGAATGGTAAGCAAGACGCAATAACTGACTTGGCTTCAATTAGAACAAGTGCTGCAACTCAGTCTGATTGGAATGCAACAAGTGGTGTGGCGATGATTAAGAACAAACCAACGATTCCATCCGCTCCAGGTACTTTAACCACAACCGCTACAACAGCACAGTCAACTGCAACAAATGAGGCGTTGAGTGGTAATATTGCACTCCATAAGGTATCAAAGACTGGTAGTTATAATGACCTTAATAATAAGCCTACAATAGCCAACAACTATGTGACTGGTGGTCGTGTAGATACGTCAAATGGAACTATACATCTAAGCAGAAGTGGTTTGGGAGAAGTAACAATCACTGGTATGAACCAATATGTCAAAGGTGTGGCTGATGATAAGGTTAGCAAAACTGGCGACACGATGACTGGTGCGTTAACAATATCAGCAGACACAGCAAACACACTGAATGTGATAGGTGGAAGCGCTGCCATGGTAGATACTAAACCCGTGCTTAATGTTGGTACAACATACCACCCAACTATACTTAAAATCTTTGATGATGGAACTCCTCACGCTCAAATAAATGGAACGTTAGAGGTTAGTACAAGTGATGGTTTTGCAATCAAATCAACGGTAAATTCAAGTGGTGAGACTGGTTTCCAAACCAATGGAAAAATTATTAGTTCTGCATTCCAAGTTAGTGGACACGCCAACCAAAACTTAAATGAATTATTATTGGCAAATGGAAGAATATTGGTTTTACCAACGTTTAGTGGCGCTGATAATGGTAAAATTTTAGGAATACAAAATGGTCAGTTGGCTTGGATTACACCTACAACAATCTACACTGGTACTGGTACACCAAGCAGTTCACAAGGTAATAACGGTGACATCTACTTGCAGACAAGTTAATAGTTACAAATACAACGATTAATATAAAGACAGAGGAGGATGGAGGAAATGAAATCCTCTTCTGTTTTTTATTTATAAAAGAAATAAGGATAGATAGAATATAGAAGATAGTTATGGCAATAATTAATGATAGTAAAACTTTCATCCCTGTTTTATATGATTCCACTAACTCAACTGTTAATGGAACGGATAATACCAACCCTCCTTCCAATGGTTTAACGGAAGCGACAAGTACAACAAGGGCGGCTTTTAGTAGTTTTACTACAGCAAATTCGACAACAAGATTCTACTATAGATTTGATTGTTCTTCAGTACCACAAAACGCTACAATCAATTCAGTTACTTGTGATTTTAAAGCAACTTGTTCAAGCAACTATTTTAATACTAGAATAGGACAATTATGCTATGGTACAACAAAAAAAGGAACTGCTGTTACCATAACAAATTCATCAATTAAGGACACAGTTAACGTACAAACAATAACAAATGGGGGTTCTTGGACAAGAGAAGAACTTGATAATATTGGTATTGTTATTGAGGCAATAAGGGGAACAAGTACAAATGAATTTATATTATCATTCTATGGTGCGACATTAACGGTTAACTATACATATGATAACACGACTTATCAAATCACATCAATTAGTAATACTGATTTGGTTGATTCAATTGACCCAGAGGGTGTTACTGATGTAATAAGTGGTGAAGAATATAAATTAAAAATATATGGTGATAGCCTTGACAACGTTGTTGTGGAGGATGATGGGGTTGATGTAACGAACCAACTTACAAGAAAACAAAACACCGACATTGTTAATACTGTTAGCAGTGTTGCGCAACCGACATTTACCACTGGTGGCTCACCAACAAACGTTAGTTTTTACACAGCAAATACTTCAACTACAACAGAATTTCTTCAATATCCTATTGGATATACAGCAGAGTCACCTAGGTCTACTTCCATAACAAATACTTATGTAAAATCATCAAGTAACACATCTGGTTCTACTGGATGGATTATTTTTGATTTTGATTTCAGTTCCATACCAGAGAACGCAACAATAGATTCAGTTCAGGTCAAATGTTATGGCTCTAAGGAAAGTACTACACAATCAACAACGTCAGTTACACGTGTATCGAAAGTTGGGCTGTATTCTGGAACAGTATTGAAATCCACTGAACAAGAGTTTACGTCTACAGCAAATACTATAATGACAATATCCAATCCTGGTACTTGGACAAGGGCTGAGTTGCAGAATGCAAAACTTAGGTTTAGCGTCGGTTACTATGGCGGTTATATGGCAGGTATTACTTGGAATGTAACATATACGGTTCCAGCAACTACACAATATTATTGGGAATATACACTTTCTAATGTGTCTGACGACCATACTATTATGGTAAGTGAGACTATTATTGTGCCACCAGATGAGGACCCAACAAAGGAATATTACCCAATAACAATATCAAGTATCAATGCAACAACAACACCTGGTAAAGGTACTACAAGGGTTGAGAGTGGGACAAGTGAGACTATTACAATTACACCAAGCGACCCACAATTAACATTGGCTCTTGATAATGGGGTTGATATTACATCACAATTGGTTCAGCATGGTGGGACAATTCCAGACCCAACAATAACAACCGCGCCAGGGGCAAGTTATACATTTAATTTAAATTCATCTACTGGCTATTATACTTCTAATAATAATGGTGTTGATTCTTCTGCTGCTGTATGTAGAGTAACGTTTAGTTTACCTGTAAGATGCTTAGTAACAATTCAGTATTTATTTTATCTAACAAACGGTGAAGATAATTATGATTACGGATTGTTTGGAAATATTGATTCTGCGTTAGGTACAACGAATACAGTAGATAGTGATGTATATCGTGACTTGCAAAATCAATCATCAAGTGACCCACAGACATTGACATATGAAATAGAAAGTGGTGAACATTTCATTGATATAAAATATAGAAAAGACGATTCATATAATTATGAAAATGACAATCTTCAGTGGAAAATAATATCAATCGAGCCACTTGAAACAAATCTATATTACACATATGATTTATCAAATATCAACCAAGAGCATTCATTGATATTCATATTCGGTGATGTAACTTATTATTTTGTCAATTCTTCAACAAACGGTGATTGCACATTATACCCAAATGGCCAAATGGTACAATTGCCAGGCGATTCATATAGATTAACTATTGCCCCTAAGAATAGTGGAGATACAATTACCATGACTGATAATAATGTTGATGTGACAAATCAACTTGAAAGAAAAGAGGTAACAACTGAAAAAGACGGACAAACAATAACGGTTGTAAACTATATTTATAGGTTGAGTGATATTCAAGCAACACATAATTTGGTTGTGTCATCCGCATTACAAAACTTGTCATCCTCAATTTACATTAACAGTCAATGGGATGAGGGAGAACTAAAGAGGAAACAAGACAGCAGATGGGGAACATTATTATATACGAGGATATGGGTTCATAACGGAACTGCTTGGATTGAGAACGCTCAGAGAACAATAACCACCAATGGAATGATATTCGGTGGAATTATAAGTAATGGTGGAGGAGAATAATGGCTAAAATTTATATCAACAATAGTGGGTATACCGAAGTCACCAAAGTAGGTGTTAAAAATAATGGCTCTTGGGTGAAAAACGCCATTTCAACAATACATCAAAAAGTAAATGGTGTGTGGTCAACAGGTGCTACAAGCACGGGTGTTTCTGCATACTCATTCGGTGGTTTTATTGAGACAACACCTGAAGCGACTGGTGGTACTCTTACTATTGGCGGTGCTTGGGATGTCAGTGCAACTACTTGTCAGTATATCGCAAACTATGGTAGTGCAGATGTAACAAATTCTGCAACTTGGTCTATTACAAGTGGTGGTACTTATGCATCAATAAATTCAAGTGGACTTTTGACAGTTAATAGTAGTGCAAACAACTCAAATGTAACTATACAGTGCGTATATCAAGGACAGACGGTTACGTTAAACGTGAAGGTTACTTATGTGAGTGGTGCAAGTTCACAGACAACAACATCCACAACAACTGATGAAAGTGGAAATACCGTTAACACAACAACCACGACAACAACCAATGGTACTGGTACAACGACACAAACAACGACAATTGTAACTGATTCAAACGGTGACCCGATACACAAGGAGAATGAGAGTATTGACACACAAGGCAATGTTAACACACAAGAAATTGCGTATGATAGCAACGGCAATGAGGTTGTGACTGGATATACCATTGATACAAGCGGCAACCAAAGTGGCGGCGAAACATTGTCAAATGGTCTTGATACTGGTGTGTTGATTTTCGATGGGCACGATTGGACAGCAACATTGAAGGCTACTATATTATTTAGTAATATTACCCCAGCATCTACACAATTCCCGCTTATGAACGCATCTTCAAGAGGAGATGATAATAAACTTGACGGGGCATTTTTCTTAGTGACAAGACAAAATACGGGTATGGGTTCTGCCGTTTATGATGAAAATGGAACACAGCAATCAAACACCACATCAAGTGACCCCACATTAAAATGGAGAATACAGTCTTATTTGGGTGGTTCACTTCAAGCAGGTATTGACTTCTATTATAATAATGGAACAAGACCATATTATACTAACAGATTTGGTTCAAAGACGGCAACACTTACCTTGGTCTATAAGATGATATATACAGAAAGCAATCATCAATTAATGACGGAAATTTATAAACCAGACGGCACAACAATTATTTCTAAACCAAAAAGTGAAACGCCTATAACATTCACAAGAACAATGTCTGATGTTACATTTGAAATAGGTAAAGCAACCAATGTGTCTGGAACAGAATTAAAAACCACATTGGAGGTTCTTGATTTCAATGTTCAAAAGACACTTTAAAACAATAACTTTATAATAAAAGAAGATAAATATAAAAAGTTAACGGAGAGTGATATGAGAAAGAATATGAGTTGCGATTTTTCAAGATATGCATAAAGAATTAAATAAATCTAAACAACAATTAGTATATGGCAAAGATTTATCTTAAAAATAATTGTGAATAATACGTCAGTTGCAACGGCAACACCAACGGATAACATACTTGAGTTTGCATCACAGAACTTTAGCAGTGGAGATGTTGTGAGAGTTGATGGAAACGGGATAAGCGACACGTTCACGTTTGGCAGTTAAAATATTGAGGAGATTTAGAAATGCGGAATAGAAAAAAAGTCAAGATAAACGAAAGTCAATTCTTAAGTCTCATCAATGAATCGAATGGATTCTTTGATGGCTGTAGAGAATTGGCGATTGAGATTTTTAACAAAATCTATGAAAATTGGAAAGATAGAGATAATTTAACGCAAATGGATTATCTCACGGTTCCATGTGAGTGGGCTTCAAGGGGCAGAATTGTAATCTTACCAACAAAGGTCAATGTAAGGGCTGGCTATGTCTATGCACGTTATCAAGTCAATGGTGATACCGTCATATGCGTTAATCCAATCGTAATACATGAGGATGAGTCAACATTTCTCCCTACATTGGAACATGAATTGACACATGCATATGAAGATTCAATGAGATTGAGAAATGGCTCTTCCATGGACAATGCGGCAATGAATCTTGGTTATCATAAACTATTCAATTATAAGTTTAGAGGGATGTCCATGGAGGATGACACGATTGCAAAGAAAGACCTGGCAAATGTGTTATATTGGTTTACAAGTTTTGAACAAAACGCTTTCTTTGCTGCAATGTTCGGCAAATTGATACATGGGCATGGTGAACCAGAAGACGCAAATGAATGTCTTGAGATAATAAAAGGGACAAGGGAATATAATGGATTTTCCAATTCGATTTATATCGCAAAGGAGAAATTGACAAAGAAAAGAGACCAAATCATACAAAATAGCTTGGTTATCTATGCAAATGAATTGACCAACATGAACTTCAATAGCTATAACCAATTATGCAAATGGCTTAATTATAAAGCTGATAAATTGGAGAAAAAGATGAATGAGATGGTTAGGAAAATGGTTAACAGATATTTTGAAATGGTTGATAATGACGAGATTTGATTTATTTGTAATTTCCCCAAAAAAAATTCTACTAAACTATTTAGAAGTATAGTTATTGAGGTTATCTTTTATTCAGATATTTATAGGAACATAAAAATATAAAATTAATAAAGTAGTATGAAGAATTTTTTGAACAGTGTTTGGTTTAACATCATCATTGCAGCACTTGCTGGTTTCTTTTCTGTAATGCAGGAAGTTTGGATTGGTACCGACGTTCCTGAGCTTAACCTCGCAGCTCTTGGCATTTTCGCATCTTGTGGTATGTCATGGGGCGCAAGTGTAATCAACTTCCTTATTACACGTGGCAAGTTTAACTGGTACAATATCGGTATTGGTGCAGCAGTTGGTGCCGTTGTTACGATTGTAACGTTGTTATTCGTTTAAGAACGATGTTTCGTATTTTAAATCGTGAATATTTCTTTACACGATGATAGTTTTAATTAATGAGGGAATTGTTTCGACAGTTCTCTCATTTTTTTGTTAATATATGATATTTATATAAAACAATAACAACTATGAAGAAAATTATAGATTGGTTGAAACAATCAAACAGGGGAAAACACCTAATCGGTGGTTTTGGAATCGGACTTTTATCAGATGACCTTTATTGTGCTGGTCTTGCTGGCATTGGTGTTGCAAGTGCATTGGAATTCAAGGATACCCAGTGGGGAGGAAAATGGGACTGGATTGACTGGGGTCTCACAGTTGGTGGAGTTGCAGCTGGTTTTGCAGTAAGAATGACACTTGTTAGTATTTTCAGGTAAAAGTTTTTAACAACTCTTTTTTTGATATCAACATGATATTTATATAAGAAAAACGAAAACAATAATAATAAATTTTAAAAATATTTTTAAAAAATTATGGCAAAAAATTTATATTCATTACAACTCTTGCGTAATGGTACTCCGTTTACTTCTTATGCTGCCGCAGTAGACGCTATTACTGGTGGCACAGAACAGGACGGTGTTTTAAAACTTGCTCGTTATACACAAAGTGGTGATGGCATTTCTGGCAAAACAAACATGTATAACACCAACGGTGAAGTAAGGACAATTTTTGGTATTCGCCATAGTATTAGTGGTGGTACTGGTACTTCTGGTTGGACAATTTATAACAGTTATGATGAAGTTATAAAGAACATCCAGTATCAAATTGACACGATTGCAGGTGGTGGAGACGGTTCAATTGCTCAGCAAATTGCAAATGCTCTTGATGCGCTTGATTACAGTGGTGTTACTACTGGTGACGGCGTTGTTGTTACCAATGTAACTGAAACTGATGGTAAGGTTTCCGCTACCGCTGCTGAGGTTGGTGGTTTGAAACTTACTAACTATGCTAAAGGTTCTGACAGTGGTGCAGTTGTAGCTACTGACTCAATCAACGCTGCTATCTCTAAGTTAGAGAACCAGGTAGACGCTGTTAAGGCTGAGAAGGATGCCGCTATTGAGGCTCTTGATTACACTGATACTGCTGTAACTGGTAGTTATGTTAGCAAGGTTGACGAGACTAATGGTGTTATCAGCGTAACACGTGAAGCACTTCCTACCGTTGCTGCTATCTCTGAGGCTGGTAAACCTATCACGGCTGTAAGTGAGTCTCTTGGTGAGATTTCTGCAACTGCTGGTACAATCAACGCTGAGTTCGTTAACGTTGCTGACGCTGGTAATTTGTTCTCTTCTACAACTGTAGAGGCTACTCTTGCTGAGATTGTTGACAAGTACACTGCTGCTGATGCTGCTCTTAAGACTGAAATCCTTGGTGGTGCTTCTACAAGTGCTGATACTCTTGGTGAACTTGAGGCTTTGATTAACAACCTTGATGCTGATGCAGCTACTTACACAATCAGAAAGGACACTGAAAGTCTTCCTGCTGAGATTAAGGAGCGCTATACTCTTGTTGAAACCAAGAATGGTCAATCAACCGACAAACAGGTTACCATTGATATTCCAAAGGACAGCCACATTGTAAGCATTGAGTTTATTAGTGATTCTGGCGATACTCATTATCAGAACTTAAAATACACCTATGTTGATGTAAACGGTGCAGAGCAAGAGGTCTATGTTAATATGGCAAATCTTGTCTTCGAGTCTGAATTCCAGAGTGGTGTTACTGCAACTGATGGTATTGTTCACGGTGTTGTTGACTCATCATCTGAAAAGGGTCCAGATAACAACCCATTCTTGACCGTTGGTGCTAGTGGTTTCAAACTCGATGGCGTACAGAAGGCTATTGATACTACTTCTAATAATGTTAAGGCAAAACTTGACGAACTGAGTGGTAAGACTGTTACTGGTGTTGAGATGACTGGTGGTACTGCTGTTGTTGATGAAGGCAATAATGGCACAAAGAAGATTACTATCAACACTGATGGTTCACAAATCAAGGCTACTGGATATGTAAAGGATACTGATGGGGGTGCAATCGCTGCAACTGATACTATTAATGCTGCTCTTTCTAAACTTGAAAATCAGGTCGCTGCTGCTAAGACAAAGGTTGCAAAGGATGCTGCTGCTTCTCACATCACGCTGACAAGTAGCACTGATAGTGATGGTTCCGTAACCTATACAATCGGTGAGAGCGACATTGCTTCTAAGTCAGACCTTGATGCTGAAATCGAAGCTCGTAAGGCCGTTGACGGTCAGAGTGGTCAGACTTATGCTGCTAACACAAGCGTTAACTACATCTCTAACGCTACAAGTTTGAACGATGCTGATGTTAAGTTGGATACTGCGCTTTATCAAGAGGCAAATCGTGCAAAGTCTGCTGAAGGCTCTATTGATGGTGCTATTGGTTTAACTAAAAACTCAGATAGTGAGACTCGTACATATACAAACAGTGGTGAGTATATTGGTAAACAAGCAACAAATACTGTTGCAAGTGACATTAAAGCACTTGACACACAGGTTAAGACAAATGCCGATGCAATTGATGCACTTGAGGGTAGTTACATTAGTGGTATCACAATGAACGGTAGTGGCGTTACAGTTGCTAATAATGTCGCAGCATTAACTGCTACGTATACCAACGAAGCTGCTAACAGCACTGAAGGTATGGTTATTACAACTGGTGCTAATGGTGGTTTGGATTTCAAATTTGGTACATTAGATTGTGGCGAATATGTCTAATTGACAATCAATTACTTACGATAATTAAAGGGTTAGGATTCTTTTTCCTAACCCTTTTCTTTTGTTCTAGATATTTATATAAAAAATGTGTTGATATGAGAAAAGCAAATAAAAATAAAATGGTTAGATTAACGGAATCAGATTTAAAAAATATTGTAAAGAAATCCGTGAATAAGATATTGAGGGAATCAATTGAAGACGGTTATGAGGATATTGAGGCGTTTAATGTGTTCACGGACTATTTCAGCATGTCTGAAGGTAGAGAGGAATTATTGAACGCAACGTTGTTTGATAAGAATGACAGACCAGTTGGTAAACTCATTGACTTGCATTTCAAACATGATACTGAGACAAATAGATTGATTTAATTGGTGGTTTATTTGCGTTCTAACGGTATAAATTGGTGAGGATGGTAATTTCCTCACCAATTTTTTTGGAAGCATATACCTGTTGAAACAAAAAATTGTTTATTATTATCTTGTTGGTGTAAAATTCCAATCGTATCTTGAACCATGTTCACCTCCTCTACACTGATATATTGTCTTGTCAACATTGGCACCTTCTTGTGTTCCCCATTCGCTTGAAACGGATACCATCCTACTCCTATCTTCATTACTTTTGGTGTAATGAAAGTACATTGTGTATTTTGTCCCATACGTAGCATTATCATAGAAGCTTTCACTTACGGATACTATGTTTTCAGCGAATATCCTTTTATCAACGTCTGTTACATTTTCGCAAAATGCAAGTTTGAAAAGTTCCCATGCTTCCTCATTTCCTGGTAGCACGCTGGGATTATAATGCACCTCATTTTCATTAACACAATAACTCACATTAGGTTTGAGCATATCCCCCATAAAGAAGTCCTCGTACTGGGAGTGATTTTCAAATAGTTTAATGTTTTTCATAATTATTCTTTTCTATTATCATTCAATTTTGTAATAATAAATAGTTGTGTTGGCAAAATTAACTGTGTCAATATTTATATAAAAATGTATTGTTATTATGATAAGGTTAACAGAGAGTGATTTGCACAATATTATAATGGAGACCGTGAATAGAATATTATCCGAGGAAGGTATTCATATTGACCCAGAAAATAAGGGAAAATTCACAGCAACAAAGAAAAGGACTGGAAAGTCAACTGAGGAACTTAAACATTCAAAGAACCCACTTACGAGAAAGAGGGCTAATTTCGCTATGATGGCAAAAAGGGGTTGGAAGCCATTAAAGAAGCAAGATAAAAAATAAATTTAAACTGAAATGATATACAGAAGTTATATACAGAAATCCAACACCATTATTTCAGGCTCAAAGATAAATACTGGGCTTAATCCCATTCTTGTTTTACGATATGGGAAAGACACCGTAGTATCTCGTGTGTTAGTATATTTTGACCATTCAAAGGTGAAGGGTTTGATGGACGATGGTATAATGCCAAATCCAGAAAAAATGAGGCACACCCTTAAGATTACAAATGCTGGCTCATTGGACTTTACACAGCTTCATAAGTGTGAAACAAGTGACATAAATTGGGATAAAAGGGTTCGTGCGACATCATTTGACCTGATATTCTTCCTGATTCCAAAGGACTGGGATGCTGGTAAGGGGTTTGACTTCTCAAAGAACTACTTTAACGTTGGGTTTTATTCAAGAAACCAGAAAGACCCAGAGAGACTTGTTTCAGAGGATGGTTCCAATTGGTTCCAGAGAATGAATGGTCTTCCTTGGGATGAGCCTGGTGTATTTTCCAATGACACGCTGGCAGCTGAATATGATAAGTTTGCCGCTGGAGAAGAATCGATAGTAATAGGCAGACAGCATTTTGATGTAGGAAATGAGAGCATTGAACTTGACATAACAGATACCTTTAATAAATTCCTTTATGGTGATTTGGAGAACCATGGCATTGGAATCGCATTCTCCCCATTATTGGAGGTGACAGAGGATGATGTTGAGAATTATTTGGCCCTGTTAAGTCCAAAAACTAACACGTTCTTTGAACCCTTCGTCGAAACTCGTTATACTGATGTTGTTATGGATGACAGGCAGAATTTCGTGCTTGGGAAGAAAAACAGACTCTATTTATATTGTACCATAGGCGACCAACTTGAGAATCTTGATATTAACCCAACAGTGACAATACGTGACGGTAATGGTGACATAATCAGGGATTCTTCGAATAGGGAAATGACATGGATAATGTCAAAAAGGCAATCCAAGGGAATATATTACGTTGAATTTAAATTACCAAGGGATGTTGAACCAGACACCATGTTCTATGATACCTGGACGAACATATCATACCAAGGAAGTGTTCTTGATGACGTAGAGATGGATTTTACGGTAAAACAATCAGCAAACTTTTTTAATATTGGAAATTCATCAAGCGTAGGGAATGTTACATTTAGCCCGTCAATTTCAGGAATCCAAGAGAAGGAGCAAATCTTCAGGGGAGATGTAAGGAAACTTGTCATCAAGGCAAAACCTTCATATTCAACGAATACCGTACAACTTGTCGATGATATGAGCATAAGACTATATGTGATGGACGGAGAAAGGGAAATTGACGTAATTGAGTGGGATGGTGTCAATAGGTCGTTTACTGAGAATTATTATCTCATTGACACAAACATGCTCATACCTCAGACGTACCATGTTGACGTAAGGATAAAGTATGGAATGAATTCAATAATACACCACGATGTTTTAAAATTTAATATTGTAAGTAGTTTAAACAATAAATATTGGTAAATTATTATAAAAACGTTATATTTTATATATAAAAATGGAAGGAAATGAAATGGGGTTTGTACCCACAGTTCAGTGGATGGCTGAGAAATATTGGGAGATGAATGAACAAGTTTTTAACGGAGAACTTGGAGATTGTGATTTCGGAATATTTACAACTGGAAGGGGTTCACAAGGTGGTATTCTTGGTTGGTTCAAGATGACTGGAAAAAATCTTAGGATAAGAAGGTCTACACGAAGAATGTATGTGCGTGGATGGCAAGATGAAGAGATAGATAAACATAATTTCGTAGAGCTGTGTAAGCCTAGAATTGAGCTGAACGGAAACTATAGTGGAAAAGAAGAGTCGTTCCTAACGACACTTGTACACGAAATGTGTCACTACTATACGTATATGAACGGAAAAGCCCCAGTACAGGCACACGGAAGGGAATTTAGACAAGCATGTGCAATGGTACAGTCTACATCAGGTGGAAGGTTTACCATACAGAGGGTCGCAACTGCCGAGCAGATGTCTGGGCTTGAGCTCAATGATGAGATGAAAGAAAAGAGAAAGAGGAGGTTTGAAAATAAAAAGTCAAAGACAACTGTATTGATTTATTGGGACAAAGATGGAAGAACCAAGTTAGTAACAACAACGAGCAAAGATTTGGTTAAAAGGATAGAACTTGGGAACTACAATAAACTTGTTGTTTCAAATGACGAGAACCTTTTTAGTTTTCTATATAATGAACAGAGATATAGAAACAACATGAGATATGGCAGAAGAGGATGGACATACTGGAACGTTACTGGTAAGGATTGGCTTAATGAACTTGATAATTATGACATTGATGTTTATGAAAATGGTGAAAAAGTCGGGTCTGAGAAACCAGCAGAACAATCGAATCCAGAACCACCTAAGGAACCTGAACCAATAAAGATATTCACGATAAAAACAAACAAAGGTGTTGTCGAAATACCAATGGAACCTTCGATGAAACAGATGTTTGACAAGGTGAAAAGCAAGTTGCCAAATCTTAGCGACGATGCAATAATGAAATTAATTAACAACCCAGCTAATTATAAGGTTATGAAAGAGAGTAGAAATAATGTAAAAAGGGTGTTGAGGGAGGTTATTGAAGAATTTATTTCGAACGAAGATGATTCAATAGCAATCAGCCCAAATGATAATCTTGGGTTACATTCTCCGTTGGAAAATGACTTCTAAGACGTTAAAAGGTGGGCAGCGATAAACTGTCCACCTTTATTATTTTAAGTGATTATACGCAATTTAAATCATGAAATTCGCACATATTTTGATAATATCGAAGGTATATCAAACTTTTTTAGTTTTTCAATGAAACCAGCCCAGTCACCACACTGCTCCATGCCAGCCCACGGGTGTACATGGTGCATGATGGCACCCTTCATGAGCTCAAGTAATTCAACGAGTTCATCACCCTTTGGAACCTGATGCAGATTATCCATTACGGTGTCCATTTTATCTTCTGGAATCAGCGTATCCTGGTCTCTCAGGTTGTGTGATATGGTTTCGTCACGATTGCTCATGATATTAATCCTGTTCGCAACCATATTGATGACACTATTTGCCGCATGGTCTTCACCAGTGGCAATTCCGTTCTTAAACTTAAGCTGGATATATGCTGGGTCAATACCGTTGAATATAATATTTCCAAAGAAGTTTGGATTGTCAGAATTTACTGGAGTTCCCCTGATACCAGCTCTTATATCAACTTCGCTGGTATTGTTATTGTATTTAAGGACAATATCTTCTTTTCCTCGACCAACAACCGCAACGTCTTCCTGTTTTGGAAAGGCTCCGTTTGTCAACGCATAGTTTGTTATCTTAAAAACAGGATTGAGCTTATGTGACATAAGCAACGACGTTGCACCCTCTTTTGGTGAAAATTCCCTGTATTGGTCTTGTGAAATGATTGGTCCGATGAAATATCTAATACCGCTGTTTTTAATGTGACCGTTTTCTTCTTCAGAAAATACAAAGACAGCTTCTCCTTTCTTTGGCAGAACGTGTACCATTTTGGGTAACGCTGGAAATGCCCACGGTATATCGTCAACATTTTTTGCGTTATCCTGCTCAAGCTCTGCCCTTATCCTCAGACCGTCAAATCCGTCTTTTGAATACTTGTTTTCAACTTCTCTAACCGTACCTATACTAATTCGCCATGACATCGTTTAAAACCCCTCTTTTATCTAATTCTTCTTTTGCCTTATTGTAAAGTTTATCGAGTTCTTCAAGCTCGCCTATCATCTTTATTATTTCTCCTTTTTTTACATTATATTCATTCGTAAACCCCATTATTTTTAAGTTTATTTCAGAATTGGAGAGTTTGGAAAAATCTATATCTTTTTTCATAACATTTTTTTAAATTCTATATTCCTTTACCTACAATTGGTGGGAAATTTACTATTGTGCCAGCTACAGTTACTGGTCCACCACCGTTTGCACCCTGTGCAACTACGGTAGCCCCACCAGGAGCAAGGCTTGCTTGTACGACCATATCGTTTTTAATTGACCTTTGTTGTTCCTTTGTGCTTGCAAAAGTGAAACCAACCGTAAGGTTCATACTCCCATCTGGCATCGGTCCAGTCGGTATTCCAAGTTTATTTAAATCTTTTGTTATGTTGGTCACTGACCTTATAACAGACATACCAGGTCTTTTCATCATTGAACATACCAGCAGAGACCTTGGAAGCTGGGGAAACGGCGAAACTGAATTGTTAAAATAATTCGTTATCGTGTTACAAATTTGCTTAATTCCCATACTTTTAGCATTTTTTCTCTGGTTTTTCGCCAGGTATTATTTGTGAAGTGTCAATATCAGCATAATCAACCGTGTCAAGTTTGGTGTTTTCATATTCATTTCCGAATCTAAACCAAAGTATTGGACAATCTTCCATCATAGACCTTATTGCAGAAACATAGCCCTCTACCTGCTCATTGATTACCATTGCTGTGAACATTGCAATCAGTGGAGAAAGCACCTTATTTAATAATTTAAGTAATTCCTGTAGTATTAAATCCCTTATTTCATTAATAACTGAAATAATGACAGATTCAAGTGCTTTTAAGAGGTCTTCCATTGTAAAGGCTCTCCATTTTCCACCCATAATTACTTCATTGACTTGTAACAGCATGAGAACCTTTGGTGAGAAAATTGAATACACTATCGCCATCGTAAGATTTTCTATCAAGTCACACACGAATCCGAAGTGTATAGAATAAGCGTCCTTTGCGTCGGAACCCTCGGAAAGTATTACGGAAGCCTCTGTGATAGTCCTGTCAAGAATCTCGAACTGTTCATTAAGGCTTGCGTTTGAATCAAACTCATTTAGAATCTCTTTTACAGATTTAAAACTTGATATCTGTGTGATAGTGTTTCCGAATGATTGCCTTTCGGCTCTTTTTTCTTCGGCCTTTCTTAATAACCTTTCATATTTACTATTGTCGAACGAGTAAAAACAATCACTTACTATCGAGTCATCAACATTTATGATATTCTTAATGATTTCCTTGATTTCCTCTGTTGCTTCCTGGTGTTTCTTGTCGAGCCTGGCATTGACACCAACCCTTGTATTGACTAATGAATCCAATAGTTGTGTGGCTATTACTTTTGGGTCGAAGAGCTTCATACCCATTACATAGTCATAATTAAATTCATATACGGTTAACCCTGGGTAGCATTCTATAAGGTTTGGTACAACCGTATCTTTTTCCACTGTTACTTTACCGCTTTTAGGGTCTATTGACACACCGTCATAAGTAAGTGAATCCGAGTCGCTGCCCACAATAGTATATTTTCCGTTTGGGTTATATGACCCATCGGCATCAAAAAGCATTTTCTTAAATCTCCAAGGTGGTTCTCCTTCATCAATGTTTGGTATGTGCATCAATGGCTTAGGGAGTATTGTAAACCTCAATCTATTGTTGACGAGACCAGTGATTGGTGAATCGCTTGATGCTTGGTCAATAAATTGTATGTTACATATTGCACGTTCTTTTGAAAAATCCCTATTGTATGATTTTTTATAAACCACTGTCGTACCAGTTATTTTACCCTCGTCGTTTTTATTTGCAACAGCTTTCCAGCCACCTCCGAGATTTTTCCATAACTGGTCTTTTCTTCTTATGTACCAATTAACGCTGTTCCAGTCATCTGAAACTGGAACTAACGTATTATGCGTTATGTTACTCATTTCATCATAAACGCTATCAATACACATTGAAATGATATGTGGAGTACCACTATATGTGAACGTGTTTCCTGGTAAAATTTTTGATGGGTTGTCAGAGCTATATTGTGCCTCGATGGGCATGAGTAACGTTCCTCCTGAAGGTAATACTTTATCCGCAGCATTTCCATGAAGGTCATCTGTAAGACTGTTCATGTTCCGTATTATAGACGAATTTGGGAACCTTCCTTTGTGTATAACAAACCATAGGAACGCATCAAAATCATCAGCCCTCGCAAATTTATACACATCGCTAACACCCTCAAGACCGAAATACATGTCAGTACCTTCATCAGAAAGCGGACTGACGGACAGTTTGTCAAACATGTCGATTGATTCTACGTCTATGTTGATTCCATGCCTTTGGTCTGTGTTGTAGTCTTCTGGTGCCACATGCTTTTTCCTATATTTATCTGGTATTCTTGGGTCAATAGAACAAGAAACCATGTTCTTAAGGTTGCTAAGCAAGATGGCTTTTACGGATATTTCAAGTGCTGGTACTGTGAATACCAAGAACTCTGTAAGGAAAT
>Ga0256404_1004802_pt1 | contig 24878 bp, 16 predicted proteins | sample RumenRJG_01DNA_FD_185990 | JGI IMG/M metagenome (GOLD analysis project Ga0256404, IMG submission 185990) | Bovine rumen microbial communities from Lethbridge, Alberta, Canada - RJG_01 | ecosystem: Host-associated > Mammals > Digestive system > Stomach > Rumen | place: Canada: Alberta | collected... | reverse complement strand
ACGGCCGGCGATGTGGGGGATGCCCTGCTGAATTATGCGCCTTTCGAGCACGGCTTTTTCTGGTGGGGCGGCTATGGCAGATCGACGGAGCACACCGCGTATCTCAATCTGCGGAGCGGAATACCGGCGCCGCGCAGTGGCAGCATTGCCCAGAACGGATCTACTGTTGCCGAACAGATCGGCGGGCAGATTTTCATTGATACCTGGGGACTTGTCTCTCCCGGCAACCCTGACCAGGCAGCCCGCTTCGCGGAGGAAGCTGCGAGTGTGACACATGATCGGAATGGTATTTACGGCGGCATCTTTGTGGCGTGCTGCATCGCCTGTGCGTTCGAGGAGACAGATATTCCGACGATCATTCAGAAAGCCCTTTCCTATATTCCGGAGGATTGTGAGTATGCCCGTGCAGGGAGGGCTGTAGAGCAGTATCACAAGGCACACCCGGATCACTGGAGAGATTGCTTTCACTACATTCAGAAGAACTGGGGATATGCCAAGTATCCGGGAAACTGCCATATCATCCCGAATTGTGCCGTGATGATTCTCGCTCTGCTCTACGGCAAAGGGGATTTTTCCCGCACATTATCCATCTGTAATATGTGTGGCTGGGACACAGACTGTAACTGTGGCAACGTAGGAACGATCATGGGAGTGCGCGGCGGGCTTTCCGCAATAGAAGAGCGGTGGCGCAGGCCGGTGAATGATCTTCTGATCTGCTCCAGTGTTGTTGGATCGCTGAATATCATGGACCTGCCATATGGTGCGCTGTATATCACAAAGCTGGCGTATCAGACAGCCGGAGAGCCCATTCCTGATCCGTGGTCGGAACTCATTCTTCAGAGGATAGACAGCTGTCACTTTGAATTTCCCGGATCAACGCATGCCTGCCATATCCGGGTGGATTCGCTGAATCCTGCGATTGACGCATCGAAACGGGAGGTCAGGCTGTTCAACACCGATGAGGCAGCGCACACTGGGAGAAGAAGTCTGAAGTTTACCTCTGCCAGGACGGATCCGGCAGACAAAATCTGTATTTATAAAAAGACCTATTATCTTCCGCAGGATTTTCATGACGACCGCTATGAACCATGTTTTTCCCCTCTGGTATATCCGGGACAGACCGTACATGGCAGCATCATGATTCCGGATTACTCAAGAGAGATGAGCGCCTGCCTGTATGTGAGGGACGCCTACACTGGGGAGGAGCAGTACGGCCCGCTGGAAGAGCTGAAGAAGGGGGAGTGGAGAGAACTGTCCTTTCAGATACCGCCCTGTGAAAATACTGTGATCGGAGAGATGGGATTCCTTGTGTATCCGCATGGGGAGAGCGGAGAAAACTTTGACTGTGCCGGTTTGATAGACGACCTTTATGCAGATGGGACGCCGGATTATTCTTTGGATTTTGCTAACTCCAGGGAGGACGTCTGGACAGGACTCCACCGGGAGATCAGCCAATTCACGAGGCTGAAGGGATTACTGTACCTGGAGGAGGGACAGCTTCACCTGTCCTGCGCGGATTTTGCGGAGGCTTACACTGGCCGGTACGACTGGACCGACTATCGGGCGACGTTCTGCCTTACGCCGCTGACTGGAGAGCATCATCAGGTCAACGTCCGGGTGCAGGGAGCGATGCGATCGTATGCGTTCGCACTGATGCCGGGAGGAATGGCGGCCATTCTGAAGAACGACAAGGGATACTCCGTTTTGTGTGAGACAGAATATCGCTGGGAGGCGGGCAGACAGGAGACCGTTGAGGTCACAGTCTGCGGCAGTCACATCACGGCCCGGATCGTGGGACGGGATGGAGAGGCAGATACGATTCTGGAGGCGGAGGATCACAGCCATCGTCCCTGGCTCACCGGTTCGATCGGCGTATCGGTGCGGGAGGGAAGCCACGCGGCGTATCGGAGCATCGAAGTGAGGCCGGTGGAGAAGGTTTGAAAGTGGCGTCGATACGCCACCGTCATCTTGTGCTCCGCACTCCTGATCCGGGAGAAAGTCTATTCAGGCGTTTCTCGCGCAGGTGCCGCAAATGACGCGGCACGTGGTATAAGTGACGACTCAGTACGGAGTAAAGTCTCCCGTGCCGGGAATTTTATTCCAATCCTGCATTTCGGAAGGAAAACTTACAGAATCTTAGAAAAGTCGCCCAAATTGGGAAGGCATACTTTGCCAGTTTTTCACAAAAATGCAAACTAATAAGGGAATTTAGTTGATATTAATGTGCAATGTGTTATATTATAAATTTATCAGAGGGCCGGAAACGTTACCGAAAACGTTTCCGAGCACATTGATTTCAGTGCGCAGGATGTGCACTCATTTCAAGGGAGGAAGGTCACTATGAAGAAGAAACAGGCACTGGCGACAGTTCTTGCTGTGTCGATGGTCGGGTCTATGCTCGCAGCATGCGGCAGCACGCAGAGCTCTGACACGCAGAAATCCGAGGCGGCGGCTTCCGCAGAAACGACAGCGGCAGCTTCGGAAGCATCCACAGAGGCGGAGTCCACAGCTTCCGCAGAGACAACAGAAGCTGCATCTGCTGCGCCGAGCGATTACAAAGGAACCATCCGCTGGCTGAATTTCAAGCCGGAGGTTGCGGACCAGATGCAGGATGTTGCGAAGGCATATACGGATGAGACCGGTATCAAGGTGCAGATCGATACGGCAGCATCCAATACCTACCAGCAGACGCTGACAGCCCGCATGGACAGCGATGAGGCGCCTTCCATTTTTGTTCTGACCGGTGCGACAGAGCTGGCAGAGTGGAAGGATTACTGCCGGGATCTTTCTGACACACAGCTGAACAGCTGGCTCACAGATTCGAAGTACAGCCTGAAGGACGATAACGGCGTTTACGGCATTTCGTACGCACTGGAAGGCTGGGGCATCATTGTCAACAAGGGAATTACGGACAAATATTTTGCATCGCCGAATAAATCCACGGATTATACCTCTCTGGATGACCTCTACACCTTCGACGCACTGAAGGCGGTGGTCGAGGATATGCAGTCCATGAAGGATGAGCTCGGGATCGAAGGCGTCTTCGGATCGACCTCTCTGAAGGCAGGAGATGACTGGAGATATCAGACTCATCTGATGAATCAGCCGCTGTACTGGGAGTGGGGCGGAAACGATAAGATTGATCTGAATGGCAAGGTTCCGGATTTTACGTTCGAGTACAACGAGAACTTCAAGAATATTCTGGATCTGTATCTCAACAACTCTCTGATTGACAAGAGCCTCGTCGGAACCAAGACAGTCGATGACTCGATGGCTGAGTTCGCGCTTGGCAAGTGCGCGATGATTCAGAACGGCGACTGGGCATGGAACACAATTGCCAATACAGACGGCAAGACAGTCAAGGATGAGGATGTCGTGTTCATTCCGATCACCTGCGGCGTCGAAGGGGAGGAGAACATGGGTCTGAATGTTGGTGCTTCTCAGTACATGTGCATCAACAACGATCTTCCGGAAGAGGATCAGGATGCGGCCATTGCGTTCCTCGAGTGGCTGTTCAGCTCTGAAACCGGCAAGAAGCTGGTGGCGCAGTCCCTGCAGTTTGTCACACCGTTCACCACGATGGCGGATGCAGAGTATACCAACCCGCTGTTTGCAAGTGAGAACGACATTGCTTCCAAGGGTAAGACTGCATACTGCTGGGCAGCAAACCTGATTCCGGATGATCAGTGGAAGAACGACTACGGCGCAAGCCTTCTGGAATATGCACAGGGTCAGAAGGACTGGGACAAGGTCGTCAAGGATGCCGTCGACGAGTGGAAGGTCGAGGCGGACATCGTCAATAATCAGTAATCAGGATTGACCGGCGGAACCGCTTCAGGGAAAAGTCCCGGCAGACGGTATCCGCAGGCAACAGACTCCGCCTGTGAACATCTCACAGGCGGAGTTTTTCGCAGGAATCTCCCGGCTTTTCGGTGTGGATGCATCATGAGGCATATGTCATGAACTAGGACGCAGCCACGCCGGATTGGCTGGTGTGATGCCGATGATTTTACGGAGAGAAGCAGATGCGGAAATCCTATAAAAAATATTATGCGTTATTTGTCATCCCGACGCTTGCTGCCTATGTCATCGCTTTTGTCATCCCGTTTGTGATGGGACTCGGGCTGTCCTTCTGCAAGTTCAAAACTCTGAAGCACGCTCATTTTGTCGGACTCAGCAATTATATTTACGTCTTTACACAGAATTCCGGCTTCCTCGAGGCACTCTGGTTTACCGTCAAAATTGCGGTTGTCGGGGTCGTGACGACGAACCTGATCGCATTCGGACTGGCGCTGCTCTTATCACGAGGACTGAAAGGAACCAATTTCTTCCGCACGATTTTCTTCATGCCGAACCTGATCGGCGGCATTGTCCTTGGTTATATCTGGCAACTGCTGCTCAACGGCATCCTGATCAAGCTGACGGGAAATGATCTGACGTACAGCGCGACGTACGGATATTGGGGCATCATCCTGCTGTATAACTGGCAGAAAATCGGGTACCTGATGATTATTTACATCGCGGGAATTCAGTCCATCTCCAGTGAACTGATGGAGGCGGCAAAGATTGACGGTGCGACGTACCGGCAGACACTGCACAGCATCATCATTCCGCTGGTCAGTCCGTCGATCACCATCTGTACCTTCCTCGCTCTGACAGATTGCTTCAAGATGTATGATCAGAACCTTGCCCTGACGGGCGGCGCTCCGGCGAACAAAACCATGATGCTGGCGCTGCATATTTACAACACATACTACAACCGCAAGGGCTTCTCCGGAATCGGCCAGGCGGAGGGCGTGGTGTTCACCGTTCTGGTGCTGGCGATCGCCGGGATACAGCTTAAAATTTCCAGATCAAGGGAGGCTAAAGAAGTATGAAAAACGATGTGAGAGTCTCTCAGAGCATACAAAAAAATACCAGGGTTTCGCATTTTTTCAGCTATCTTCTGATGTCGGTTCTGGCGGTCCTGTTTCTGTTCCCGATTTTCCTGGTCGTCATGAACTCCTTCAAGAATAAGCTGTATATTTCGACGACGCCGTTCCTGTGGCCGGATTCGGAGAGCTTTGTCGGTCTGAAGAACTATATGGACGGCCTGACGAAGATACACTTTCTGAGCAGCCTTGGATATTCTCTGTTCATTACAGTGGTGTCCGTGGCGCTGATCATCATATTCTGTTCTATGACAGCGTGGATGATTTCCCGTGTTCCGTGCGGGCTGTCGAAGTTCCTGTACGGCCTGTTCCTGATCAGCATGGTGGTCCCGTTCCAGATGGTAATGTACACCATGACCAAGGTCGCCAACGTGACGAGGCTGGACAATTTTGTAGGCATCTGCGTGCTGTATCTGGGCTTTGGCGCCGGCATGGCCGTGTTTATGTTTTCCGGATTCATCAATGGGGTTCCCGTTGATCTGGAAGAGGCGGCGTTGATTGACGGCTGCAATCCGCTCAACATGTTCTTCCAGGTTGTCTTCCCGATCATGAAGCCGATTGTCATTACCGTGGCCATTCTCAATGCCATGTGGGTATGGAATGACTTCCTGCTCCCTTATCTGGTAATCGGGACAAAATACAAGACGGTTCCGGTCGCGGTGCAATATCTGAAGAGCGGATATGGCTCTGTGGATTATGGCCATATGATGGCGGTGATCGTCTTTGCACTGATTCCGATTGTTGTGTTCTATTTTGCCTGCCAGAAATACATCATTGAGGGTGTGATTGCGGGCGCTGTGAAGGGGTAAGCAAGGCCGATATTTCCCAGAGAATGGCAATGCTGCAGGGGGCTGTATGAACGCTGATTATAATCCCCAGTTGGGGAAGAGAAGAACTTTATTTCCGGACAGGGAGGATTATCTCGTCAATGTGGAGTATATCCAGGAGCAGGGAGACGGTCTTGTCCTGATGGTGCGGACGGCACAGGACCGGAGCGCGGCAGTGCGTGCGGAATTTCTGACGGACAGTGCGGTCAGACTGAAAATGTTCACATTTCCGGAAGAAAAAGAACGAAATGCGGTCTTTGATTTTGACAGCATACAGGCAGAGCACGGAAATGCCGGAATAAGGCGGCCTCATGCGGAAATTCGGCCGACGGACAAGCCGGGCCATATTGTATACGGCAATGATGATATTCAGCTGTCGTTTCGGACGGATTTCTGGGAAATGTCGGTCTCTCAGCGGGGAAAGGAGATACTGCGGGATCAGAGTTTCGATACCAATGTGGACAACCGCTGGAAGGTGCTCCCGGCAGGGTTTACCTTTTCTGCACAGGACGTGGACAGGGCAGCGCCGGTGCGCGCGAGGATGAATCTTCTGCTGCGCTCTGATGAGGCAATCTGGGGGCTGGGAGAAAAATTCACTTCTCTCAACAAGCGCGGACAGAGGATTCACTGCTGGCAAAGGGACGCGTTGTCTACCAATACGGAGGATGCTTACAAATCTCACCCGTTTTATATCAGCAGCTATGGATATGGCCTGCTGTTGAACACCTATGCCCGAAGCTGCTTTGACATTGGCTGTGCCTCGCAGGTCAGCCTGCAGATTTCCGCGGAGGATACGCTCCTGGATGTCATCCTGTTTCTGGATCCGGGAGTTGAGGCCGGACTGAATGAGGAGCTGCCAGGTAATCCGGGGTATGGACAGGAATGGGAGAAAGCAGCGGAACGGAACGGAGCGAACGAAGAAGGGCAGGATCGGGAGAACGAAGCGGAGCGGCAGTTTAAGGAAGGACAGGGCCACAGCGGATTTGTGGCAAGAATTCTCTCTTCCTATGTCAGAATGACAGGAGGCATTCCCCTGATTCCGAAATGGGCCTTCGGGTATTGGCAGTCCAAATGCTCCTATCTCTGCCGGAAGCAGGTGGAGGAGGTCGCTGCGGATGCAGCAAAATATCATGTTCCGCTGGATGTGATCCATCTTGACAGCTGGCAGAAAAAGGAAAATGCGGGGACCTGGGAGTGGAACACAGAGGCATATCCGCATCCGGAGGAGATGATCGACAATCTTCACGCCAAGGGAATCCATCTCAGTATCTGGAACTATCCCTATGTATCCGAGAATTCTCCGGAATTCCGGAAAATTGAGACCTGCGGGTATTTTATCCGGAATGAGGAAGGAAACACGGCACTATTCCGGGCCACGGCCGATGCAGATGATCTTGTCGCCTGCTTTGATTTCACCAATCCGGACTGTACGGCGTGGTATAAGGACAGAATCAGGAGAGCGCTGCAGAGCGGCGCGGATGTCATCAAAACTGATTTTTCCGAGGCAGTTCCGGAAAATGCCAGACTATATGACGGCACAACCGGAGTGGAATCGCACAACAAAATTCCCTTTCTGTATGCGAAGACCGTCTATGAGGCCATGGCAGAGTATTTTGCAGAGGAAGGGAAGGGGCGAATTCCAATGCTGTGGGGAAGAAGCGGTTTTGCCGGCTCTCACCGCTATCCGGCTGCCTGGGCGGGAGATTCCTGCAGCAGCTGCACCAATCATGCGGCGATTCTGCGCGGAGGATTGAGTCTGGCACTGTCCGGTGTCGCATACTGGGGATTTGATCTGGGAGGTTTTTATAATACAGATTCGCATGGCGATGAGTGCATGCCGTCAGAAGAGGAGTATCTCCGTTCCTTTGAACTTGGCATGTTTATGCCGTTAGCCAGGGCGCACGGCAAGACGCCGCGGGAACCATGGCATTACTCCGCGCATGTGCTGGAAACAGCAAGGCGTTACGATGAGGTCAGGCATGAACTCGAACCGTATTTGTATCATTGCGCGGTCGAGGCTCATCTCTTCGGAAAGCCGATACTGCGTCCGCTGCTGTATGAATTTCCAGACGATCTGACGGCAGCGGGAATTGATCTGGAATTTATGCTGGGGCAAGGGTTCCTTGTAGCCCCTCCCTTTGACCGGAAGAGCTATCCGGTCTGGCTGCCGGAGGGCTGCTGGACCGATTTCTGGACCGGCAGGGCTTTGCAGGGCGGAAGATGGATCACCGCGGAGCCGGATCTGGATACTCTCCCGGTATTTATCCGGGAGGGCACGCTTCTGCCGCTGCAGGAGCCGGATGCCAGGGTGACGGACGCTCCGTTTATAGTGAGAGAAGTCCGGATATATCAGGGCGGAACGGCGCATACGGCCGGTCCGGCAGACGGATTCTGGTATGACACCGATGAAAGTGGCAAAATTCTGCGGCGAAGAGCGGAGGGATGAAAAGAGCCTGTCCTCATTCACAATGGGGGCAGGCTTTTTATATTGATAGAGATTAGTCTGATTTCCTTACAAGGCTGCAGTGGCTCCAGTCGTCGCCTGTCAGGGTGAAATCTGTGCTGTCGAGCATGCCTCGGACAAGGCTGCGGCGGAGCGTGTGGAACCAGCTGACATCCCCGCCGGCGGCGGTCCAGTAAGGCTCATGGAGATCTGCCGTGTACTCCCAGGACAGTCTGTCAGGCGTCTGCTCCGTAATCCGGACGACGCGGTCGCAGGGCATGCCGTTCAGAAGGACGTCACTGATTTTGCGGTAGAGTTCAGTCGCTTCTTCGCCCGCGCCGCTCCCGGGCATGAGTCCGACGGCAAAGGAGAAGTCGCCGGCCGGTTCCTGATCCCGGATTTCAGAGAAAACCACCACGCCAAAGCGGAACGCGGTTTCCTCCAGAGCGGAGAGTCTTGCGGAATCTTCTGTGAGAATACCGGTGACAAAGGACGCAAGTCTGGGCTCCGCCCAGTCGATCATCCCCTGCAGGCTGCCGTGAATGTCATCCGGATCGATGACCTGCTCCATCGGAGGCAGCGTCTCGCCGATTCCGGCTTCCTTCAGCTGCGCTTCGGTGCGCCAGCCGCTGCGGACGGCGGTCTGTCCGAGGGCTGCGAGCAGGCGCTCCTGGTATGCGATTTTCTGATACATCCATGTATGGATGGGAGATAACGATGCGCTCATGATGCTTTCCTTTCCCGCGTCTATCGCGGCTCTTTTTCAATTTTTGCGGCACCAATTTCAGTTAGAAAGCGGCGAATCAACGTCACTTTCTAATTTTGTTTGGACGGACTATTTCTGTTCTGTGTGCTTAGTGTACGTTGATCAGAGGAAATATTTAGTTGCATATGCAACACATAGAGAATAAGATCAGAAGAAGGATACCGGATCGGTGCTGTTTGAAAACGGTCTAAAAACGGGCCGATGACAGAGCAAAGGTATAAAAGTATAAACAGAGCGAAAGTATAAAAGCATAGTCGGAAGGAAAAGTGCGGGACATGACAGATCTCAGTGTGATGGACAGTGTCAATATTCCTCTGTTTGAGGGAATTTCCAGAGAGGAGCGCGGGATGCTCTTCGGGCATATTATGCCAACTGTGCGGGAGTTCGATAAGGACGAAATTATTATCATGGAGGAGGAGCAGATCCGGTATGTCGGCATCGTGCTGACCGGCCGTGTCAATATGGTACGTGAGGATCTCTGGGGAGAATCGGTGTTCATTTCCTATATGAAGCCGGGAGAACTTTTCGGGGAGACGTTTCATATCATGCGGCAGAAGCAGTCGGGCGTGACCTTCCAGGCGGCGGAGAAGACCCGTGTGCTGTTCCTGTCCCTGGACAACATCATGCACCCGTGCTCGCATCACTGCGCCTTTCATGTGCGTCTGGCCGACAATCTCTACGATCAGCTGGGAAGACGCAATGTACAGTTTATCGAGAAGATCGAGGTCATTTCCAAGCCGGATCTGCGCGGCAAAATTCTGGCTTATCTGGAGATTCAGGCGGAGAAGCAGGGGAGCAGCACGGTGAATATTCCGCTGAACCGGGAAGAGATGGCAGAGTATCTGTGTGCCAACCGGAGCGCGCTGAGCCGGGAGCTCGCCGCACTCCGGAAGGAAGGGCTGATCGATTTTCAGAAGAACAGATTTACGCTCAGAAAGAGCGCGAAGTGATGGAACGGAGCAGCGATCGAAATCGCAGAAGCCGGGACCAGGAAGTGTGGAACAAGGCGCCGGGAAGACAGTGATGGAAGGACCGTCGCAGCCGGGAATAGTAAGGCCGGGCAGGGCATCGTGAGTCCGGAAGATCGCCGTCATGTTTCGGACAGAATCTGCCGTATCTGCTCCTGGAGAGCCGGGACGACGTCCTGCCCGAACCACGGATTTTTGGCCTGCCAGCGGAAGTTCAGCGGGCTGGGGTGGACGATCGGGAAGAAGTCTGGGAGATAATCTTCGAAGTGGCGGACGGTCTCGGTCAGCGTTTTCCGGCAGCGGGATCCGAGATAATATTTCTGCGCATACTGACCGATGAGCACAGTCAGGCGGATATCCGGCATGAGGGACAGAATGCGGCTGTGGTATTCCTCTGCGATAAATTTCCGAGGGGGAAGATCGCCGCTTTTCCCCTTGCCGGGATAATAAAAATCCATCGGCAGGATGGCAACGCGGCCGGAATAGAAGGTACCGCGATCCACTCCCATCCAGGACATCAGTTTTTCTCCGGATTTGTCGTTGAAGGGAATGAGAGTCTCCTCCACCTTTTTCCCGGGAGCCTGTCCGATGATCAGAACCTTTGCTTCCGGCGAAATCTGAAACACCGGGGGAATGTTTCTTGCCGTATAGCCGGCGTTTCTCGGGTCCTGCATCAATTCTGTCTTGATTTCTTCGATGGTCATTTCTTGCCCGCTTTCTTCTGAAGACGCAGAGGTCTGCCTGATTGAGGATGGCTGTGCTCCAGAGTTCTGTTCCACTGTAGCATGGGAAAGGATTGCCGGCTGTTGCGAATGCAACGGCCCTATCTCGTCAGCTGCCAGAAGGCGACCGCGCTGGCGGCGGCCACGTTGAGCGAGTCCACGCCGTGAGACATGGGAATTTTCACGGTATAGTCGGAGAGGGCGATGGTCTGCGGCAGCAGGCCGGAACCCTCGTTGCCGAGGAGAATGGCGAGCCTGCGCTCCGCTCTCACGGCGGGATCGTCGATGGGAACGGTGCGGTCGCAGAGTGCCATAGCCGCGGTGCGGAAACCGAGGTGGTGCAGGGCGGCGATGCCCTTTTCAGGCCAGACGGCCTCCTGCTGTGTTTTGCGGCGGGTATCCGAAAGGCCGATGTAGGTCCACGGGATCTGAAAGACGGTGCCGACACTGACCCGGATGGAGCGGCGGTACAGCGGGTCGCTGCAGGCGGGAGTGAGCAGAACGGCGTCGATGGAGAGTGCCGCGGCAGAGCGGAAGATCGCTCCGACATTGGTCGGGTTCTCGATATCTTCGAGTACGGCGATGCGGCGGGCGTCCCGGACAATATCCTCCACCGCAGGAAGCGGAGTGCGCCGGAACGCGCCGAGGATTCCACGGGTCAGGTGATAGCCGGTGATACCGGACAGGACGGAGAGCGTGGAAGTATAGACCGGGAGAGATTCGCCGCAGCGGCCGAGGATCGGCGCGGCTTCTGTCGTCAGATATTTTGTCTCAAGGAGCAGGGAGAGCGGTTCGTACCCGGCGTCCATGGCGCGGAGGATTGCATTGGGGCTTTCTGCGATGAAGATGCCGGCCTGCGGCTCATAATAGTGACGGAGCTGGTTCTCGTCCAGATGGGCGTATGGCAGAAGCTCCGGCGCGTTCAGGTCAGTGATGGGAATGATGTGTGGCATGGTGGCTGTTTTCTTTCTGTGTTTTGCTGCATCAGAGCAGGCGTTTGAGGGGGGCCGCAGAACCATTGCGCATATGTGCGGAAATGGTGGAAATGGCGGGCCTGTGGCAATGTTTTTTGTTCAGCAATATTGTATCAGCAGATGCCCCGGGGAGGATAGCAAACCTGCAAGGCATTTTCGGCGCGGTATACGGCGCATGGGCCGCAGAGGGCCTGACAGACAGGAAATTGTGGCTTTTCTGTGGATTATGGTTCATTTCCGGGAAGTTGGTGTAAAATACGGAGTACTGCGCGGACAAGGGCAGCAGGGATACATGGTTTTCGCACCAATTTCAGGATAAAAACGGTGTATCAAAACCGCTTTTATCCCCAGATCAATTATCAATATCAGTGAGGCAATGAAACGATTTTCTTTTTCCTTTGGTAAAAAAATTAAAGACCTGCAGGAGCAGGGAGGGACAGAGGCGCCCCGCGCGCGCGGCAGGCGGTCCTCGAGATCGCTGCTGCGCCATGCGGAATTCATGAAGGAAGCCACGCCCGGATCGCAGATCCGGATGGTGTTCTGGGCCGCAGGCGGTGCCTTCAGTCTTGCCACGGTGATCTGGGCGTTTACGCTCTGGAGCAACCTGAAGATGGAGGAGATCGTCTTTGAACTGTCCCAGCCGCTGGCGGGAACGGGCGATTCGATGATCCAGTCCTTTGTGCTGCGATGCATTCTGCCGATGATCGCAGTCGCCGCGCTGGTGATTCTGCTTTTGTGGAAAATCCGGGATCACGCCGAGGAGGAGAAGGCGCGGACGGTGCTCCGCATAAAGTGGCTCTCCCGCGCGGTGCTGGTGATCTCGGCGGCGACGGCGTGGATCAGGCTCGACATCACGGATTATCTGAGGAACAGGAATACGCCGTCCGAATTTATAGCGGAAAATTATGTGGATCCGGCTGAAACAAAGATTACATTCCCGGAAAAGAAGCGGAATCTGATCTATATTTTCCTCGAGTCGATGGAGGATACCTATGCGGACAAGGAGAACGGCGGCGGTTTCACCTTCAACTGTATTCCGGAGCTCACAAAGCTGGCGGAGGAGAATGAAGACTTTTCCGGCAGGGAAAAGACGCTGAACGGCGCCTATGCCATGAACGGCGCGACGTGGACGATGGGCGGCATGTTTGCCCAGACCTCCGGCCTTCCGCTCAAGACGGAGATCGGCAACAACGGGATGAAGAATCAGACGACCTTTTTCCCGTCGATCACCACGCTTGGAAATATTTTGCAGAAGCAGGGGTATTATCAGGTCTACATGCTCGGATCGGACGCGACGTTCGGCGGCAGGCGGCTCTATTATACCCAGCATGGCAATTACACGATCTACGATTACAATTACGCGCTGCAGCACGGCTGGATTCCGAACGGATACCGCGTCTGGTGGGGCTTTGAGGATAAGCGGCTGATCTCCTTTGTGAAGCAGGAGCTGACGGAGCTGGGGAGCGGGTCACAGCCGTTCAATCTGACGATGCTCACCGTGGACACGCATTTTCCGGACGGCTACGTCTGCAGCGAATGCCCGGACACATTCGGCAGCAACCAGTACGCCAATGTCATGGCCTGTTCCTCCCGTCAGATCGCGGAGCTGGTCTCCTGGATTCAGCAGCAGAGCTGGTATGAGAACACGACAATCGTGATCTCCGGTGATCACCTGACCATGGACGGCGATTTCTGCAACAAGGTTTCATCAAAATACGACCGCAAGGTTTACACCTGTTATATCAATCCGGCCGCGACGGTGGAGGATCCGGATGCGGCGAGGACGTACACGACTTTTGATGACTTCCCGACGACACTCGCGGCGCTCGGCTGCACGATTGACGGGAACAGGCTGGGACTGGGGACCAATCTCTTCTCCAGCACGCCGACACTGGTGGAGCAGTACGGTGTCTCCGAGGTCAATACGGAGCTCGCACGCCGGTCAGAGTGGATGGAGAATAAATCGGGCATCAGCCAGCATGTGCTGCAGGTGGCGAAGGATCTGAAGAAATCCAAACCGAAAATGCATGTTTCGACGGTGGGAGAAAATGTGGTCTTCACCGTGGACAACGTTGACGATATCAATGATGAAATCGGAGCGTTGTATATCTCTGTCTTCAATGACGCGGGCGAGCGCCTGTTTCTGAGAGCGGCGGAAAAGCGGGAAGACGGGTCCTGGACGCTTACCATGGACAAGGCTGCGTTCGGTGGCGACAGTACGCTGAAGTACAAGCTGCATGTTGACTCGGAGGCGGGCGACGTGTATATCGACAACGGGACGAGGTTTACGATTCCATAGGCATTTTACGATCCTATAGACATTTTACGATCCCATAGGCATTTTATGATCCGATAGACATTTTATGATTCCATAGACATGATGAAGGGCATCCATTCGAGTTTTCTTCGAATCGATGCCCTTTTAACAAATGAACCGATTAATCTGCATTGTTAAGATGCGACCTCTCTTTCTTTTTCTCTATTCAGTTGTCATTCAGATCCACGCCGGTGAACTTCTTCCTTCTGTTTTCGTCTTCTCGTCTCTCGTCTTCCCGATCTGATCTCTTCACCTGAATCAGGATTCTCATTTCCTGATTCTCTTCTCATCCTTTCCGGCTGAGGATCTGCTCTTGTCTCTGAGACTCTGTTCACAATCAGCTATCTTCTCTGAACCTTTGTTACTCTGCTTTCTAAATCTGTGGAACTCTTACCTTCCCTTCGGTCCGCCCTCCTTTTCTTTTGGTATCTTTACTATAGCAGTACACCCCATAATTGTCAATAAATAAAAGAGAAATTATAAAAATGACTTAAAATTCAGAATATAACGAAATGAATCCACGACTTCGCTGCAGGTAGTAAAATTGCGGAAGAGGAAATGCTGCAGCCGGACAGCCCGGCTGCAATGAGGTGCGCAGGGCAGCACACGCGGGAAATTTCCTGCGGATGTCTTGAATGGTACGGCGGGCAGGATAGAAAAAGCAGGGCAAAAAACAAAGCCGGAAAGAGAACCAGAACGGCCAGAACGGCCACAACGGAAGGAAGGGACAGAGCGATGATAATCAGGAATACCTGTGTATTTGGGCCGGATCGGAAATTTCATGAGCATCAGGATGTGGTGATCCGCGGCGGCGTGTTTGCGCGTGCCGGGCAGGCAGCAGGCCGGATGGGAAAAGGAGCATCGTCGTTTGTACCCGCGGTGGGAGATTCGGCAGTTCAGGCAGATCTGGCAGAACCGGCGGGGCGGGAAGCGGTGCCGTATGGAACGGCTTTTGCAGAAACCGGTGTGGCAGCGGAAGTGGGCGAAGAGATTGTGGACGGAAACGGCTGTTATGCTATCCCGGGGCTGATCGATATTCATTTCCATGGTGCCATGAATGCAGATGTCTGCGACGGGGAGCGGCAGGCGTACGAGGTCATCGCGGCGTATGAGGCGCGGGAGGGGATCACAGCGATCTGTCCGGCGACGCTGACGCTTTCGGTGGAGGAACTCAAGCACGTCCTGGCGGTCGGGGCGGATTTTGCAGGGACGCCGCATGTGGGCTCGGATCTGATCGGGTTCAACATGGAGGGACCGTTCATCAGCCATGTGAAGAAGGGTGCGCAGAACGAGGCGTACATTCTGCCCTGCAGTGCCGCTGTCGCGGATGAGTTCCTTGACGCATCGGACGGCCTTGTCAAAATCATCGGCCTGGCGCCGGAGGAAAATCCGGATTTTGAGGAATATATTCGCGCGGTGAAGGGCAGGGTGACGGTGTCTCTGGCACACACAAACGCAGATTATGAGACGGCGATGCGGGCCTTCTCGGCAGGTGCCTCGCATGCGGTGCACCTGTTCAATGCCATGACAGGACTTGGGCATCGGGAACCGGGCGTCGTCGGCGCGGTGTCCGACAGTCCGCACGTGAATGCGGAGATCATCTGCGACGGCATTCATATTCACCCGGCGGCAGTCAGGGCGGCATTCCGGCTCAACGGGAAGGAACGGATGGTGTTCATTTCTGACAGTCTGCGGTGCACCGGTATGCCGGATGGCGAATATGAACTTGGCGGGCAGCCGGTCGTCAAGCAGGGGAAATTCTGCAGGCTGAAGGAAGGCGGAAATCTGGCGGGGTCTGTCACCAATCTCGCTGACTGCATGCGGAACGCGGTGAAAACCATGGGCATTCCGCTGGAGGATGCGGTCGCATGCGCGACGATCAATCCGGCCCGGGCCATTCATGAGGAGGCCCGCTACGGTTCGATTGAACCCGGCAAGAAGGGCCATGTGGTGCTGCTGCGGCGCGATGAGAACCTGACGCCCGAGCACGTCATCATGAATGGCACTGTGATTCGCTGAGAAACGATGATTTGGATTTGAATATCAAATGACGAACGAAACAGAAAGAAAGACATTGGAACAGCCGGAGAAGGCGACGGGACAGCCGCAGGAGAAAAAGCCGGGGCAGTCAGAGAAGACGGCGGAGCAGGCAACAGAGCAGCCGGAAAAGAGAGAACCTGTGCAGATCGGAGAGACGGATCAGCCGCAGACGGGAGAGAAGACACCGGAGCAGGCGAAGAACACCGCCGGAAAAAAAGGTGTGAAGAAGAGGAGCGGCACCAAATCCGTTCTGTTTCCGATTCTCCTGACGGCGCTGCTGCTCGGCGCCTTTTACACGGCGCGGATCGTCTATTTCTGCACGCAGTATCCGCAGAAGACGGTGTCCATCGAAGCCCTGTGCGGGGAGAACGGCGAGGGGCTTGACCAGCTGTCCTACGATGGGACAAAGTTCTACGCGGAGTCGACGCGGCCGACCATCACGCTTGATCTGGAAAACGGAGGGCCAATCCGGTGCATCGGTTTCGGGGTCCGGAATCTGTCCAGAGAAAACTGCTGGTCCTACATCACGATCGAGCGGGCTCGCGGCAGCATGGAACGCGGATCTGTCATCATGGCGGAGGGCAGCAATGCGATTGATTTTGATGATGTGACGCCGCAGGATGAGGTCACGCGGATCGTGTTCATGCCGGTGCCGGTGCGCGGCGTCTCGTTCTCCCTGACTTCCTTCACGATCAATCCGCGCTCCCATATCATCGGGACGGAGCTGCTCAATTTCCTGGTCCTGCTGTCCGTGGCGGTGATGTTCGAGGCGGTCGTGCTGGCCATGCTGCGGGAGAACCGCCGTGTGGGCTTCCCGCATCTCTGGACAGTCATGCTGGCGGCGATTCTGCAGATGTTCCTGGGGTACCTGTTTATATCCCAGTATTTCACGGATGCGTGGACGGCATACGCCACGTTCTACCATTTTGCCGTTTTTCTGTCAGAAGGAGCGTTTCTTCTGCTGCTTCACCTGCCGTCCTACAGCACGGCGCCGCGGGCGGATCATGCGTCGGCGGCCGGAAACGGCGGCGGGAGCATCCTCGTGACAAAGGACCGCTTCACCGGCGGCAGGCCGCTGCCGCGCAAGCATGAGATGGTGCTTCTGCGCACGCTGCTCCTTTCGATCTTCAGCTTTTCTCTGCTGGAGCTTCTCTACAGCGACATGTTCCGGCTTGACGACATGGAGTCGTGGTGGCTCAACATTCTGGTGTACGCTGTTCCGTTTCTGGTCCTGTACGCAGTCTGGGGCAGGCACAAGCGCCACTGGTCCTACGGCGTCGGGCTGATCTGGTGGCTGTTCGCCGCCATGGTGAACCACTATTATTTCCAGTACCGGGCGCAGGCAATCGAATTCTCGGATCTGTCCATGGCGGGAACGGCCAAAAATGTGATGAACGGCGGATATCACCTGACCGTCACGCAGGATGTCCTTTTCGTCTATGTGGCGTTCGCCCTGATGCTGATCGGGATCAACACGGAGGCCTGCCGCGGGCTTCCGGCGAAGAGGTGGCGGAACCGCCTGGCGGCAGCTGCCGCGGCAGCAGGCTGTGTGCTGATTGTGGCAGAAAATCTCCCGGTGGTGAATCTCTGGAATACCAATATCGCGACGCTTCACCACGGCTATGCCCTCTCCTTCTTCTCCTTCATGGAGAAATCGCTGGAGAAACCGACGCCGGCAGGATATTCCGCCGCGGAGGCGGAGCAGATTCTGGCAAAATACGCGGCAGCAGGCACGCCGGACGGCGGGAAATCGTCCGCCGCTGCGATCAAAAGTGAAAACGAGAAGGCCGCAGCGGCAGCAGCCGCCTCGGACAGCGGAAAGCCGTCCGAAGCGGAAACGGGAGGCGAAACAGCATCATCTGTTTCATCGGACTCCGGGACAGGCCTTGCTTCGCCCAACGTGATCGTGGTCATGAACGAGGCCTTTGCGGACCTGCCCACGGTATACGGCTTTGACACGGATGTGGACGATCTGCCGTTCATTCATTCGCTCGAGGGGAACAATGTCCGGAAGGGCTGGATGCTGTCGTCTGTTTTCGGCGGCACGACGGCCAACACGGAATATGAATTCCTCACAGGAAATTCCACCGCCTTTCTGAACGGCGGCAGCGTTCCCTACACGCAGTACATCAATTCCAGACAGGAATCGCTCGCCTGGATGCTGAAGAACAGGGGCTATCAGACCACGGCGTTTCATCCCTACCTCGCCTCCGGATATAAGCGGTACAAGGTGTACCCGCTGCTTGGGTTTGATACCTTCCACTCCTCGGAGGACGGGCTGCTGTATGACGACAAAATCCGCACATTCATCAGCGACAGTTCTGACTTCAAAGATCTGGAACACATCTTTGAGCAGAATGATGACGGGAAGACGCCGCAGTTTATCTTCAATGTGACGATGCAGAACCATGGCAACTATAATGCGGACACGCCGGCGGTCGATGTGACCGTGAAGCCCACGGACGGGAAGCTCGCATCCCTCGCGCAGCTGGAGGAATATCTCGCGCTGGCACACGCGACGGATCAGGCGTTTGAGGAGCTTCTAACTTATTTTGCACAGGTGAAGGAGCCCACGATCATCCTGATGTTCGGAGATCACCAGCCGGGACTGAACGAGGAGACGCTGAGGACAATCTGCCCGGAGATGTACGAGGACGGCGCCGCGCTGAGCGTACTGGAGAAGAAATATACGGTTCCCTACATCATGTGGGCGAATTTTGATCTGACCTCGGAGGAGCTGCAGTTCACATCGCCGAACTTCCTGCGGAGCTATCTGCTGGAGAACGCCGGCATTGAAGGAAGCGCCTATGACCGGTTCACCGCGGCGGTGCGCCGGGAATATCCGGCCATCAATATTCTGGGCTACAGCGACGCGGCCGGGGAACTGCACAGCGTCTCGGAGCTCGGGCAGGAGCCGCTGCTGTCGGACTACCGGAAGGTGGCATATTACAACCTGTTCGACCACGGGAAGGTGAAGAAATCGTTGTTTGAATGAAAGGTGCCGCAGCCATTTGGCTGCGGCGCGCGGGTGGTATTCGGGCAGAGGGAAAAGCTCAGACATGCCATTACATTTCAGGGAACTTTTATGCCGAAATACTAACAGAAAGGTTCCCTGAATTTTTGGATTATTCTAAGCTGCCTCCGTCTGTGGTTCCGTCTGCAGCTTCGTCCGCGGCGGCACTGACAGCGGCCAGCCGTTTTCTGTCCTGAATCATCTTCCGGAGCGTGATAAGATTCGTGACGACCGTCGCGGCGGCAAAGAAGGCGCCGGTGTAGGTGCGGATGACAAGAAAGTAGAAGATCCAGGGAACAAAGGTGCAGGTCACGAGAATTTTGAAGCGGATCGGGTCCTGGATGTCCATAAACAGGATGTAGACAATGCAGACGAAGAGGGGCAGAAGGCCGAGGTATCCCTGTGTGTTGAAGCGGACGGTCAGAAAGACCGAGACCGCGATAAAGAGGACCTTCACCGGCTTCTTCATCCAGTCGCGGTAGCAGACAACATTCCGCACGCAGGAGATGATGTTGTTGATGGCACCGGTGACGGCACCGAGAAGCAGCATGCTGACGGTCTGCATGCCGAGCTGTACGGTCTGCATTGCCAGAATTTTCTTCCGGTCGCGGACGGCGCCGCTTGCAATCTGCACCATGGCGGCGAGAAAATCAATGATATTGGCGATGATGATGGCGGCGAGCGCCGGAGTGTAGCCTGACATGGTAGAATTCCTTTCTGTTATCTGTGACGGCAGGTGGAAGCAGCAGATTTATGTCTGCGGAATAAGATGGACTGCATCGTGCGAAAACGGATGGCCCTGCACATACGGAGAGCAATGATCCGACGGCATTGTATCACAGGCCGACAAATCGCAAAACCAGGGTAAAGCCGCATGCGCGGATTTTGCCCCAGCGGAGTATCAATATGAACACGAATGAGACAAATATCCTGAATCTGCAGAATATCAGCATCACGCTCGGCGCGAGGAAGGTTCTCGACGACGTGTCCTTCGGCATGAGCGCACATGACAAAATCGGTGTGATCGGCGTGAACGGCACGGGGAAATCCACGCTTCTCGGCATCGCGGCGGGGATGCTGGAGCCGGACGAGGGGGAGGTGATCCGCGGCAGGACTGTGCAGATTTCCTGTCTGACGCAGAATCCCCGGTTTGACGGCGGGACATCCGTACTAGTCAACATTGCGGCCAGGGTGCGCGGCAAGGCAGACCACTGGGATACGGAGGGAGAGGTCCGCGCCATGCTGCAGAAGTTCGGAATCGATGACCCGGATGTGAGTCCGGACACTTTATCCGGCGGGCAGAAGAAGCGGGCTGCCCTGGTGGCAGCGATTTTGACGCCGGCGGATCTGCTGATTCTCGACGAGCCGACCAATCATCTGGACGCGGAGATGATTGAGTGGCTGGAGGAGTTTCTGATTTCGTTCCGCGGCGCGATTCTGATGGTCACACACGACCGCTATTTCCTCGATGAGGTCACGGATCAGATTCTGGAGATCGACAGGGGAAAAATCTGGCGGTATGACGCGAACTACGCGGGGTTTCTGGAGCTGAAACAGCAGCGGCTCGACTCTGCCGCCGCGTCTGAGCGGAAAATGGCATCGCTTTACCGCAAGGATCTGGCGTGGATGCAGCGCGGCGCCCGGGCAAGGTCCACCAAGCAGAAGGCGCACATTCAGCGCTTTGAGGCGCTCCGGGACCGGGACAAAATCGTCGAGGACCGCCAGGTGGAGCTCAGTTCGCTGTCCTCGCGCCTCGGCGGCAAGACCGTGGAGATCGATCATCTGGGAAAAGGGTATGGCGGCAGGGTACTGTTCCGGGATTTCAGCTACATTTTCCAGAGAACCGACCGCGTCGGGATCATCGGGCCGAACGGCTGCGGCAAGTCCACGCTCCTCAAAATCATCTGCGGTCTTGTGAAACCGGACACGGGCCGGGTCGAGATCGGGGAAACGGTGAAGATCGGCTATTTCAGCCAGGAAAATGAGGCGCTGGACGAATCCCAGCGCGTCATTGACTATGTGCGCGGCGCGGCGGAATATATCCGGACCGCGGACGGGCTTGTCTCGGCCGCTGATATGTGCGACCGATTCCTGTTTCCGCCGTCCATGCAGTACACACCGATCAGCAAGCTGTCCGGAGGAGAGAAGAGAAGGCTCTATCTGCTCCGGATTCTGATGGGCGCGCCGAACTTCCTGATTCTGGACGAGCCGACAAACGACCTCGACATCGGCACGCTGCGGGTTCTGGAGGATTATCTGGACCATTTCGCCGGTATCGTGCTGACTGTCTCGCACGACCGCTATTTCCTCGACCGGGTGGTGACCAGAATTTTTGCGTTCATGCCGGACGGAGCGCTTTGGCAGAGCGAGGGCGCCTACGAGGAGTACCGGGAGCACCGGCTGGCAGCAGAGGAAGCGGGACCGGACAAGACCGCGGATGCGGCGGAGGGCAGGCGCCGGAGCGGCGCAGAGAAAGGTCAGGGGAAGAGTACGGATGGATCCGGCGCAGATGGGAAGGAAATGAAGGAAGCGGCGCAGGACGGCACAGTCTCCGGTACTGCTGCACCGGAGACCGGAAACGGAGGCGGGGACGGCACGCGCCGCCAGCACCGTCAGAAGCTCTCCTACCGGGATCAGAAGGAGTACGATGCCATCGAGGGGGAGATCGACTGTCTGGAGACGGAGGAGAAGGACCTCGACAGGCAGATTCTGGAGGCGGCTTCCGATTATCAGAAGCTGGCGGACCTCACCGCCCGGAAGGAAGCGGTAGAGGCAAAGCTGGAGGAGCGGATGGAGCGCTATCTTGTTCTGCAGGATATGGTGGACGCGCTCTCGAAGGAGTCATGATGGAGAGCGATTTCGAGAGGATCAGGAACTGCAGCGGAATGCTGCAGACTCCGCCCGGCGGTCACGAGAGGGAGAGCTCGCCGTTCAGCATCCGCAGATAAACGGGCAGCTCGTCCAGGGAGTGCAGGATGATGTCCGCGGCGTGGATTGTCTCTTCATCCGGCTGAAACTCGTCAGGAATGAGCACCGTCTTCATGCCCGCGGCGCGTCCGGCCAGCACGCCGTTCCGGCTGTCCTCTACTACGACGCAGCGGGAGGGTTCCGCGTGCATCTGCTCCGCGGCCATCAGATAGATGTCCGGCGCGGGCTTGCCGTGCTCCAGGCTGTGTCCGGAGATAATTTTCTCAAAATATCCGGTGGTGTCGGAGACCTTGAGATAGTGCTCGGCGACCTCACGGGCGCTGGAGGTCGCGATGGCCGTGTGATAGCCGTTCTCCTTGAGCCATTTCATCGTCCGCTCCATTCCGTCCTTTTCCGGCACGTATTTTGCCAGCAGTTCATCGCAGTATTCGCGCTTTTCGCGGAAGACCTTCTCTGCGTCAAAGCCGGCCTCTGCGAGCAGCGCGCGGATGGCGCCGTGGTCCCGGCCGATCATCTGGCGATAGATATCGTCGGGGACACCGGCCTCATTCCAGCCGGCGTGATAAATTCGCTCCGTGTCAAACAATGTCCCGTCCATGTCGCAGAGGATGGTGTCGTATCTCATAGGTGATGTCCTTTCTGTGCCGTTCGGCATAATTTTGTCTCTCCCGGTCTCTGCCTATGGTAACATAAGAATCGCGCGGCATGATATGCAGGCCGCGGATTTTACAAATAAGGGTACTGCTGCGGGATATTGCCTCGCGGGGATGATCGGCGCCGTTATTGATGCCTCATTATGGGAAATATTCCCTGTGGTATAGGCGAGACGCAGATGCCCTGACATGGGAATATTAACTGAGGCACGGGCGAAGCAGGGAGGGTTTCTCCGCCGGAAACATTTCCTGAGGCACGGGTGAAGCCGGCAGGCTTTCCCTGCGGGGAAAGACACGGGCGGAGGCAGAAGCCGCGGGAGCGCGGCACGGAGGGAAAAATGGACAGCACATATCGCACAAAGACAGAGCTTCTTGACAAAATTCTCACGAAAGCGGTGGAGGAGCGGCAGTTCGCCGGCGTGACGCTGCTCTGGGAGAAGGACGGGAAGGAGGTCGCGTATCTGGAGAAGGGCTATGCCGATCTGGAGCAGAAACGTCCGATGCGGCGGGATACGATCTTTCACCTGTACTCCCAGTCCAAGCCGGTGACCAGCGCGGCGGCGATGCTGCTGCTGCAGGACGGCGCGATCGATCTCTATGATCCGGTGGCAAAATATTTCCCGTCCTACGCGCATCAGATGGTACAGACGCCGATGGGACTGGTCCCGGCACTGCATCCGATGACGATCCGGGATCTGCTGAATATGACCTCGGGCCTGGTCTACCCCGGCGGCCGGACGCAGGCGGAGACGGATACGGCAAGGCTGTTTGACGAGGTGCTGGAGCACCTTGGCACGCCGGAGGCCATGACCACGGAGCAGTTTGCGGACCGTCTCGGCTGCTGCGCGCTGCAGTTCGATCCGGGCACGGACTGGCAGTATGGGACCTCCGCGGATGTCTGCGGCGCGGTTATTGAGAAGGTCAGCGGAATGCGCTACGGAGAATTCCTGAGAAAGCGCCTGTTTGAGCCACTCGGAATGAAGGACACGGCGTTCTTTGTCCCGGATGAGAAAAAGGATCGTCTCGCAGCGGCCTACATCTATCACAGTCCGGAGGAGGTCATCGAGGGCGCGAAGAAGGCGGCGTCCGGAAACTACGGCAAGGGGCAGGAGGTTTCGCAGGATCCGGCAGAGGGAGAGGCGTGGCTGGAGCGCTACACGGGCAACAACCTCGGCATCCGCAATGACGGCGGAGAGAATCCGCTGGAGTTTGGCGGCGCGGGTCTGTTCTCCACGCTGGACGACTACATGGCCTTCGCCCGCATGCTGCTTGCGGGCGGACAGTCCCGGGAGGGAGAGCAGATCCTCCGTCCGGGGACGATTCAGTTCATGACGACCCACCAGCTGGAGGACGTACAGCAAAAATCCTTCCGGAACTGGATCGGCCTCGACGGCCACAGCTACGGCAATTTCCTCCGTGTCATGCAGGACCAGCGAAAGGGCGGGATCATCGGGCACAACGGAGAGTACGGATGGGACGGCTGGCTCGGCACGTATTTCTGCAACGATCCGTCGGAGAACCAGACGCTCCTCATGATGGTGCAGCGCTATGACTACGGGACCGGCACGGTGACGCGGCAGGTACACAATGTGGTGTTCTCCTGAGCGCAGTTCCGGCACGTGATGTGAAGGACGTATGAGACGGCAGTCAATTGCGCCCACGGAAGGCAGCACAGCTTCGGCTTCTGACGTGAAGGTCACTTGACGGAGATGCGGTCAAACTATATGGTCAGAGGCAGCGATATGACGAAGGCCTGTTTCCTGTGGAATACCACAGGAAACAGGCCTTTGCCTTTCATGAACCGCCTGCGTACACGGCACAGTCATTCCGTTTTAGCAAACATATCCTTGCCAGATGGCAATTTCGTGATATGATAAAGCATGTGCTGCGCGGACAATTGTCCGCAATGCATGGACAACACCGCGCGGCATGTATTCCAAAGAGGGAGGAAGCGCCGCGGCATGACCGCGGACAAATCACATCATGAATGGTCTCAGTCAGTTCTTTCGTTCTCTTGCACACAGGTACAATCACACCAGTCTGATTCTCCGCATTCTCATCGGACTTCTGCTCGGCGTCGTTCTGGCGCTGCTGTTTCCGAAGGCCGCTTGGATCGAGGAATTCGGCAATCTGTTTGTCGGCGCGCTCAAGGCGATCGCACCGGTGCTCGTCTTTGTTCTGGTTGCCGGTGCGCTGGCGCAGGGCACGGCGCGTCTCGACCGCCGCTTTGGTCTGGTACTCTGGCTCTACATGCTGACCACGTTTCTCGCCGCGTTTGTCGCCGTCATCACGAGTT
>Ga0256404_1004801_pt1 | contig 24882 bp, 15 predicted proteins | sample RumenRJG_01DNA_FD_185990 | JGI IMG/M metagenome (GOLD analysis project Ga0256404, IMG submission 185990) | Bovine rumen microbial communities from Lethbridge, Alberta, Canada - RJG_01 | ecosystem: Host-associated > Mammals > Digestive system > Stomach > Rumen | place: Canada: Alberta | collected... | reverse complement strand
GAGGCCAGCTTCACATTGTATCCCGGGAAAGCCTATCTGGAGATAAAGGGTCAGCTCTATAACCGGACCTCAACCCCACAGACCTTCCTCTGGTGGGCAAATCCTGCAGTTCCCGTAAATGATCATACACAGTCCGTATTTCCTCCTGATGTACATGCTGTCATGGATCATGGAAAGAGGGATGTATCCAGATTTCCTATAGCTACGGGAGTTTACTATAAGCACGATTACAGTGCCGGTGTAGACATTTCCCGTTATAAAAATATCCCGGTGCCCACTTCCTATATGGCGGAAAAGTCAGAATTCGATTTTGTGGGGGGCTATGACTATAAGGTTGGAGCCGGACTTCTTCATATAGCCGATCATCATGTGTCTCCCGGAAAAAAGCAGTGGACCTGGGGCTGTGGAGATTTCGGAAAGGCATGGGACAGGAATCTTACGGATGAGGACGGCCCCTATATCGAGCTGATGTGCGGAGTGTTCACTGATAACCAGCCGGATTTCTCCTGGCTTAAGCCTATGGAGGAAAAGACCTTCACACAGTATTTTATGCCGTATAAGGCTGTGGGGCAGATTAAGAACGCAACAAAGGAAGCTGCTGTAAATCTGGAGATAAGTGACGGAGAGATTCATTTGATAGCCTATGGAACCTCTGTCTATAAAAATGCCAGATTCCTTTTGACTTATGATGGAGAAGTGCTGCTTGATGAAACCAAGGAGCTTAGTCCCGTATGTATATACGAAAAGACCATAAGGCAGGCAGTCTCTGATGAAACGAAGCTTCGTTTTTCTGTGTTGTCGGAGGCCGGAGAGCTTGTACATTATACTCCGCTCAAGAAGACGATTCCTGAAATTCCGAAGCCTGCAGAGGCCGCAAAGGCACCTTCGGAGATCATGACCAATGAGGAGCTGTACCTTACGGGTCTTCATCTTGAACAGTACAGGCATGCCACCTTCCGCCCCGATGATTACTATCTTGAGGGCTTAAAGCGTGACGCCGGAGACATTCGCATAAATACGGCTTACGGTTCCCTTCTGATGCGCAGGGGGCTGTTTAAAGAGGCGGAGAAACATTTCCGTCAGGCCATAAAGAGGCTTACCTGGAAAAATCCCAATCCTTATGATTCTGAGGCCTACTATGATCTGGGGCTTTCTCTTCTCTATCAGAAGAGAGATTCGAAAGCCTTTGAAGCATTTTTTAAAGCAAGCTGGTCAGCGGAGCAGCAGGAGATGAGCTTTTATTATCTTGCCGCCATTGAAGCAAAACGCAGGCATTTTAGCGATGCTCTTCAGCTTGTGGATAAGGCTCTTGTTAAGAATGCTCACAATGTTAAGGCTCGTGGGCTAAAGCTTTATCTCCTGAGAAAGCTTAACCTGAGAGAAGAGGCCGTGGATTTAGTCAGGGAGAATCTGGGTATCGATCCCTTTGATTATGTCACAAGGATGGAAGATTCATATCTTTGTGAAGAATCTGAGGATAGTTACAGTGAGGATAAGAAAGGCTTATCCCCGGATAATAAGCGAAAGAAACTGGTGAAGCTTGCAAGAAACTATCATGAGAATTTTCTTAATGCGGCAAGGGACTACGAGGAGTTCGGGGCTTACAAAGAGGCTTTGGATGTACTTGATCTCTGTACAGATAGCTGGGCTATGCTTCAGTATGAGAGGGCCTATATCGTATCCTCTATGGGTGATGCAGAAGAGGCAAGGCTTCTTTACAGGAAAGCAAAGGAAGCATCAACGGATTATGTTTTCCCGAATAAGCTTGAGGATATAGCGGTTCTTGAGGATGCTCTTCGTTATGATCCAACCGATGGCACTGCCTGCTATTATCTGGGAAATCTTTACTATGACAAGACAGTATATGATAAAGCTATCAGTTACTGGGAAGCTGCATCCCAGAACCGCCCTGATTTCGCAACCGTATGGCGTAATCTTTCTATAGCCTATTACAATAAGCTGCATGATCCCGAAAGGTCAAAGTCAGCTATGGACAAGGCTTATGCATTGGCACCTGAGGATCCGAGGATATTCCTTGAATACGATCAGCTTTTGAAGAAGCTCAATGTTTCTCCCGAGGATCGTCTCAGGCTTTATAAAGAGAACAGGGAAGTATTTTCACAGAGAGATGACCTCAAGGTGGAGTATGTGACACTGCTTAATCTTCTCGGCGAATATAAAAAGGCACTTGATTTCATAAAAGTGAACCGTTTCCACCCATGGGAGGGCGGAGAAGGAAAGATCACCACCCAGTATGTGTATGCATTAACAGGTCTTGCCCTTAAGGAAATGAAGAGTGAGAACTGGGAGGAAGCCGGGGATTTACTGAGGGATGCTCTTTGCTATCCTGAAAACCTTGGAGAAGGCAAGCTGGAAGGAACAAAGGATAACAATATAAATTACTATCTTGGGCTTTGTGAAGAGCATTTGAATAAGGAAGCTGAAGCACAGAATCTTTTCTCAGAAGCCTCCGTCGGTACCGATGAGCCTGCAGGTATGATGTACTACAATGATCAGCCTGCGGATATGATCTATTTTGAAGGGCTTGCCCTAAAGAAGCTCGGGAAAGAGGTTTCCGGAAAATCTCATTTCAATAAGCTGATCGATTACGGTGAGCGCCATATGAGAGATGAGGTAAATGTAGGATATTTTGCTGTGTCGCTTCCTGATTTCCAGATCTTCGATGAGGACTGGACCAGGAGAAATCAGGCACATTGTCACTATCTTATGGGACTCGGGAAGCTTGGATATGGGGAGATTTCGGAAGCAGGAGAAGAGTTCAGAAAAGCCATAGAGCTGGAACCTACTCACTGGAACGCCATCCGCTATCTTCGTATAGCAGAGGGTAAGCTGTAGATATAAGAACTGTATCAAAAACTCCGAAGATACGAAGGCTCATAAAAAAAGTTTTAATAATGGGAACCACACAAAAGCCGGGCTACGAAAAGCCCGGCTTTTGCTGTAAAATATAAGAAAGCAGTGTATGAATTGCACAAAAGAGTTATTAAGAGTAAAATTTTAATTAGTAATAATTAAAAATAAAAAGGAGGCATGGTGGTGATGAAAGGCAGGATTAAAGTCGATCGTAAGCTGATTGCAGTTGGTGTACTGCTGATTATATGTCTGGTGGCCGCATTGGCAGTGTTCTGGAAAAGTACCGGAGGCAGCGTTGGAGACGAGGCAGCTTTCCGAAACAGGCCAAAAACCGCGCCTGCGGGTATGGTCGATCAGAATATAATCAAAAGAGGAACAAATGCATGGCAGGGACAGCAGTATATAAACACCGCAAAAAGTGCACTTAATCTGGTCAACCAGCAAAGAGCCGCCAACGGACTGACCGCACTTCAGTGGGATGACAGCCTTGCCGCCTGTGCGATGATAAGAGCAACGGAGATTCCATCCTTCTTTTCACACACAAGGCCCGATGGAACCGACTGGTTCACCGTCTGTCCGAATATAATGTATGGTGAAAATCTCGCGCAGGGTTTCAATTCACCGGACGCCGCTGTAAACGCGTGGATGAACTCCCCATTGCATCGGGATAACATAATGAACGCAGGCTTTGTATCCTGTGGAATAGGCATATACGAAAGCGGCGGAAAGTGGTATTGGGTACAGGAATTTGGATACTACTAAACTAAGAAAAATATTATTCTTAATGATCATAACGGCAATAGTTTCGACTGCCGTTTTATCCTGCACATCCTCAGATGAAAAGCCTTCAGGAGGAACAGCCGGAACAGAAAAAGAAAGGTCTTCCGGGATGAGCACCGCAGGAAATGGCAGTGAAAAAGATACTGAGGGAAGCTTCAGTCTGCTTGTTTATATGATCGGCTCAGACCTGGAAAGCTTTGATGCCGCCGCAAGCAGGGATATACAGGAAATGCTCGGAGCTGCCTCCGGCGACAGGCTCAATATCATAATCCAGACCGGAGGATCAAAAAACTGGCATCTTAAAGAGATTACAAATGACGGAATAGGCCGTTACAGGATAAGGAACGGAGAGTTAGAGACAATTGAACTCCTTAGTAATGTGAGAATGTCAGAGCCGGAAACATTAGCCGACTTTATCTCCTGGGCCGAGAAAGAACAGCAGGCGGACAGGTACGGACTGGTGCTTTGGAATCACGGCGGAGGCACTTTGATCGGTTATGGTCTTGATGAGTACTATCCCGACGAAACAATGAGCATAGACGAGATTCACCGGGCGCTTTCGAAGAGCGGACTGCATTTTGATTTTATAGGTTTCGATGCTTGTCTTATGTGTACGGTTGAAACAGCCATGGCACTCTCCGGACACGCCGATTACATGATAGCATCGGAGGAAACGGAGCCATCCACAGGCTGGTATTACACGGAATGGATAAAGCAGCTTTCCAAATATCCGGGAGTGTCCGTTCCCGAGCTGGCTAAAACCATAATTGACAGCTTTGTTTCCGGCCCTGATTTCAACAAATATGATTTTTATACGCTGTCACTTGTGGATCTGAAAAAAATAGGCGGGCTTTACCTTGCATTAAGCGAATACTTTAAAGAAGAGGAGGCTGTCCTCAACGAACAGTACCAGAATACTTTAATAGCGAGAAAAACTACAAAAAGCTTTGGAAACGATGGCTACGAACAGATAGACCTTTTTGACTATCTGAAGTCTTCCGAAGAAAAAACGCAAAGCGGAAAGTCTCAGAAGGTGCTTGAAAAAGCTAAGGAGGCGGTCTGCTATTATCAGGGAACAGTGACCGGCTCAAACGGTATAGCGCTGTATTATCCTTATTTATATCCCGAACAGTTTGATCCTGTTATGGAAATGCTTTACTCTCTTGATTACGATGAAAGTTATTTTGATTTTTACAGGCATTTTCTGAATGTCCTTGTAAAAACCAGGATCAACGTATCGGCAGAAGGCGGCGGGGATGAAAAGAACGGAACGAATGTGAAGGAGATCCGGGACATTACAGTTGACACCGGAATCAGCGAGAAGGATCTTTTGAAAACAAGCTGGTACGACCCGGACACCAAGCTTCCCGAAAACCTGCTTATACCGGATGTCAACGTGTTCCAGATGATAAAAAAAGATGATTTCGGCAAATTCGGACTGCATCTTCCGGATGAGCAATGGGAGCTGATATCAGATATATGGGTTGATTACTGGCTCGATTTGGATAATGGATGGCTGATAGACTGCGGAACCGACAAGTTTTACGAATGGGACTGGGACGACGACCTTACGATTGATTACGATGGCAAGTGGATGGCGCTGAACGGCGAGATCGTACCGTATTATTTAACCGGAGTCGTGCATGGCGAGACCTTTGCAGAGGACTACGCCTTTGGGTATGTTCCGGCAACACTGAACGACAAACCCATACGGATACAGATAGTCAATGATGCAGAAACTCCATATGGACGCTATGTCGGCTATAAATACAATTACGAAAAAGCTGATTCCAGATCCGAGAATGATCCAAAGATCAGTGCAAAGGGCCTGCACCAGTTTAAGGACGGCGATGAAATCAGAACGTATTATGCGAGATACAAAAAAGTGGACGGCATCGGTACAAGCACCTTTGACTCACTTGTTTATAACGGCGATCCTATCATCTATAACGGCGGTCTCGAAGTAAGCTACGAGCTATTTGACAGGGATAGAAGCAGGGATGTTCGTGTACTTGTGAATTTCCGTCTTAACGACATATACGGCAATACATACTATACCTTTGCAATAGAGTACAACCTTTAAGTACTGATAAAAGCTTTTACTATGCAAAGAACTGAAAAATACCATCTGAATTCTTACAGTCAGTATGGTATTTTTTTGTACCATTATACATGCTCTGATATATGTCGATGTTATTTCTGTATGCCTGTTACAGGGTTTACAGCAGTTTTATACCATCTTGAATAAATCGGCTATTTCTTATCAAAGATATACTGATTTTCATGGAAAGATGAAGCTATACCGGTTCATTATAAGGAGGATGTCATTAATGGAGTTTTCTATTTTGTATTCAATTCCGCGCAGTGAAGTTTTAGACAGCTTTTTTCTCGGCATTAGCAGTCTCATAGGATCCTATGGACAGCTGTTTCTGATACTGGGTTTCCTTCTGATGATTCCGAGGAACACCAGAAAAACAGGCATGGCAGTTATCATTGCCTTTTTGGGGGTTCTGCTTTTCGGGCAGCTTTTGTTAAAACATCTGGTAAACCGTCCTCGTCCCTGTCAGATAGATACCGCATTCGCTTTGCTGGTCACCCGGCCCACAAGTGCATCCTTCCCCTCTACACATTCATCCTGGGCTTTTGGAGCGGCGACCGCAGTTTTCCTGAAATACAGAAAGTTCGGCGCAGCACTGTTCATTTTTGCGGCTATTGTGGCTTTCAGCAGAATGTATCTTTTCCTTCATTTTCCCACAGATGTTCTTTTCGGTATCATTATGGGAATCATTTTAGGTACGGCAGCCGCAAAACTGAGTGATAAGCTTATGGAGAAATATGATCGGAAAAAGACACCTGCGGAGCACTCTGATTAAAGTCTGAGGTTAAAAGGCAGTATTCATTCCAACCCCTGAAAGGAGCGGCAGAACGTAAATAAGACCGCGTAATGATTATTCCACGGAAAGGAAGGTTAAATGTATGATAGCTGGAAAAATGGTTATGATACTGACTGTAGCTGCGATGACATTTTCCTTAACTTCCTGCGGTACAGAAGAGAAGCCGGAGATGATGGAAATGGAAACAGAAGCGGAAACAGAGACCGTTATTGAAGCTACGGCCGGTACTGAGGCTGATACCGGTACTGAAAACGTGAAAACTACCGAAGCGGCAGAACCGGAAAATACAGCCCCATGGAATGCCGAAGGAAATTATATCGATGACGCCGGGAATCATCTGCTGACTTACAGAACCTATGTCAAATTTGGCTCTGCCAAGGATGGCTGGGGCGCAGTGTACATGACGGACAAAGAGATTTTCTTTGGCGATATGGAGGAAAAGGACGGTCAGTTAAGCGGGAAGCTCTGCATCTATAATGATGATGGTTCTGAAAGAGAAGGCTTTGAAGTCACCCTGACCGAAAATGAAGGGAACCTTATACTGAAGAAAGCTTCAGGAGAAACACGGACTTTCGTCACTGATGATACTGAATATACAGACGATGACTTCCTCCCCATTTTTTCCTACAATCAGGTGCTGGCAGATAACGGTTTCCGGCCTCTGGAGGCGGCAGCCTATGATTATCTGTCCTTTGATCACATTACGGCTTATGACTACAGTCATGTACTGATCCCCTATGTAAAGATCGTGGATGTGGATGAGACAGACGCCGAAGATGTACTTCTCTATGGAGATTACTACCTTTGGGAATTCAAAAAAGAGGGAGATACTCTGACAGCTGTGTCCGGCGGTCACTGTCCCGGAATCATACATCTGGAGAGATTCGGTGAAGGTGACGCCGCTACTTACAGTCCGAAAGGATCCATGGATGAGGCTTTTACTGACTGGGATGCCAGGAACATATTCGGTAAGTACTATGATGATTATCTGAAAATATCCTCTGATGAAGAACTTTTCAATTCAGAATATCCGCAGATTATTGCAGATTATGTCAATGCCTTTGAACTTGATATCACAAGGTATCAGCTGACAGATGACGAACCGAAAGAACTGCCTCCATCCAGAAAGATACTTAATTCTGAAAATCAGAATCTTCCTGCCTATACCTATCCCGGACCGGAGAAGTTGAACTACGTTCTTTACGGATATCTGGCAGAGCATCTGGGACAGAAATTCCTTGAGGAGGATGTGAGCATACCATGTCCTGTGATCATAAAGACAGATGACTCAGATAAAAATGACATAAAGATCTACGGAGATTTCTGGATCTTTAATTACGATCGCAAAGATACGGTTCTTGAATGTATTTCCGGAGGATCCTTCCCCGGCTGTGTACATCTGAAGGCTGTCAATGACAGCTATGAAGTCACGGGCATGGACGAGGTGGAAGATGGTGCTCAGTATACCACGAGTGCAAAGATTATCTTCGGAAGTTACTATGATGATTTTCTGAAGATCCACGAAGATTCAGCCTCAAGAGATGCACTAAGAGCCGGCATCATAGCTGACTACTCAGCTGCAAATGATCTTTCTCTGACAGCATTTCAGGACTATGGATTTGATCCTGTTACTCTTCCTGAATAAGAGGGAGTTTCCGGAATGGTAAAACCATTTTTTATATCAAGAAAAGAAGATGATGCCAGCCCGGCATTGTCTTCTTTTTAATTGTTTAAAGAATTTAAATAATACATTGGTAGAGCAAAAAATCTCTTCAATTATAATGATGAAAAAAATATCGTTTTATTTTAAAGTAAAATAAGAACTATCGATCAACTATAACAAAGTTTTCCAGGTACTGATTCAATAGAGTATCTGTAAATATCAGTTATATTTTCAAAAAGCTTGTGACTTTCTGTGTTCAAAATCTGTCTGTTTAGATAGAGGCGGTTAAATAACAGCAAGGAAGTGAATCAGGAAGAAAAAGGTCAAGGCAAGTGAGTTGAATGTACTGCCATCACATTGAGCGGGGATGAATATGAAAATAAATAAACTATTTCCCTTAGTATCTGTTTTTGCTCTGCTCCTTTTTACGGGATGCAGTAAAGCCACGGATTTACATGTCGCTGAAACTGAAGTCTCAAAAGACCATGAAGAGGGCGCAGACCGGCAGACCTTTGGTACAGTTGAGGGTAACGGCACATTAAATACAGAATCCGACGAAGATATCCAAAGAGGACTTGCAGGAAAGAAAGGCTCCGATGAAAGCACGAGTGACAAGAAGCTTAAGCTATCGGATCGTGAATTTCAGGTCTACGACGGACATCTTGACACTGTTGTTCTCATCTACATGGTGGGTTCCAATCTGGAATCAGAGAACGGCCTCGGAACAACTGACCTGCATGAGATAGGAGAAGCTATAAAAGCATCCGGAGCGAAGGATTCGGGAGTAAAGATTCTGGTGGAAACAGGCGGCAGCAAGAAATGGGCAGACGACTTTGATATCAATCCCGAAAAGCTCCAGCGTTTCGAAGTTCTGGCTGATGAGCTCAGCCTGAAGGAAGAACTGGAACTCGCCAATATGGCAAAGCCTGAGACATTGGCAGACTTTCTGAACTGGGGTGTCAATGCCTACCCCGCGGACCGGTATGACCTTATCCTTTGGAACCATGGCGGCGGTTCTATTCTGGGTTTCGGCGCTGATGAACAGTTTTCAGGATACATGATGCGTCTTCAGAATCTCAAGAAAGCTTTTGAAGCGGTAGACTGTCATTTTGACTTTGTCGGCTTCGATGCCTGTCTCATGGGAACCGTGGAAACAGCATACATGCTGTCGCCTTTTGCGGATTACCTCATAGCTTCAGAGGAAATGGAGCCCGGAAACGGATGGTATTACACGAACTGGATCAAAATGCTCCTGGAAGATCCTAAATCTTCACCGGAAAAGCTCGGAAAACAGATAATAGACGATTTCGCCTCTTCCAATGAAAAATCAGGGGACAACTATACTCTGTCACTGATGGATCTGAAAAAAACAGGCAAGGTATATGAAGCCCTTATGGACTTTGCGCGGAATTCAGAGATATCTGTTGTGAAGGATCAGGAGTACAGCAGTATCGCAAAAGCAAGGAGCGAAGCCAGAAGCTTCGGTGACAAAAAATATGAACAGATGGATATCATAGATTTCATCGAAAAGACTTCCGTTGAAGGTAATGATGAATTAAAGAAAGCCATTTCTGAGGCTGTCATCTACCAGAAGTCCAATATGAAGGGCGCAAACGGAATGGCCATGTACTATCCGAACCGAAGCATTGAAAAATTCGATCAGATGCTGGGGCTGTTCGACGCGTTGAAATTTGACACGGCTTACAAAGAGAGTCTTTCCAGCTTATGTACCATCATGGCACAGACGGACATAGAAACAAGAGAAGGAAGCGGTTATACAAAAAAAGAGTGGTACCGTAATGACATCGCAAAACAATATAAAGAGGAGACAGATACCAAGATTCCCAAACTGATTCCATACAGGGAAATGGACGGAGATTATGTCATAGATATCACCCCTGAGCAGCTGGACATCATGACATACGGCGCTCTTGAGGTCTGGCTGGACACAGGTGAAGGTTACATGGAGATGGGTACGAATATATGGGGCGACGACAAAGATGAAGATAACATCGTTGCCGGCTTTGATAATGCCTGGGTAACATTGGATAATGTCTTCGTACCGTTCTATATGCAGGATCTCGGAATGAGAACAGACGGAAGTGCCTATGAATATGGCTATGTTCCCGCCCTTCTTAACGACAAAGACTATATCTATATCAGAGTGGAATTTATTCAGCCGGAACATGGAGAAGGCTGGGCAACGGTTCAGGGATACTGGATAGTGGAAGATATGGACTCGGAAGGAGGCGACGGAATACGAAATCTGAAGCAGCTAAAGCCCGGGGATACTCTGGACTACGTGTCATTTACCTACGACTATGAAGGCAAGGAACTGGGTCCCTGTCAAATGGGAGACAGAGTCACCGTTCCTGAGGAAGGATTAAAAGTCGGATATCTAATTATGGATGGAGCCGAAACCATTATTCGTTTCATTCTGGAAGATGTTTACAAAAACACCTATTACACCGACTGGCTGCGTGTAGAACCATAATGTATTTCATGGGTGAGAAAAAAAATAAGTTTGAATGCAGCTTTCAAACTTAAATAGTGAGTCACTATCAGTTTGAAAAATCAGACCGGTGGAGACTCATGAAAATATTAATGCAACACAATTCATTTTTTACAAGTAGGAGGAAGTAATGAAGAAACGTTTTAAAACAAGTCTGTTTGGTACACTTGGTGTGATCACTGCGTTGAGCATTGCAGCATGCGGCGTTACGGATGTGCCTGTAGCAGGAAACAATGAAGAAACCGTCACCGAGGCAGCTGCAGAAACAGAAAAAGAAACCGAAGCAGAGACTGAAAAAGAGACTGAGGAGTCAAAAGACGAGGAGAAAAAAGATACTAAGGAGGTTTCAACAAAAGAGAGTGAAGAAGATGCTGAAGATGTAGAAAACGATCTCGACAATTTGCAGGAAACCAAGACCGGAGAAAAACTGGACAAAGAATCTGACAACCCCATAGTGCGGGCCATTATGGAAGGAGAAAAGAAGAGCTACACCGCAAAGGATGTTGCCGGTAACTGGAAGTACGATAAATACGACAATATGTATCTTGCTTTATATGATACCGGAAAATACGAGATTTATGATATAAAGAGCGGTGAGGTTACTTCTGACGGTACCTTCAAGGTTGACGGAAATGTCCTGGAGTTAACCGAAACCGGCAAGGATCCTCAGAAGATGACCATATCCAGCAATGTTTCTATTATCGACGATGAAGGAGACCTTCTTAAACCGTATATCCCTGAAGGCGAGCTCACCGAAAACACATCAGACGGCAAGACCACAAGAGTCTACGGACAATCCCGTGATGATCTTACCTTCACCTACCACGATGATGACGGAAAATGGCAGATGAAATCTGCTTCAAGAGGCTGCTACCTGAAGTACCCTGCAGAGTACTATTCAGATGGCGATGAAGGATTCCTCTGGGTTTATGATGGCGATGAAGGATATGTCACTGCAAGAAATGTAACCGATGAATACTATGATTACGACGGCAGCGACGAAGATTTTGTAAATGAATACTCATATGTAAGCCTCCTGGATGATTTCGAGTTCTTCTATGGCGATGTTGATAATTTAGACAATATGACCATGAAGCTGTACCCGACAGAAAAGCATTTTTCCGAGACCTTCGTAAATCTTATGAACTATGACCACGATATACAGTGTGCATCAACCATATTCCATTCAGAATTCAAGGATGGAACCGATAGCCTCATTATGATCAATAAGTTCTACAGATTCGGCGATAAGGATGCAAAGGAAAGTATTAAGCCTGTAACCGCCGGAGGCTACAGAAAGAACTGATGCTCTTTACCTGATTAATTAATAATTGATAATTAACGATAATTAATAATTTAACAATTTCTTCATGTTTTACTATTTTCGAATAATAAAACATGCTATAATAAAAGAAATTTTGGCGAAATATCTAAAAATGAAAAAATATTACGGTATTCGCGAAATCTACCTTTTATTTCCAAGGAAATAATTATGAAATCAGGAGGGGTATAATGAAAAGACGAGCATTGGTTGTAGGACTTGCTGCTTCCATGGCATTGACAGCCTGTGGCAGCACAGAAACACCTACAGCAACTACAGCGGCAGCAAAGGAGACAGCAGCAGCTACCGAAGCAGCTACTGAGGCTGCAACAACAGAGGCAGCTGAAGAAAAGGGCATAAGCGGTGAATTTGAGGGAACCGCTCCGGGCATGCAGGGCCCTGTAACTGTTACACTTACAGTTGAAGACGGAAAGATCACAAAGGTCGATCTCAAGGAAATCAGTGAGACAGAGTCTCTTACAACAGTTGCCAAGGAAAGAATTCCTGCAGAGATTGTTGAGCATCAGACAACAAAGGTTGACGCCGTAACAGGTGCTACACTTTGTTCAAACGCTATCATGAGCGCAGCAAGAAAGGCAGCTGAGGCAGCAGGTCTTGACCTCTCTGTACTTGATGCCAATGAGTGGCATGCAACAGCAGGTCAGGATGAGACTTACGATCAGGATGTAGTAGTAGTCGGCGGCGGCGGAGCCGGACTTTCAGCAGCTATTTCAGCAGCACAGCAGGGTGCAAAGGTTACTCTTATCGAGAAAGGTTCTGTTCTCGGTGGTGACACAATGATGGCCGGCGGCGCATTCAACTGTGTTGATCCTGAAGCACAGGCTGAAAGAATCATGAGCGCAGCAGAGAAGAATACTCTCGATGAGTATCTCACACTTAAGACTGACGACAAGGATCTTCACTTCGATCAGTTCCCTGAGTGGAAGGAAGTTCTTACAGAGCTTCAGGATGACCTTAAGAAGTTCTTTAAGGACAATGAGGGTAAGGAAGCCGGCAAGGATATGCCTGGTTACGATTCCATCCCTCTTCATATGTGGCACATCTACACAGGCGGTCTTCGTGAGATGAATGATGGCTCATGGGTAGCTTCAAACATCGATCTTGCAAGAAACCTTGCTGAGAACGCTCTTGATTCCTACGACTGGACAGGAGATCTCGGAATAGAGACTGCAAGCCATAAGGGTGCAGGTGAAACACTTTACACTGTTCTCGGCGCTATGTGGCCAAGAACTCATGCTTACCAGAACGGCGCTCCTCTTATCGATGCCCTCAAGAAGGCAGCTGATAAGGAAGGCGTTACTATCTACACAGAGACAGCCGGCAAGTCACTCATCACAGATGCTGACGGAAAGGTTATCGGCGTAGAGGCTGAGAAGGCAGACGGTACAAAGGTTACTCTCAATGCTTCCAAGGGTGTAGTTCTTGCCTGCGGCGGATACTGCGCTAACCCTGCAATGGTTAAGAAGTATGATGAGTACTGGGGCGATGATCTTACAGATCACACACTTACAACAAACGTTGGAACAAATACCGGTGACGGTATCGTTATGGCTCAGGAAGTAGGCGCAGGCACAGTAGACCTCGGTGTTTCACAGCTCATGCCTTCATCTTCACCTGTAAAGGGAACCATGACAGACGGTATCTGGGCAGACGCTTCAGAGCAGATCTGGATCGACGGAAAGGGCAACCGTTTCGTAAACGAGTATGCAGAGCGTGACGTTCTTGCAAAGGCATCTCTCGGTCTGGATGACGGAATCTTCTACATCATCTATGCAGGTTCTTCAAAGGATACAGGAAAGTGCGAGGGTGCAGATCCTTCAGCATCACTTTTCGGAAACACTGTAGAGCATATGGTGGAGACAAACAATGTATGGTACGGCTCAACTCTTGCCGAGCTTGCTGAAGCCACAAAGACAGAAGCTGCCGGTGTTGCTCCTGCATTTACAGAGGAAGCACTTCGTGAGACTATCGAAAAGTACAACTCTTATGTTGAGAACCAGAAGGATCCTGATTTCGGAAAGGGCGTTCTTGCAGGTGAGATCGATCTTGAGGCTATCGAGAAGGATCCTAATGTTGGTATCGTTATCTCTCCGAGAAAGGCATCTCTCCACCACACAATGGGTGGTGTAACCATAAATACAGACGGACAGGTTACAGATGCTGATGGTAAGGCTATCGAAGGTCTTTTCGCAGCAGGTGAGGTTACCGGAGGTGTTCACGGCGGAAACCGTCTCGGCGGAAACGCTATTGCAGACATCTTCACATACGGACGTACAGCCGGTGCTAATGTTGTAAAGCTCAGCAAATAATCAAACATTAAATAACGTAATACCCGAAGTGGATGGTACTTATAGGTACCGTCCACTTTTTTGCATAACTCCTATTCCAATAACGAATAAAGGACGTAGTTGACATGTCCTTTATACAAGTCTATAATCTCGCATATAAAGACGTATTCAATGTGTCTTTTATCAATGTCTTTAATCCTGTGATACAGAACTGCTTCAGGGCATTCTCCACCGCCTTTGTTCTTGTCAGAGGAAAAAACACTTTAAACATCATCTGTGTCACATACTTGAATTCAATTCAGTTTCACAGTAATAACGGGCAGGAAAGGGGAGTATTTATGTTTTTACAGTCATCAGCGGTAAAGTCCACAGATACCATCAGAACCTTATATTTCGACGACAGTATCCTGGCGCGTTTCTTCGGTCAGTCCTCCACACACAATGATATACCCGGAGAGCTTTATTCAAAGTACAATGTAAAAAAGGGACTTCGTAATGAAGACGGCACCGGTGTACTCGTCGGTCTGACAAAGGTTTCTGACGTTGTGGGATATGTAAAGGATAAGGAGGGAAAAGTAACTCCATGTGATGGGGATCTTCTTTACAGAGGTTACAGCATACATGACTTGATCCGTAACAGAAGAGACAATTACGGCTTCGAGGAAACCTGCTTTCTACTTCTTTTCGGATTCCTTCCCAACAAGAATCAGCTGGCAAATTTCAAGGGCTGTCTCGCAGACAGATACTCCCTGCCTGACAATTTCATGATCAATGAGATCCTTGGTTCGCCGTCACTAAACCTGATGAATCGTCTTCAGGCTCTTACACTTCAGCTTTACAACTATGATGATGACCCGGACAACACTGACGTTTACGAAACCCTGAGAAAAGGACTCAACCTCATCGCAAAGCTCCCTGTACTTGCCTGCTATGCATACCAGTCAAAGCTTCATAAGGTCTACCATGATTCACTGATCATACATTATCCGAGACAGGACTATTCCATAGCGGAGAACATCCTTCTCATGCTGAGACCCGACGGACAGTTCACTAAAAAAGAAGCGAATCTTCTGGATGCCCTCCTTGTCATCCATGCGGATCACGGCGGAGGAAACAACTCCACCTTCACGGATGTTGTGGTAGGCTCAACAGGCACAGATCTCTATTCAGCCATCTGTGCAAGCCTCGGAGCCCTGAAAGGTCCGAGACATGGCGGTGCCAATATCTCCGTATCCAGGATGATGGATGAGGTAAAGGCTGTCACAGGCATGAACTGTGACAAGGCTAAGATCAAAAAGGTCATACTGGATATACTTGACGGAAAGCTCTACGACCACTCAGGTCTTCTGTATGGTTTCGGACATGCGGTATATACATTATCTGATCCCCGTGCTGAAATCCTAAGAGAGCTCTGCAGGAATCTCGCTCAGGAAAAGGGCATGCTCAGTACCTTCAATTTCTACAAGATGTTTGAGGATACGGCCCATGAAGTTCTCATGGAGAAAAAGAAGAAGCCCCTGCCTACCAATGTTGACTTTTATTCGGGACTTGCCTACAGCATGCTGGGAATCCCCGACGAGCTTTATACTCCGCTTTTTGCCATAGCAAGAGTATCGGGATGGGTTTCCCACAACATGGAAAACAAGATGTACGACGGACGTATCATGCGCCCGGCCACAAAGTATGTGGGTGAGATGCATGATTTCGTGGATATGGACAGCAGAAGCTGAAAAGCTGATATCAGAACGCTTTATCATTACATAAAAAACAAAGGCGCTTTCGCATTAGATGATTATAATCTAAGCGAAAACGCCGCTTTTTTGATTTAAGCGAATTTAATTCTTTATCTAAGCTAAATCTTCATTCTGATTTCTTGTTTTTGATATATTCTTCAAGCTCTTTGGCAAACTCCTCTTGGCGAAACAGGACATAAGCTCTGCTATATCCGTTCCATCATCCACAGCAGTATTGACATAAATCTGCTTAGTTCCATCATCGATTATCTGACCGGTTTCCGCAATCACTTTATTAACATGATATATGGTAAGACCTTCTCCTACAACATCAAACTCCGAGATGTATACCATCCGTACATCCGGTATATCTTTAAATTCCGACCCCGGTTGGGAATCCTTCACCGTTATACTTGCTTCATTAAATCGGACACGTCTGAAATGATCATCATTATCGGATCTTTGGACTTCAATACGAAAGTTATGGATTGTATTTATAAAGTACAATTTTGATCGAGTGATTTTCTTCAGTCTATTTTGATGAAATATTTACCCCTGTAACTCTATAAAAGCACAGAAAAACTTATACTTTTGAGATAAATATTTCAACAAATGTACTTAACGCATCACGTCCAACTCTTAAAAATTCCCTTAAATTAATCGTTGATATATATATATATATATTAAACTACCTTCGCTTTTTTGCACAGATTATGTGATTTTTAACACTGCAAAGGGAATGTTTCATCATTTTTCTTAAATAATACTTCTAGTTTACTATGGTGATTTTGTTTTACTATCTCTGCTTCTGACATCTACTTCTCCCGAGATACATCTTTTTTACGAAGGATACGTTTCAGATGAATCGTTGTGTGAGTTAAAAGTATACAGATCTAGTTTAGCTGATTAAAAGGAAAGTTATATGTATGTGAAATTTTTTCAAAAAAGTGAAACTTTTTTGAAATGTAGGGTGTCTATATACATGTAACAACAAAAATCCAACTAATTGAGAGGTTTAAAAGGAAGTATGAAAACATTGAAATTATTAATGTCAACTGCAATTCTTACGATTGCTTTTTGTGTAACTGTCATGGCAGGAACATGGAAGAGTGATGCCAATGGCTGGTGGTTTGATGAAGGTAATGGAAATTTCCCTAAGAACACATGGTCATGGATCGATGGTAACAATGATGGAGTATCAGAGTGCTACTACTTTGATCAAAACGGATATTGCCTTATCAACACCATCACACCGGATAACTACTATGTAAATGTTAACGGTGCCTGGACAATAGACGGAACTACTCAGACAAGAGGAACAGTTATGAGTGGGAGCATGACACATACAGGTGATAACCATGTTGACGTAGTTACAGAGAAACTCTCCTTAGGTGAGAAGAAGAAAAAGGATACTAAAAAGTCCAAGTCAAACAGCAAGTCTTCAAAGAAGAATCTGGATAAGGATGACGATTATGACGATGAGGACGAGATAGAAGAGGATGAGGATGATAACGACGAGGATGACAGTAATGCTCAGTCCGAAAAGAAATCCTCTAAGAAGTCAGATGGTAAGAAAGTTAATTTCACAAACAATATGGATATGTTTGATTTGAAGACAGAATCATCATATGGCTTCTATGACCACTCTCCAAATCAGAGTCTCCGTGGGGAAAGCTGGGAAGGCTGTAAAAAAATTCATTCCGGATGGGATGGCTATGCTGAATACTATATCGGAGGAAACTATAAAAAACTCACAATAAAGGTAACTCCTCGCACCTATGATAGTTGTTTTGGGGAAAGTGATGCAGCTCATTTAACTATAATTAACGCTGAAACAGGTGAGGAGTTATGTATAAAAAGAATCACTCATGCAACAAAGCTAGAAACCCTTACTGCTGATATCACAGATGTAGATTATGTTCGTATAAATTGTAGTGGCTCTGGAGATGTACTTCTGAAGGATGCAATCCTGACTAAGTAATCTGTATTTATATCAAAACTAAAAGAGCTGCTCGTGCAATCACTATCAAACAATAGAAAGGAACATTTAGTATTCAATTATAGATCAATATAGTTTACCTAATGGTTGGAAAATAAGACATTAGCATAATTCTGAATAATACCTAATTAAGGTTTTCAATTGAATACAATGAAAAAATTATGATGGAAAATAATTCGATTTTTACAGTCAGGACAATATTACGAGTCCTTGCGATAATCTGTATTGTTGTTGTATTCTGCCCGACATTCTTGGTTTCATGCTCTGGACAGAATATGGAAATAAACGTAATGACAGCGGTTTTTGGCGTAAAGATGTATGGTGAGTGGGCATCCTATCCCAATCCATTAATGCTGATTTGTCTGATCCTTCCGGTAGTTATTTTTGTTCGTCTGTTTTCAAAGAAACATAAAAACAGATTTGATGCGATGATAATAGCTATATGTGGTGTTATAGATTTAATAATTTGGTTTATCTTTAAGACAGTTGTCAAATCCGCAGCTGATAAAAACTATTGCTCATTCAATACAACCGGATGGTACACCTTAAACATAATTTCACTGGTATTCATTATCCTTTTAAGTGTTATTGTTCTTATCAGGAAATTGGAAATAGATAAGAATCTATTACCTGTGAACGTCGGAGAAACTCAGGAAACTTTGAATCAGATGTCCAATGCTGTAACAAAGATTGCCGATAATATTTCATCAAATGTCAGAAACAGAAAGGCTATGGGCAATGATACCATAGGATATTGTGGTAAATGCGGAAGTCCAATTGAGTATGGATGTGATTTCTGTACTTCATGCGGCACACCAGTACCTCAGAGTATGAAGGATGAGGCAGAGGCGGAAAGAAAGGCAGCAACTGAAAATGAAACAGACCCTGACAGTAACGACATGTCAGAGTCATAAAAAAGACCCAAGTTATAATCAGCACATGAAACAATGATATAAACACCGGCACATGATGTTAGATAAAGGAGACAATATAATGTTTTGCGGTAAGTGTGGTGCAGAAAATCAGAACGGTAATCAGTTCTGCAGAAAATGTGGTAAACCTTTGACACAGGGAAAGAGCCGTGGTTCAAAGATGTTATTTACTGCAAAGAATTCAACAGAAGAAAAAAAGAAGGATAAAGATAATTTAATCAACTTTGAAAGTATTGACAAACTAAAGATTTCTGAAAAGGTAAAATCAGTACCTAAGAAATTTTTACTTGGCGGTTTGGCTGCTGTTATAGCTCTTATCGCTTTTATATGCTTTTATATAAATGAGAGCAATACCATAAACCTTAATAAGTATATGACAATAAAAGCAACCGGTTATGATGGATATGGCCATGGAGATGTTTCTATTGACTGGAGTGCGATAAAAGAAAAATATGGGACCAAAGTGTCCTATACAGATAAAGCCAAAGAAAAGTACGGAGCGTTAATTGATTTAGAAAAGCCTATAGAACTTGTTCAGGAAAGCATCACAGTATATTTGGATAAATACAGCGGACTTTCCAATGGCGATGAAATTAAATTTGAATGGTCAATACCAAAGGATTTAGCAGAATATGTTAACTGTAAGATAAAATATACAGATTCAACCTTTAAGGTATCTGGTCTTGAAAATGTAGGAAAATTTGATGCTTTTGCCGGAGTATCTTTCAATTTCAGTGGGGTTGCTCCAAATGGATGGGCAGAATTCTTTTGTTCAAATAAAGATCTTAATGCCGGTGACTTTGAATGGGATAAAGATTCCGGATTAAGTAATGGGGATACACTTACAGTTACCATTAAGGATAGTAGTATTGATCGCTTTGCGGATAAATTTGGAAAAGTTCCTGAAACTCTTGAAAAGGAGTTTGTCGTTGAAGGTCTTGAAAGCTATCTTTCGAAATTAAGTGATATTGAAGATACTTCGTTAAAGACCATGCAGGCACAGGCAACTGATGTTTACTATGCCAAAATGGCTCAGAATTGGAGTGAGGGAGAAGAACTTGCAAATTTAACATACATAGGGGATTATCTTCTTACTTCCAAAAAAGGTGATGGCAGAAACTATCTTTTCCTTATCTATAAAGCTCAGATTCACAACACTGTTACAAATGAAAACGGTTCATACAACCGGATAAATGATGTCTATTGGTATATTCGTTTTAATGACCTGATGTTAGATTCTGATGGAAAAATTTCAGTAGATATAACTAACTATACAACGCCAAGCGACGGATTCACCATAGATTCAGGCGTAAGCTCAGGATGGTGGAGTAACTCTTCATGGTACTATTATGGTTACAGTACTTTAAATGAATTATATACCGCAGTTGTAACCCAAAATATGGATTCCTACAATCACGAGGAAAATGTTGACGAATCTTTGGCTCCTGTTGAGACTGTACCGGAAATAGTAATTAATACAGCTACTGTAACTTCAGAATCTTCAGAATATATTCTTCCTCAGAGTAACTCTGAATTGATCTCAGCAGCGGATCTTTCCGGTTTCGATGCCGAAAAGTGTAAGCTTGCAAGGAACGAGATTTACGCCCGCCACGGCAGAAGATTTAGAGATAGTGCTATTCAGGCTTATTTCGATTCCAAGCCCTGGTATTCCGGAACTGTAGCACCTGATGACTTTCAGGAAAGTGTATTATCTGATATTGAGATTTACAACAGAAATATAATTTCCGACTTTGAAGCATCCAAGGGTTTTAACAGATAGCACGTCTGAAACGGGTGAATAGTTATATACAAAAAATTAACTCATCCAACAAAACAGCCGCATATTTATTTTTACAATAACCGCAATAAGCAGACTAGCAACTATGCCTTGTCTGCTTATGACGGTTATAAAAAACGTCAAAATATAAGAACATCGCATACAATCACTTTTATCTAAGTTTCATGATTAACCCACGATAGGAGAAAAAAACAAAATGTCACAGGTTTGTGAAGTACTAAAATACGAGGGTGATAACAGCACCTTTATCTGGAAACATCCGAGCGAAGACTTTAACAGTCTTACTCAATTAATCGTTCACGAGTCGCAGGAAGCGATATTTTTTCTGAATGGTCAGGCCCTTGACCTGTTTGGACCGGGCAGATATACACTTGAAACACAGAATATCCCTAAAATCGGCGGGATATTCAAGCGCGTAACAGGCGATACTACGCCTTTTCACTGTGAAGTTTATTTCATTAATAAAGCCGTTCAAATGGCTGTTAAATGGGGAACTCCGGAAAAAATCAGATACATCGACCCGGACTCAGGCATCCCTATTGAGTTGGGGGCATCAGGTGAAATGAATCTGAGTGTTTCCGACAGCCGCAAGCTTCTGATAAAGCTTGTAGGAACTATGAACGGAATCGCATGGGGAGAGAGTGGTGTCGGATTCACCAAATCCTTGCAGAACTCTTTCCGCCCACTGATTACCACAGCAGTTAAATCTAATCTTTCAAAAGCTATAAAAACCGGAGAGTTTGACATCTTAGAGATCGACGAGCATCTTGATGAATTGTCCTCGATACTTCAGAGTAAAGTTATCGACGGATTTGAAGAGTATGGTCTTACGATTCCTCAGTTTTATCTAACAACAGTAGTTCTTCCGGAGGAAGACCCCAATTTTAAACGCCTCCGGGAATTGCATGCTATTTCTCTAGAGACCCGGATGATTAAAGCCGAGGCAACCATTCGCACTGCACGAGCTCAGGCAGAGGCACAGGTAACAGCCGCCGAACGTGAAACCGAAATAGAACGTCAGCTTACGCAGACTGAAATAGCAAAACGTGAAGCCGAGAGAAAAATAATTGAAGCTAAAACCGAAGCAGAGGTGACCCGCCAGGCAGGATTTGCAGAAGCAGAAGTCATGCAGGCACAGGGCATCACAAAGAAAGACTATGTTCAGGCAGACGTACAGAAAGCATTCGCTGAAGGCATGGGAAATATGGGTTCCAATGGCGGAGGCGGCAGCTCGACCATGAGTGACATCATAGGGCTCGGAGTAGGGCTCCAGGCGGCAGGAGCAATGAGTGGTCAGTTCGGTAATTTTTTCAATAGTATGAATCCGCAGCAATCTGCACAACCCGCTCAGCCGGCTGATGACATGGCAACTTTTAAAGCAAAGGTTGATAAATTATCGGTCATGAAAGAATCAGGACTCATAAGTGAAGAAGATTTCTCACAGATGAAAGCTAAACTGCTTTCAGACATTATGGGTTAAGGGAGGGAATGTACATGAATAAGAGTTTTAAATTCTATGCCGGGATTTGGACCGTACTGCTGGCGATATGGTGTGTTATTGTATTTTTCCTGCGTCCGATCATTCCGGAATACATCGCTGATTATGATAACCGGTTCTTTACCGTCTTCACATTTATACTTATAACCTTCATCGGCAATCTAATTTGCGCATTTTTTGCATTTAGTAATGATAACCCTAAAAAGATGTTTCTCAACATGCCGCTCATCATCGTTAGCTGGTCGGCACTGATCACTATGCTCGTATGTGGAACTGCACTCATACTCATACCCAACTGCCCTGCATGGAGCGCAATTATAGTTTGTGCTGTCATCCTTGCTTTCAATGCTATGGCTGTAATCAAGGCTATTTGGACAGCGGATATGGTAAGTAACGTTGATGAAAAAGTGAAGGCACAAACATCATATATCAGAAATCTGATGGTTGATACCGAAGGTATCCTTTCACGTGCAAAGAGTGACGCCGTTAAATCTGAATGTATCAAGGTACATGACCAGGTACGCTATTCCGATCCCATGTCCCATGACGCTCTTTCTGTGATTGAAGCGAAAATAACCGTTAAAGTAGACGAGTTTTCTTCTTCCGTAATTGCTGATGATGTTGAGAAGGCAAAAGCTATAGCGGAGGAGCTCATAATTCTTATAGCTGAAAGAAACAAGAAGTGTAAGGCATTAAAAGGATAAAAAATCATGAACATGTTTAAATGTAAAATGTGCGGAGGCACAATCGAATTTAATCCGGGTGATACCGTCGGTGTATGTGATTCCTGCGGTACAAAACAGACTCTTCCACGCCTGGATGATGATCGTCGCGCGAACCTTTATGACCGTGCGAACCATTTACGCCGCAACAATGAATTTGACAAAGCGGCAGGAATATATGAAATGATTTTGAATGAGGATACAAGTGACGCGGAAGCATACTGGTCGCTTGTGCTGTGTCATTACGGTATCGAATATGTTAAAGATCCCTCAACACAAAAGCGCGTTCCAACAGTTCACCGCGCACAGTATACCTCAATCTTTGATGACGATAATTATAAATCCGCCATACAGTATGCTGACAATGACCAGCGGGCTATCTATGAAGCGGAAGCATATTACATAAACGAAATTCAGAAAGGATATCTCGACATCTCACAGAAAGAAGATCCTTTTGATGTATTTATATGCTACAAGGAGACTGATCCGAACGGTCAAAGAACACATGATTCCGTACTTGCAAACGACATATATCACCAGCTGACGAATGAAGGATTCAAGGTATTCTTTGCAAGTATAACTCTCGAAGACAAACTTGGCATGGAATATGAACCATATATCTTTTCCGCACTTAACAGTGCGAAGGTCATGATTGTTCTTGGAACTAAACCCGAATACTTTAATGCTGTATGGGTCAAGAACGAGTGGAGCCGATTCCTTTCGCTGGTAAAGCAGAGTAACGGTAAGAAAGTCCTTATCCCTGTTTACCGCGATATGGATCCTTATGACCTTCCAGAAGAATTCTCACATCTGCAGGCACTTGAAATGACCGGTTATGGATTTATGTCCGACTTAATCCGAAATATAAAGAAGTTATTAATAACCTCTGAATCTAAACAACCGACACAAGAAGCATATGGCAATAATAACAAAGCTGATGTTTCAACACTTCTTAAGCGTGCATTTATGTTCTTAGATGATGGTAACTGGACTCGGGCTAATGCATATTGTGAAAAGGTATTGGACCAAGATCCGGAGAACCCGCAGACATATATAGGAAAGCTGTTGGCAGAACTGCATGTGAGTCGTATAGACCACCTTTCAAAATGTAGCCTTCCATTTGACGGCAGCGTTAACTACAAAAAAGCCGTACGCTTTGGCGGAGAACAGTTGGCCTCGATACTAGCAGGTTTTAACAACCAAGCGAGGACACGTTATGAGCACAATGAGAATGCCCGTCTTGATGCTATTTATAACCGTGCAGCAAATTTATTAAGTATTGCGAATTCTCCATCTATTGTCAATTCTGCAATGGAGCTGTTTGAATCGCTCAACGGTTATAAGGATGCAGCTGATCAGATAAATGCCTGCCGTGAAAAGATCACTAAGCTCAACAGATTAAAGGTACTTAAAGCAATCCCGATAATTATTTGGATAATTATCCTTGCAATGTTTGCTCTTTTTGTTATGTACAAAGGGGATGTAATGACCTTTTTGTCGAACGGACTGTTATTTGGCGTAGTGATATTAATAATACTTGGTATATGTACTTCGATCGGTGGCTAATATATCAATATATATGGTTCTTTAGAACTTCGATCTAATCATAATGACTGTGCCGACTGGAAAACAGATTATCTACGGAAACCAATGATGTCCATTATATTAAAGAACTGATTATGTTGCTCTATGAAGTTTTGTAAGAAAGATGGAACTGATATATGTTCTAGTATAACGTAAAATAAATAACTGATACTTTAATTATTCTGTGGTATAATAGTTTTATCATGTAAAACAGAGGTAGCTATTATGCCAAGAAAAGCAACTGCAATAACCCTTAGGGATGG
>Ga0256404_1004800_pt1 | contig 24886 bp, 23 predicted proteins | sample RumenRJG_01DNA_FD_185990 | JGI IMG/M metagenome (GOLD analysis project Ga0256404, IMG submission 185990) | Bovine rumen microbial communities from Lethbridge, Alberta, Canada - RJG_01 | ecosystem: Host-associated > Mammals > Digestive system > Stomach > Rumen | place: Canada: Alberta | collected... | reverse complement strand
CCACCAGAAGGGAACCCACGAGGCCCGGTCCATAGGTCACGGCCACGGCGTCAATGGAGTCGACAGTCTCTCCCGCATCGGAAAGGGCCTTTTCGATGACCTGGTTCACCCGCTCAATGTGGGCCCGGCTGGCAATTTCCGGCACTACGCCCCCGTAGAGGGTGTGGATGGGAATCTGGGTCGATATGATATTGCTGTGCACATCCCGCCCGTCGACGACGACGGCCGCCGCCGTCTCGTCGCAGGAGGATTCTATTCCGAGAATTTTCATGGTAAGTTTTGGTCATACTTTCCGAACAGGGGAAAGATCCGTACCGACCTCCGGTTTTATATTAGTCATGGGGTGGTGTCTGCCGTGGGAAATGTCGTCGTTCCGGTGATATTCCCTTCCTTGTCGCAGAGGGTGAAGGCCAGAATCTTCCAGTGGTTGTCCGCGTCCTTTCGGAGGCAGTACTTCTGGTAGACCCGGGTGTAGCCGGACCCTTCCGTCTCGAAGTAGGAGGCAACGACGTAGGCATAGTCCTTCCTGTCGTTCGTGAAATAGCTGACATCTGCCGAATCGCAGACATCCGTCGACACGATCTTCCGGTCCGCCGCAGCGAAGCTCTCCCGGTCAGAACGAACCGATGCGATGTAATTGTCCCGGGGATTCAGCTTCAGAAGCTCATCGTCAAAGAGCTTCTGGGCCTGGTCACAGAGGTCCACCAGCTGCTGGTCCGTCGTGTCCTCGTCGTGGTAGAGGAGGACAATCTTGTTGTACCACTGGATGACCGACCGGGGAGTGCCGGGATACTGGGTTGAAAAGTTCTTCTCCAGGACCTCATCCATGGTCGAAACCTGAGTGGGTGCCTTCGTCTCCTCGCTGCCGCTCGTCATCCGCTTCGAAAGATAGAAATAGAAGCTGACCACCAATACGGCAATAATGATGCCGAATATGCCTGTTCGGACTGCGTTCTTCATAGGCCTTCCTCAAAGAATATTATTGTTTAACAGAATCATCGTTCTCAGCTGGAGCCACTTCGTCGATGAAGTTCAGTTCCACCGACATTCCATCCTTGCCGAGAAGGGTCTTGGGGAAAATCTTCTTGACTTCCTTCATATGCCGCTCGGCGCCGACCAGGGAGGGAGAGAAATGGGTGAGCCAGAGCTCTCCGACATCCGCCCGGGCGGCCAGTTCCGCAGCCTCCGTAAACATCATGTGCTTATTTTTCTTCGCCTTTTTCAGCTTGTCCTTGTCGCAGTACATGCCCTCGCAGATGAAGAGGTCGCTGCCCTTTGCCCCGTCCACAATCGAATCCGTGGGCCGGGTGTCCGTCGTATAGGTGACCTTGAGGCCCAGCCGCTCCGGTCCCATGACCATGTCCGGCGTATAGGTCTTCCCATCCTCCCCATCGACCGTCTCCCCGTGCTGGAGGGCGTTCCAGTATTTGACCGGAATCTCCTGCCTCTTCGCCGCTTCGGCGTCGAACTTGCCGAGACGGGGAATATAAAGGCTGTAGCCGTAGCAGGGGACGTTGTGGTTGACCCGGAAGGACGTGATCTGATAGCCGCCCAGTTCGAATGCCTCGACCGGGGCATTCAGTTCCTTATAAATAATTTCAAAAGGCAGGTCCGGAGCGATGACCCGGAGGGAATTTACAACCCTCGCGAGCCCCTTGGGTCCCACCATGGTAAGGGGCGCCGTCCGATCCCCGTTTGCCATGGCAAGAAGCATCCCCGGAAGCCCGGAAATGTGGTCGGCGTGGTAGTGGGTAAACAGCATGGTATCAATCGAGTGGGGGCTCCACCCCTTCTCGGCCAGAGCAATCTGGGTTCCCTCCCCGCAGTCGATCAGGAGGTCGCTGCCGTTGTAGCGGCACATCAGGGACGTAAGCCACCTATAGGGAAGGGGCATCATGCCGGCCGTTCCCAGAAGACATACATCGAGCATATGACTAATGTAAACCTTTCAAAGTGTATAAATTTCAGGCCTTCTCAGCCCTTATTTTTCTATATTAGCAGTATATACGCATTGCGTTCTAATCTTCAAAGAGTCTTCACCATCACAATGGCATCCTCTTCGGGCGCATCGTAGAAGCGCTTCCGCACCCCGGCCGCCAGAAAACCCTGTTTTTCATAGAAGGCGATGGCTCCTGCATTGTGCTCCCGAACCTCAAGAAAAAGTTTTGCGACGCCCGTCTCCCTGAGGTCGGAAAGGGCGGCAGTAAGCAAGGCCGTTGCCGCCCCGCTCCTGCGGAAGGAAGGGGCTACGGCGATACTGTTTAATTCCCCCTCGTCGGCGGCGCTGTAGAAAACCGCATAACCGGCCAGGGCCCCGGAAAAAGCACTGTCAGCGTTCTTTTCAGCCGACCCGGCCACTGCTGCATAGATTCGGGCATGGCCTCCGGCGAGAGCCTCCTGCAGGTCCTTCTCCTTCCAGGCCTCGTGACCGAAAGCAGAAAGCGATAGGGCCGCCGCCGCGGAAATTTCGTCAGCACGCAATGCGTGTATCTTAAACATGAGGCTTTTCTCCGCTTTCGGAAGCAGCGGCCTTTTCTGCCTTTTCCTTCTCCTTCCGCTCCCGTTCAGCCTGGGAGAGGCGCAGGTATTCGGGACGGAAGTCCGCGGCAGGAATGGCCGCGCTGCGCGCGAGGAGTATCCTTCCGAGCGCGGCTACCGAGCCCGCCCGCTGGCGGGCGAGGGACAGGGGGGCAAAGGCAAAGTTGACACGCGTCAGTTCCCGCAGTTTTTCAGCGAATACCGGAACCCCGTCGCCTAGATAGACGACAGGCCGGCCCAGTTCATTCACCCTTTCGATTATTTCCTCTACAGCGACAGCCTGCTGGGGCAGGACCTCGACCGGAAGTCTGAGTTCTCCGTCTGCCGAGACGCCCTCCGGGCTGCTTTCCATGCCGCCTTCTGAGCCGCTTGTCGAGCCACCTTCCAAGCCGCTTTCGCTCATGGAATAGGCGGCCGTATAGACCTGGCCGCGGCGGGCGTCCATGAGCGGGACGACGAGGCGGTCGGAGACGGCGCAGTTATAGGCCAGGCCCATGAGGGTAGGCACCGGGACGATGGGAACGCCCATGGCGAGACCGATTCCCTTGGCCGTCGCACAGCCGATGCGGAGGCCCGTGAAGGAACCGGGACCCGAAGCGCAGGCTACGGCTTCGATTTCCTTCTTGTCGACGCCGACTTCCTTCACCAGGGCGTCAATCATGGGAAGCAGGGTTTCCGAGTGGGTCTTCTTGTAGTCGACTGTATATTCCCCCAGCAGAACGTCCCTGTCTGCCAGGGCCACCGTGCAGGCAAGCCCACTCGAATCAATTCCAAGTATCATATGTATCCAATCTTTTCAGCGCACATGCTTTCCGGACGAAAAGTCTGCCCGGACGCCGGCTGAAATATTATTCATGCTCTTCTATCGTAATCTTCCGGTAGTCAAGGTCCTTCGAAAGGTCCTTTTCTATCGTAATCTTCTTCACTTCCCGGGGCAGGAGGTCTTCGATCCGCTCGGCCCATTCAATCAGGCAGACCCCGTCGCCGCCCAGGTACTCGTCCAGGCCGACCGCGTACATCTCGTCCTCATCCTCAATCCGGTAGACGTCGAAGTGGTAGAGGGGAATCCGGCCCGTCTTGTATTCGCAGAGAATCGTAAACGTGGGACTTGTGACCGGCTCATGAATTCCGAGGCCTTCGGCGAAGCCCTTCACAAACACGGTCTTGCCGACGCCCAGGTCCCCGGTCAGGGTAAGGATGTCTCCGGGGGCAGCCGCCTCTGCCAGCCGCTTCCCAACGGCGAACGTCTCTTCCGGAGAATGACTCTCTATGATTTCCATGCGGATAACTCCTTCCGTACCTTTGCCACGTGGGCCGAAATCTGCTCTTTCGGAATGATGTAGGCAGCATCCTTCCCGGTATAGATATAGAAGGCTTTCCCGGTCTCGACCAACTTCCAAATGTCTTTCCAGTCCAGGACCACTTCATTGTCCGTTTCCACGGCCCGGGACAGGATGTCCACCCCCGAGTCCAGAATCGTGTAGTGAAGCGGGTTGGAAAGAATCGTGCTGCGGTCGATTTCCGCCCGGGACTGAAAAATCAGAAGCAGAGGGTAATAAATAATGAAAATCACCGCACAAATGGCGTAAATCACGGTATAGATGAGGCCGATCTGTCCGGCAGTGAAAATTGTCACCAGGGTCACCAGAGCAGCTCCGACCAGGGAGAGAATACCCGACGAGGAATGGAAGGTATTGTAGAGGTCGAAGCGGTACATGTCCCCGTAGGAAAGCTTGATATCAAACTCGGTATCCGCCGGCTTCTGGGCGGCCTCGGCCAGCATCTGCCCAAGTTCCTGCCGCTGCTTTTCTTCCTCTTCCCTCCGGGCTTCTTCCTCGGCCCGTTTCTTCTCGGCCGCCCGCTCGGCCTCGACGGCCTTGATATGGTCCTGCTGCCACTGGCGCTGAATCTCTTTGATGTCCGTCGGCTTTTCTTCTGCCTTTTCAGCTTCGCCGGGCGTCCGGACATTCTCTTGCGTGTCCGGCTTTTGTTTCTTCTTCCTGCTCATGTCCATACAATGAAATTTCCCGGGCCGATGCTTTAAGCCCGGGAAATTGTATTTGCTTCTGGTCTCTGTAAAAGGAATGTCCAGAGTCTCAGGCTCCGGCATTCACGGCATTGCCCGTATTCATGATGGAATTCAGGGCATTCTCATTCTGCTTGTAGGGATTCTGCTTCCGGGCCGATTCTACCGGAGTCGCAATCCGGGTCCGGGTCTCGCCCCCGCTCACATAGACCCTGCCGCACTCGGGGCAGACGGCCGTATGGATGGAAACGGAAGCCTGCAGGACCTTGCCGCCGGTTTCCTTGGCCTTGTTGTAGGCATTTGCGACATGCATGCCCTCATGGGCGCGGACAGCCGCTCCGGCTGCTTCCGGGGACACATGGGCCGCGGCCTTGAAAGAGACATTCGCCTCGTCGGAACCGTCCTGGTACTTCCGGTGCTTGCAGGTCTCGCACTCGGCAGGTGAAGAACGGCGGCCGGGCTTCTTCGTGGTCTCTTCGCTCTTGCCGTCCTCCTCGGGGTTCACGGTCCCGTCGGGATTCGTGCCGGAGGTCTTGCCATCCGCTCCAATGACCTTGCCGGAGGCATCGGTCTGTCCGCTTCCGGTCTTTCCGGCAGGCTGATTTCCCGCCGCTTCAGCATTTCCGGATACGGAAGTCGGATTTCCCACAGCAAAAGAAGCGGAGCCGTACCCCGCATAAATCCCAGACCCTATATAGTTTCCGTATCCGCTGATACCCAGTGCCATAGCAGCTTTCCCCGGAAAGTTTCCGTCAAAAGGTCTAATTACATTTGTATTATACAACAGGACCGGCGAAAAAAAAAGGGCCCGGCCGCATGCGCGGCCGGGCCCTTTGTAAGTCCGAACTTATTTCGGTATTACATTATTCTCATGCAGGGCAATTACTGCTTGCCGAACTGAGGATCGTTGTTTCCGGAATCGGAACGGAACATCTCAAGCATGTTGATGGGGTCATCGTAGTCAGCGAGCCAGCCCTCACGAGCGAAGGTGAACTTGCCGTCCTTACGATCCTGAAGGAATACGTTCCAGTCTTCCTTGGAGATGTCCATGTTGATGCCCAGTACGGAAAGATCGGACTGGATGCACTCTGCGATCTTTACGTGTCCGCCTGCATCATTTGTGATGTAAGGAAGGGTGATATCCTTGTCCGGTGTATAGGTGCCGTCGCCGTTGTCTGTGAAGGTGTAGCCGCACTCCTCGAGGAGGGACTTTGCTTCTTCAACATTGGGGGTGGTGGCATCGTAGTAGGACTTGTTCTTGAACTCGCCGCCGTTGCCGTCGCTCATACCTGCAGGGATGTAGGAATCAGCTGCTACCTGACCGGTCTGGGCAACCGTGTCGATGATGTACTGACGGTCGATCAGGTCGGAAATAGCGTGACGGAACTTGCAGGAATCAGACCAGGACATATCCTTGAAGAGGTCGGAGTTTACGTTGAATGCAAGGTAATAGGTACCAAGCTGGTCTTCCTTGTGGAATTCAGCGGAATCCTTGACATTGGGGATTTCGTCCGTAGGAACTTCATCAACCATATCCAGGGCTCCGGACTGGTATGCAGCGTAAGTAGCTGTGGAATCCTCGGAAAGCATGAATGTCAGAGTGTCGCTCTTGACATTGGCTGCATCGAAGTAAGCGGGGTTCTTCGTGAAGGTCATGGATTCATTGTGGGTCCATGCGGTCATGGTGTAAGCGCCGTTTGTGATGAAGCCGGCCTCCTGGCACCACTTGCTGGGTGTAGTTCCATCGGGATCAGCAGCCTCTACAGAAGACTGGGGAACAGGATAGAATACAGGGAATGCCATCAGGGCATTGAAGTAAGGGCAGGGGTTCGTCAGAGTTACCTGAAGGGTATAGTCATCAGGAGCCTCTACCTTCAGTGTGCCGTCGTCATTCTTTGCAACGATATCAAAGAGGTAAGCATAGTCTGCTGCGGTCTTCTCATCGATGACACGATTCCAGCTGTAGACGAAGTCCTTTGCGGTAACGGGTGTGCCGTCGGACCAGGTGGTCTGCTTCAGCTTTACAGTGTAAACGGTTCCGTCATCGGAAACCTCAGGCATGTCCTCAGCGATTTCAGGAACGACCTTGGAGTTCTCGTCGTACTTGTAGAGACCGGAGAACATATTCGATACGAGGCAGGCGCCGTCAACGGAAGAGTTGAGGGCGGGGTCTACGTACTGGGGCTCGGAAGCAAGGTTGATATTGATATTTGTATCGCCTTCCTTCTGGGCGCCCTGGAAATACTTGATGCCGTATACGGTATCATACATGCCGGAAACATTGGACTTCATCATGTAGATATCGTTGTAGTAGTAGATGGGGATGACAGCCCAGGTGCTCATGAGCATGTCCTCTGCCTTGTGCATGAGATCTACACGATCGGCAAAGTCGGTGTCGGTACGGATCTGATCAATCAGAGCATCGTACTTGGACCAGTCAAGCGTCTCCTCTTCAGAGCTTGAGTCTGCGGAAGCATCCGTCGTCGTATCAGTTGATGCGCTGGTATCAGCTGATTTGTCGGACGAAGCAGCGCCGCCGCATCCTGCCATGCTTACAGCTGTGGCAGCTGCAAGAAGCAGTGCAAGAATCTTCTTCTTCATCTTTCTTTTCCTCCTCTAGTTTCTCACTAGTGTATATTCAAACTGTCACCGGACCTTCCGGGGCAGGTTGAACCAGAATAATATTATTTGTTCCAGCAGGCAACAAAGTGACCATTTCCTCTATCCTTGAGTTCCGGCATCTCCGCCGCGCACTGGTCGGTCGCATAGCGGCAGCGGGTCCGGAAGGGGCAGCCGCTGGGCGCATGCAGGGGAGAAGGAACATCTCCCTCGAGCACGATCCGGTGGGAATGTCTGGCCGTCTCGGGGTCGGGAATGGGAACCGCCGAAAGCAGAGACAGGGTATAGGGGTGGATGGGGTTGTCGTTCAATTCATCCGCATCCGCCATCTCCATCATGCGGCCCAGGTACATGACCGCAATCCGGTCGGAAATATGATGGACGACCAGAAGGTCATGGGCGATGAAGAGATAGGCCACGCCCAGCTTCTCCTGGATTTCCTCGAACATATTCAGGACCTGGGCCTGAATGGAAACATCCAGGGCCGACACGGCCTCATCGCAGACGATGAACTGGGGGTCCACCGCCAGGGCCCGGGCAATTCCGATTCGCTGCCGCTGGCCACCCGAGAACTCGTGGGCATAGCGCATGGCGTGCTCGGCATTGAGGCCGACCAGCTCCATCAGGGAGAGAATCTTCTCCCGGCGCTCTTCCTTGGTCTTGTAGAGATGATGGACGTCCAGCCCTTCCCCGATGATATCCTCGACGGTCATGCGGGGGTCCAGGGACGAATAAGGGTCCTGGAACACCATCTGCATCCGCTTCCGGTAGGGAAGCATGTCGACCTTGATTTTCTTCTCGCTGTCGAAGAGGACGTCTCCGTCGAAGACGATGCGGCCCGCCGTGGGTTCATAGAGCTGAAGGATGGTCCGGCCAACGGTCGTCTTGCCGCAGCCCGACTCGCCGACGAGACCCAGGGTCTCTCCGGGCTTTATGGAAAAGGACACGTCATCCACGGCCTTCAGGGGAATCTTCTTCATGCCCTGGGACACCGGGAAGTACTGCTTCAGATGCTCTACGGTCAGAAGGTTCCCGTCCGGGCTCTTCGTCGTCGCCTTATTTTCAACTGCTTCACTCATAAAACTGTCCTTATTTTCTAAAATGTTATTTTGAATCCGGATTGCTCCGCTGCTCCGCAGCTCCCGCAATCCGCCCCTGAGCTCGCGCTTTCCTGCTGCTTCGCAGCACCACGCTCGCTCAAGGGGGGGCGTGTCATTAATGCATTCGGTCATTGTCATGCCAGCATGGCATGACCGATGCATTATGACACTGATTCAAAATAATCCTTGATGTTCATCCAGCAGGCCGCAAGATGATCCGGTCCTACCCGGTACTCATCCGGCAGCTTCTCGAGGCAGATATTCAGCGCGTTCTCGCAGCGGGGGCAGAAAGCGCAGCCCTTCGGCATATTCAGAAGGTTGATGGGGGTTCCGCCGATGGGAACCAGCTTCTCGTTCATATTCTCGGCTCTGGGGATGGAACGGAGGAGCCCCTTCGTGTACTCGTGGGCCGGATGGTAGAAAATCGCGTCCGCCGTACCCCGCTCGCAGACCCGGCCGCCGTACATGACGAGGATTTCGTCGCACATGGAGGCGATGACGCCCAGATCGTGGGTAACCATGATGATGGACATTCCCATCTTCTTCTGCAGGTCCTGCATGAGCTCGAGAATCTGGGCCTGAATTGTCACATCCAGGGCCGTCGTAGGCTCGTCGGCAATAAGGATATCAGGCTCGCAGCAGAGGGCCATGGCAATCATGACACGCTGACGCATACCGCCGGAGAGCTCGTGGGGATACTGCTTGATCCGGGATTCGGGTTCATTGACGCCGACCAATGTCAGCATCTCAACCGCCCGGGCCTTGGCCTCTTCCTTGGTCTTGTTCGTATGCAGGCGGATGGCCTCTTCCAGCTGATAGCCGACGGTAAATACCGGATTCAGGGAAGTCATGGGGTCCTGGAAAATGATGGAAATCTTCTCGCCCCGGAACTTCTGCATCTTCTTCTCCGGCCACTCGAGGATGTTCTCCCCCTTGTAGAGAATCTTGCCGGACTTGACCCAGCCGTTTTCGGCCAGAATCTGCATGATGGAGTAGGCCGTAACGGACTTGCCGGAACCGGACTCTCCGACGATGCCGAGGGTCTTTCCCCGGTCAAGGTTGAAACTGATGCCATTTACCGCATTGACGGTACCGCTGTCCGTATGAAAGCAGGTGTGCAGGTCCTGAACCGAGAGGATGGTCTCATCGGAAACGCCGGAATCCAGCGTCGTGGGCTCGCCTTCCGTGGACAATGCAGCATCTACGTTTTTCTTATCTTCACTCATTGGATGAACTCCTGATGAATAATATAAAACCCGTTCATTTCCGGCTGTTGAGCAAGGCTCCGGCCGGCTATGAAAAACTACTGTAACTATTCAGAAGCCCGCACTCGGATTTCTTCGAAATCCTCGTTGTCAGGGCTTCCGGGCGGCTTCGCCGCCAGGCCACAGAAAATATATAAACTTATGGATGCAAGCATCCAACGTTTATATATTTTCTGTGCTGAATAGTTACAAATTAATTCAGCTTCGAATCGAAGGCGTCCCGCATGCCGTCGCCGATCAGGTTCAGGGCCAGGACAATCAGGACGATGATGATCGCCGGAATGACCAGACGGTGGGGATAGGACTGCATGGCGCTCCGGGCCTCGTTTGCGAGGGAACCGAGCGAGGTCATGGGAGCGGAAACGCCCAGACCCAGGAAGGAGAGGTAAGACTCCGTGAAGATGGCCGAAGGCACCTGCAGGGCCGTCGTGATGATGATGACGGACAGGCAGTTGGGAATGATGTGGCGCCGGAGAATCTTTCCGTTTGAAGTACCGATAGTCCGGGCCGCAAGGACATATTCCTCGTTCTTGATCTGCAGAATCTGACCGCGGATCAGGCGGGCCATGCCGACCCAGTAAAGAAGGGCGAATACGATGAACATGGAGATCATATTCGTGCCCAGCTTGGCAAGAGAAGTTCCCTTGATGAGCGGTGACAGGCGCTCATTCAATACGACCGACAGGAGGATGATCAGCAGCATGTCGGGAAGTGAATAGATAACATCCACTATTCGCATCATGACCATGTCGACCTTGCCGCCGAAGTAGCCGGAAATCGACCCGTAGATGACACCGATGATCAGGACCATGATGGCCGCAACGACGCCGACGGAAAGGGAAACCCGGGTGCCGTAGATACAGCGGATGAAGTAGTCACGGCCCAGGGAGTCGGTTCCGAAGATGTGGGGGAAGAGCTTCTCGCCGCTTTCTTCCATGTACTGCTTCTCCATCTCGGAGTACTGCATCATGCCGAGATTGACGGCGCCCTTGTCCCGGCGGCCGTTGACCCGGATGATCGTCGAATAGGAATAGGGGCAGAAAATCGGGACGATGATAATGGCGGCGATGATGATGACCAGGACCACGATGGAAGTCATGGCCAGGGGGTTCTTGCGGAGCCGACGCATACCGTCCTGGAAGAAGGTCCTCGACTCGCCCATGACATCCTGCTGCTTCTTCGCCTCGTCGGAGGCCTTCTCAAAGTCCCTGGCATTGAACTTCGAAAGGTCGATCTGGGAGGAAAGCAACTGCCGCTTCTTGTAAACTGTTTCTGTATTGTCAACCATGGAAAACTTACCTCTGCGGGCGGAAAGGCATATGCTCCGTATCCGCGTACACGTATTACATTACTAATATAAAACCCGGACTTTTGCTCACTCGAAAGTGATGCGCGGGTCGATGAGCTTGTAGGCGATATCGGTCAGGAGGTTCGCAATAACCATGAGGATGGCCAGGAAAAGGGTCACGGCCATGATCATCGTGTAGTCCCGGTTCGTAATGGACGAAACGAAAGCGCCGCCCAGACCGCCGATGGTGAAAATGTTCTCTACGACCATGGAGCCCGTGATGATGTAGGCAATCTCAGGTCCCAGATAGGTAACGACGGGAATCAGGGCATTCCGGAGGGCATGCACGAAGATGACTTTCTTCTGGGGAACGCCTTTGGCCCTGGCCGTCCGCACGTAGTCCTGACTCAGGGCATCCAGCATGGAGGTCTTCGTCAGCCGGGTGATGTAGGCCATGGGATAAACGGCCAGCGACAGGACCGGCAGGAAGTAGTTCGGGTGTTCCGCGCTCCATACGGGAAACCACTGCAGCTTCAGGCAGAAGGCCAGAAGCAGGAGGGTTGCCAGAACGAAGGAGGGCATCGCGGTGCCCAGGGTCGTCAAGAAGACGATCAGGCGGTCCGGCCAATGGTTTCTGGTCAAGGCTGCAATGGAGCCCAGGATGACGCCGCAGATCAGGGCGATGACAATGGCGGAAATACCCAGCTTTGCGGATACCGCAAAACGGGAGCTGATGTCGGGCCAGATCTCACGAGTGGTCTTTAAGGAGACGCCCCAGTCGCCGTGCAGAATATTCTTCATATAGAGGAGGTACTGAACCCCGACCGGTTTGTCCAGATTGTACCGGGCGTTCAGTTCGTCCAGAACGGCCTGGGAAACGGCCTTCTCCTTGTTGAAGGGACCGCCGGGAACCAGATTCATGACGAAGAATGTGATGAGACTTACGATGAAGATTGTAAGAATTGCGAAAAGAACCCGCTTGATGATGTATTTGGCCACGATGCCACTCTCCTAACACATATTATATGGAAGAAACGCTTTAATGCTTTCATCTGATAAAGAATTGAAGTGCAATAAAAGGGGTGCAGCGAACATTCTCCTGCACCCCCTTGTACATTCCGCCTCTGTTTTCGAAAGCCAGCTCCGAACGTGTTTCCGGCGCCTTCACGTTTTTCATATCGATTCGGTATACATTTCCCAAACCGACATTAAGCATTATAGCGGAAACGAGGCCTTTGTCAACAGTTTTTTATTTCCTGGCCGAACACCTGTCTCTACCCTGCGGACAGTTTTTCCTCTGCACAGGCCTTTTTCTTCCGCCCGCGGAAACCCTGTTTCTGCCCGGCGGACAGGTACTTTTTCAAGTACGTTCACAAAGCGGTTTTCAGTGTCTCCAGGAGCTTTCGAATCCGCTGACCCACCGTGTGCTGCTCGGCCACTTTCCGGGCGCCCCGGGCCGCGATGATCTCCCGCTGGCTGTCATGGGCCGCGTAGTACTTCGCCTTCTCAACGAGGTCCTCCCGCCCGTAGAAGATGGCGATGTCCTGCCCGTCCGTGAAGTATTCCGGCAGCTCGGCCTGGTAGTTCGTGAGGCAGAAGCCTCCGGAGCCCAGGATATCGAAGACGCGAAGGGGTATGCCGGAGACGATGTTCGGAATCGTGAAGTTCAAATTGACGTCCGTATGCCGGTACATCTTCGGAAGCTCGGTCCAGTACTCGAGCCCTCCCTTATAGGAAATTCCTATAAGGTCCGAGGTGTCGGAGTTCGAATAGATGGAAACCGGAAGGCCCGCCGCGGTCAGGGCCAGGAGGCCCTCCTTCCGCTGTTTCTGGGCCACCTTGAAGCCCAGGACTGTCGTGGAAAAGACCAGGGAAAGGTTGGAAAAAGAGCCCTCGGTCTTTTCCAGGGTGAAATATTCGGAAAGCTCAGCCAGAATGTCCGGCGTCAGGGCCTCCTCCAGCATATTGGCCCCGTAGAGGTCGGCCTGCATTTCCATGATGCCGTCGAAGTAGCCCTTGAGGTAGTCCGGCAGCTTGGGCTCCAGGCGGTCATAGGAATTCCGCTCATAGAGGCTGCCGGCGAAGGAGACGGTGTTTTCATAGAGGGAGGACTCCACCCCTTCGGCCGGGGGAGCGGCAGCGGCCCTCTGCAGGCGGTCCGGATTGGCAGCCAGGGGCAGGTAATACATGTGAGGTGCCCCCATGTCCAGAAACTCCTTCACATTGGTCCGGTCGAAGGAGAAGATGAAATTGTTCTCATTGAAGACGGACTCGTGGTACATGGATATGAGCGGGTTGTCGCAGGTCCAGGCCACGTAGGGAACCCCCCGCCGCTTGCAGGCATCCGAGATGACGGCGAAGTAGTTTACCGTGAAGACGAAGGCCCAGGGCTCGGAGACCAGAGTCCGGTCGAATTTCGCCGCGAAGGCCCGGTCGATGTCGTAGCTCTCCAGCTTCTGATAGACCTCCGTGACCTCGTAGCCCTCCTTTTCGAAAGCCTGGCGGATGTCCAGGTAGTTATAGGCCTTCCACCGGTAGAAGAGAATTTTCTTTGCCATGGCACATGTCCCTCATGAATAATGTAAAGCCCTGCGTCTCCTGCTGCCTGAAATCTTTCCGCTCAGGCGTCCGCTTTCTCCAGGGCGGAAACCAGCTCCTCCGCCCGGTTCAACCAGGTGTGGCGGGCAAGGGTCTCCTGCTGCCCCCGGGCGGCCATCTCCTCCCGGGCGCCGTCCGCACCCAGCAAAGCGGAAACCCGCTCATACAGGCGCCCGGTGTCCTTCAGACTATATTGTACGCATTGCGTGCTATCAAATATATCCTGCAGGTAATCAGACGTATCCGTCACGACGGCTGCTCCGGACAGCATCCCGTTGAAGATCCGGTCATGGGCACCGGCCTTAAACCAGGTCTGGGTCGAAAGGACGACCTTCGACCGCTTCATATAGGAAAAGACTTCTTTGGCTGAGACCTTCCCGCCCAGAGTCAGATTGGGATTGTCCGCCCAGTCGCAGATCTCCCACCCGAGGCCCAGGGTGGTCACGTGAAGCCCGTGAGTCACCAGGTTCCGCACCGCATTCTCCCGGTAGAAGGAGACGGCGAAGCCATCGAGAAAGCGGAAATCCGTGATATAGGTCCGCTCTTCCTCGGGAGAGAGGCTCTTTAAGCCGACGTTCTTCAGTTCCTCCCGGATTACTTCTTCGGTTGTGAGGGAGGGCTCCGAAATCAGGCGGTCCAGACACCTGCCGGAGAAGGCCGCCCCGTCGAAGGCAGTGATGGAGTCAAAGTCCGGGATCAGCTGCTCTATGAGGACCCGGGACAGGGCCCCGGCGTAGAGGACATCGATGTCCCGGTCACCATCAACGGGCGGAAGGGCATAGCACGCATTGCGTGCCTCGCTATTTCCGCTGATATTTTCCATTTTTCCGCTTTGCCGTCCGTCCGGCTGAGTCAGTGCAGCAATCGCATTTTTGCAGCCTGCGTGGGGCAGGAAATGAACATGGCGGATATTGGGATAGTAACGCTCCACATAGTCTGCGTGCCGCCGGTCCACGACAAAGAGATGGGAATTCTCCGGCAGGCCCTGCAGAATCCGGTCGAAGTGGAAGGGGTGGTCCATCAGGATATCGACGTAAGGGACCCCCATGGCCTCCCAGAGATTGCCGCCCTCTTTGGTGCCCAGATTCCAGGCCAGATTGTTGAAGGCGATGACGGCGGCGATTCCTTTCGTGACCTGCAGGGAGAGAAGGTCCTGAAGCCCCTTGCCCGGATTTACGGCGTCAAAGACGAAGGTCCCATAGCCCATCTCCTTCAGGCCGGCCTCCACTTCCTCCGAAAAGAGGTCCAGGGTGTCATAGAGGCCCCGCACCAGCACAAAAGATTTCATGCAAAAATCCTTTCAAATAGGGCCTCGGCGCGTACGCGCCGAGGCCCTATAATAATATCATATATGCGACTTCATTTCTTCCTGTCCATAAACTGGGGGTCGTCGTAATTCGTCTTCATCATATTGTGATAGTAGTTCGTGACAGCACTCTGGCTCTTCCGCACCTTCTTGACCTGGGCACGGACATCGGCAAACTTGGCTTCGGCCAGGGACTTATTCTGCTGCTCCTCCCGCTCGACCTCGGCCGTCAGGTCCGTAATCTGGGCAATCAGCTCCTTCATGCGGATGATTTCATCTTTGTAGGCCTCACGATTCTTCTGCAGTTCTTCGGACACCTTCTCGAAGACGATTTCAAAGCCGTCGTCCAGCTTTGTGATCTCGTCCACAAGGGCCCCTTTGGCCTCGATGTTTTCCGAAAAATCATCCGGGTCGGCATTGGGGTCCGTCAGAATCCGCCCCTGCTCTGCGTTCTTCACCCGGATTTCCTTCAGAATCTCAACCTTCTTCTCCAGGCTCTCCCGCAGCATCTGTACGTAGTCGTTCTCTGCCAAAAGTCTTCTCCTTAGCGGTTCACGGACATTCCGTTGTTCGTCTGCTTCATGACTTCCTTCCAGGTGTCCCGCATGGTCCGGAGGTGTTCGAGCACTTCCTCGAGAATCTTCGGATCCTTCTTGAGGTTGGCCTCGAGAAGGCGCTGACGGAGGTAGGAATAGACGGCATCGAAATCCTTCGCCACCTCGTACTTGTGGTCCAGGGTCAGCTGGAATTCCTCAATGATCCTGTCCGTTTTCCGGATATTGTTGTGGGCCTTTTCGATATCCTTGTTCTCGCAGGCCACAATGGCGATGTTGCAGAACTTGATGGCCCCTTCATAGAGCATCAGGGTCAGCTCGGCCGGCGATGCGGTCATGAGCTTGCTGGACTGGTATTGTGCGTATCCGTTCTTGAGTGCCATACGTCTTCTCCCCTTCCTTGGTGAAATTAGATATGACTAATATAAAACCTGTAGTTTCCGAAAAGATTCACCCGCAACGAAGCGCTGCGGTAATATTATTTGCCTCAGCCCAGCATGCCGGACAGGGAGCTCGTCGAAGACTGCATCTTCGTCAGGGCGGACTCCATAGTAGAAAACTTCTTGTAGTAAGCGTCCTCCATGTCCTCGAGCTTGGTCTCCCACTTGCTTATAAGGGTCGTGTAGTCCGAATACTCGGAAGCCATTTCCTTGTCGTTGTAAATCGTATAGGCGGAGCTTAAGGACGTGGACTTCATCTTCGCGCCCAGCTTGTCGTAGAGGTTGCTGGACAGGGTCTTCATGAATTCGATGACCTGATCAGGGTCCTTGTTGATGGCCGCCATGAGCTTGTCGGTATTGCCGCTGACGGAAGCATCGTCCTCGTCGCCGTCGATATGGAAGGCATAGTTCTCATTCTTCTCAACAGAGAAGTAGGAAAGGGTATGGATGCCGAAGTCGGAAACGAGGGACATCTGCGTACCGCCCTCAGTCTTTTTGACTTTTTTCCCGTTCTCATCTGTCGTTTCTACGGTCGTGGCACCGACAGTGAACTGGCCCATCATAGCGCTGTTCATGGAGGAGATGATGTCGCCCAGGGTCGTATCCTTCCTTAGAAGGGCGCTCTTGATCTTCGACTCCCACTTCTCGACCTCAGTGTCGCTCATGGCCGCCTTCTCATCGTCGGTCAGAGGCTCGTAGTCCTTTGCGGAATCGGCATTGTAGAGCTTGTTGATAGAATTGATGACTTCGTTGTATTTCGAGAAGAAGTCCTTGATCTTGTCATAGATGCCCTGCTTGTCGACATTCGTCGTGATAGTGATCCCGTCTCCGGTGGTCTCGCCGGAAGCCGTGATGGAAAGGCCGTCGACGGAGTACTGGTTGTCCGTGGAGGTATATTCCACCCCGTTCAGCTTGATCGTTCCGTCCTGACCCGTAACCATGCTGGCCTGCTTCGTAGTATCCGTAGAAGACGTATTCAGGCCCAGAGCATTGATTGTCGCCTGTGAATTTTTATCCGAAGAATCGGCCGTAATTTCAAAATTTCCGGCTGCCCCGGAAGTCTTGGAGCTGATGTAGAAACGCTGCTGGGTCTCATCGAAAGAAGCATTGAGACCGGCGGCATTCAACTGGGAGAGGAGACCGGACACCTTTGTCGTGGAGCCGATCTTAATCTGAGTCGTCTTGTCGCCGACTTTCACGTTAAAAATCGTGGCCGTTTCTGTCGTCGTCTTCGACGCAGAATCAGCTCCGGTCTCTGCAGCTTCAGATGTGCCATCCGTCCCCGTGGTTGACGTATCCTGAGTTGTAGAATCCGCTGCAGCTGTAGAAATCGTCCCGACTGTCAGATCGGGAAGGTTGGAAAGGACTGTATCCTTGGTAAGGTTGACAGTCTCTGTCTTCGTTTTCTCGCTGTCATCGGTGGAACTCTTTGTATAGGAAATCTTTCCGCCGGTCATATAGGCGGACTGGGCCATCTTTGTAATCTGCAGAGTCCGGGTGCCGGTGGGGGCGCTGTCGGAGACGGAAACCGTAGCCTTCGTGGAATCGGAAACGGTGGTCTTCTTCAGGGAATAAGCCGAGGAGAACTTCATCTGGCCGGCCAGACTATAGAGGTCATGAACATCGGTATTGACCGACTTCCAGGCGTCCTGCTTCCAGGAGAGCTTGGTCTGGGCCTTCTTGTACTTCTGTGTCTTTGTGGAATAGGATGAAACCAGGGCGGATACGATGGATTCGGTATCAAGTCCGGATACCATACCTGTCATTCGGATGGGCATAATTTCTTCCTCCTGAGTTTATCTCTTGTCATCGACGATGAGGCCGGCCATTTCCCAGGCCTTGGCAATGAGGTCCAGGGTCTTTTCGGGCGGGACCTCCTTGATGACTTCCTTGGTCTTCTTGTCGACGATCTTGATGGTCACACGATTCGTCTTGTCATGGATGCCGAAGATGGCCTCGGTCCCGTTGGCATGCTTGTTGATGGCCTTGACCGCATCTTCAATCTGCTTGTCGGAAGCGGCTTTCTGGTCTGTGAGCTTGTCGTCATCCGATGATGCCGAATCTGTCTTCGGCTTCGTTTCTGCCGCCTGAATGGCTTCAACGCTCTGGGCAGCCGCTTCCTCGGGGATGGGCTCCGGCGCAGCTTTGGGCTGTACGGCGGCGGAACTTCCCTGTCCCGAAACACTGTAACTGTAGCTTGAATTTAGCGCATCCATTGAAAACACCTCCATGTGACTTGCTGTAAACTGCCGGACTCCCGGCAAAAGGGGACAGGCATACTGTCCGTCTCTTCAGTTTCTATTCTCTATATCGGACGCCTTCAAAAAAATATTAGTCATGAAGAATAAGAAACCCCCTGCTCCGGGGAGGGAACAGGGGTAATTTGACGATTGTTTTTGAAAAAATACAATATTTCAGAAGAGCTGCTTCAGGGCCTCGAGGTTCTCCGCACCCAGGGCCGCCTTGTTCTCCTCCTGAATCTGCAGGAAGACTTCCTTCCTGTAGATGGGGACTTCCTTGGGGGCCGTAATGCCCACCTTGACCTGGTCACCGCGGACTTCAAGGATGGTGACCTCGATATTGTTGTTGATAATCAGGGATTCGTCTTTTTTTCTTGTGAGTGCAAGCATTTCAGTCCTTCCCCTCCTTTGCAGCCTTCAGTATATCATATACAGGGAAACGCACAAGGGCGTCCTCGTTCTCGACGATGATCTGGGCCCCCTTCAGGGTCTCGGTGTTGATGACAATCGGGGCCTTGAGGTTGATTGTCATGTTCTTGATATCCTCGGGGACGGAAATCGTCGTGATGACATAGATATTCTTCTCATTGAGTTCTCCGAGGCCGTTAAGAAGCTCATCGTTTACGATGGGGTTGTAGTCGGGGACGACGTAATTGGGGATGATGACAGGCATGGCGAACTGGGGCTCGTCCATGGACTGAAACCACATGATGCCGGGGGTCCCGTCATTTTCCTTCTCGCTGTCAAAGATCAGGGTGAATTGCTTCAGATCCGGAAAACCGATGATGCCCTTGTCCAGGGTGATGATCTTGCTGTCGTCGATGTCGATCTTCCCGAAAAGCCTTGTGTTTACTTCCACCTTCATTTCCTCCTTGAAAAAATGATTAATGTAAAACGCGATTTCCGTAGAAAACCGCGGCAGTACCGTTTAAATGTAATTGAGCAGGGTCTGCTGGCCCAGTTTCCCGGCCGCCTGCAGGGACGACTGGTAGGCTGTGTAGGCCGCCATGTATTTGAGGATGATGTCCGAAAGGTCGAGGTCATCATTACTGGACTGCAGGGACTCGACGGTCTCCTGCTGCTCGCTCATGCGGAGATTGATCATCTTCAGCTGATCGCCCTTGCAGCCGAGCTTCGTGACAGCCAGGTTGATCTCGTTGTCGTACTTGTCGCAGTTCCCAAGAACTGTCGTATAGAGCTTGTCCAGATTGTCATCGGCGTAGTCCGCTTCCTTCGTGGCCGCGTCCAGCCATTTCTGAAGCTGGGCCTGGGAATCGGCGTCCGCATACCGCTCCTGGGTCATCATGGCCTTGATGTCGTCCACCTTCTGATGGGCGGAAATCGCGGAATTGACGGAGGACAGCATGTCGTTGATGTCCTGGATAATGTCGGAATCGAAGACGTCGGAGGCCTCGAGATTCACCGCCAGCTCCTGGTTGGCCGACACCGTATAGTTGATATCATAATACTTTGTCGACCCGTCTTCATTATATTTCTGATAGTAAATGGGGTCGGACAAGGTCGTACCCCGGTCCTGGGTCATCGTGCAGTCATAATAATATTCGGGCCGCAGTTCCCCGCTGTTGAAACCGGTCTTCGTGTAGTCCATGGTAACCGTCGTCGAATCCCGCTTCATCTCCTCGCCGATCTTGTCTCCGAAGATGATGTCGCCGGTCTCCTTGATGATGACCATGTCGTAATTACCGACGTACTTCTTCATATTGTCATTGTTTACCACGGTCTTTCCGTCGGACTCGTACTGAGTCTGGCCCATGGACCAGGCCAACCAGTCGTCCTCGTTATCGAAGACGTAGACGTTCGTATCGGCCCGATTATTCGTACCCTTTGACGTATAAACATTTTCCTCTGTTCCGTCGCCGACGGTCTGGCCCAGGATGCCGACTTCCTTCCGCGTCGCGGCGTCATCAGCGGCAATCTTCAAGTTGGTATTCTTTGCAATAGGATTGTCCGTCACCAGCTTGTACTGGCTGTAGGTCACATCCTTTGCTTCATTTTTCAAAGAATTGGTAATAGATTCCGTCTTCGGTACATTTCCGACCGCTTCCAGGGTCGTTCCCACCGTGACTGTTTCCGTCTCGTAGATGGGCTTGTCGTCGGCCGTGCGGCCCTTCTCTATCTTGTTCCCGTTCCCGTCCAGCTTGTAGACGGCGACGGTCTGAGGCTTCTTGTTCTGATCCATTCCGTCGGGGAAGGTCAGGGACAGGCCGTCCACGGAACCGATATCGTCATAGGGGAAGCGGAGGCGATCGTAGACAGATTCCTTGATGTCGGGAATCGTGCTGGTAGCCGCAATAGAATCGGCAGTCTTGGGAACCGTGACTTCACCGGAATAGAAGCGGCTTTCCACAAGGTCGCTGCCGGACAGCTTCTGCTTGATCTTGTAGGTCGTGTCGGTCTCATCCTCCTGAAAGATCAGGTTCTTGTCCGTACGGAAGCCCGTGAAGACGGTCCGGCCGGCATAGTCAGCGTTGCCTTCATGATAGATCTGCTGCTGCAGGGTCTTGAGCTGGGAGAGGATGGTATTGCGGTCGGAATTGTTCAGGGTTCCGTTCGCCCCCTGGTTGGCCAGGGTCCGCATGTCCACCATGAGCTTTTCCATATTCGAAAGGGCGGACGAGGTGACGTCCATCCACTTCTCGGCATCGGGAATATTCTTCTCGTAATACTGGTTGATCTTGTTCAAGGAAGTCTGCAGGCGAAGCCCCCGGACAGCGACCACCGGGTCCTCGGAGGGCCGGTTGATCTTCTTCTGGGTCGTCATCTGGGTATTACGCTTGTCCACCGCCACCTTTGTCGCATTGATATTGGTGTTGGCGTTGTTCATGATGATATGATTGGTAACTCTCAATGCCATATGGCTTTACCACCTTTCATCAAACTCCGGTGTTAAGGATTAGTTGATCGTACATTTCAGCAAGGGTGCTGATGACTTTTGCCGAAAGGTTGTATGCGTTCGCGAATTTCACCAGGTTCAATGCTTCTTCGTCTTCATCGACGCCGGAAACGGACTGGCGCTGGGTGTTGATTTCCTTCTGGATATTCGTGTAGTTGTCGTTGAAAATCGAAGCTTCCTGGGTATCGACCGTGATGTCGGCATAGATGACCTGAAGGAAGTCGTCGGCCCCGCCGCCCCGGAAGAGCTTTTTGTCGGATTCGAGGGAAAGGAGCTTGTCCACAAGGTCCGCGGCATCGATGCCCTTGTTCTGGTGGATGCGCTCGTAGACGACGTTTCCGTTGGCATCCGTCACGGTGTTTCCGGACGCGTCCTTCTTCTCCTGCAGCTTGTAGACCGTGGCGTCTTCATTCGTTGCATCGTGGGGATCGGACCCGTCCCACTTATCCGCCATATCGTAGTAGGCCGTCGTCGAAATGCGGGAGGCATCCCGCTTCACGGCCTCGCTGATGCCCACATTGGCGGCCGTCAGACGGTAGTAGGTGTTGGCCCCGGAGCTGTTGTCCCGGGTAAACGAGGTGGCCGAAGCCAGCGAATTTCCGTCTTTCTTTCCGTCTTTGTCTACCCAATGTGTCACTGCAGCGTATTTCGCATCATCCACCGCATAGGCTATATTGCCGTTGATATCCGTCATGGAATTCTTGTCGGCACTCGTTCCCTGCCCCTTGGCCAGATCCGCCGTCACATTCCAGTCGAAATCATTCTCCCCGTTGATGTCGTTGGCACAGAAGAAGGTCGTTCCGGGATTTCCGTTGCGGTCTGCCCCGGCCAGCTGGATCTCGTTGAAGGCCCTTGCGAAGCTCCTGAGGAAGCTGTTCATCTGGTTCTGGTAGTAGGGGATGCCCTTGTAGTTCACGATCTGACCGATGGTCGCCTTCGTGCCGCCGGCCTTCTGCAGCTTGGCCGCGTCAATGGGAGTCTCCAGATTGAAGGTGATGGAATTGATCTTTCCATCCCCGTCCGTTTCAAACGTAAAGCTGGAGTAGCTGTAGTTTGTGTAATTCAGGGTGATCTGGCCCGACTCGGGCACATTCAGGTCGTCTATGGTCACATCGCCGTCATTTTTCAGCGTAATCTGGGTCGTATTGCTGCCATCCGTCAGGACAGTGCCCTTGAAATTCTCCTCGTCGTTTCCGTCGCGGATCATAAAGAGGGCCTTGAGGCGGCCGTCCGCATCGTCCCCGTTCAGTTCAAATGTCGCCTGGGTCGTCTTCCAGCGGATGTCGTAGAGGCCGTCGATGTCGTCCTGATTGAACTTCTGGGGGCGGGTGACGCACTCGAGCTCCTGGTAGTCCTTGTCCTTGACCAGGATGTTCCCGTTGACCTTGAGGGTGAAGGACGTGGCCCCGGTCTTCATGTCGGGGTAATTGGAGTTCACGACCTGGGCTTCTTTCACGTCGACCGGGATGATCTGGGAGAGTTCGTCGACGAGGAGGTCCCGGGAGTCGCGGAGGTCGTTGGCCGTCATGCCCTGCAGCTCGATGATATTGATCTGCTTGTTCAGGAGGGCAATCTTTTTCGAAATGGCGTTGACCTGGTCCACGGTGGACTTAATTTCGTCGTTGACGGTTTCCTGCAGCTCGGAAAGCTGATTCGCAGTGCTATTAAAGAAGTCCGTCAGCTTCTCGGCATTCGACGCCACTTCGGTCCGGATGGCAGTATTTCCGGCATCCTTCTTCAGGGAGTCGATGGAGTTGAACATATTGCCGAAGAGGGTGGAGAAACCGGGGTTGGCGGAATTGTCCACGTAGAAGTTCTCGATCTGGGGCATGTAGTAGTTCAGGCGGTCGTAGTAGCCGTAGGACTTCTGATTGGCCCAGTACTTCTGGTCGTAGTACTCGTCTCTCGAGCGCTTGACATCCGTGGCCAGAACACCGGTCGAGGTGGAGCCGTACTTCTGATAGACCCGCAGAGCCGTCTGGGCTTCCAGGGTGACCTTCTGCCGGCTGTAGCCGTTCGTTTTGGCATTCGAGACGTTGTTCGCCGTCGTATTGATGGAGGCCATGAAGGCCGTCAGTCCGGTGTGGGCGATTTCCAGTCCGAAAAATTGTGAACTCATACATACACTCCTTTGGGTGGAAAGGCGGAAGATCTGATCCGCGCGGGAGCTTTATATTATTCTCACGCTATATACATCGGCAATCAGCCCGACAGAGATGAGAGCAGGTAGTCAATCATCTGGGAAACGACGTTGATGTAGCGGGAGGAAGCATTGTAGGCGTTCTGATACTTGATCATGTTCGAAAGCTCATCGTCACTGCCCACCCCGATGACCTGCTGGCGGGAGGCCTCGATGGAATCCCGGGTCGAAGACAGGCTCTCGGACGTAGTCGAAAAGATGGAACCCGTCGTCGCCAGCTCACCCACCCACTTGTTGTAGAAGTTCATGAGGGAGGTGGGGGTCTCGTCGGAGGGGTTCAGCTGGTAGTCGACCTTTTCCCAGAGGGTGTAGATGTCCTGCCCCATGGTGTAGTCGATGTTCCCGTTCTCCTTCACGTGAGGGATCAGGGCCGGCTTTTCGACCAGGGCCTGATTGATGGTCATGTAGCTCATGGAGTAGAGGGTGTCCGTATCGGAATCATCCTCTTCGTTATAAACCCAGAGGCCGTCCAGGGTCTTCTCCTGCTCCACCCCATCCCGGTCCTTGTACTTGACCGTATAGGACGTGGGATTTCCGTCCGCGTCCGTAAAGGCGACGTAGGAGTAGCGGTCGCAGTTGTTGCGCTTGAAGAGCTCTTCTGTGGGAATGTTTCCGTCGGACCCCAGGGCCGGGTCCGTGTCGTCGAAGATCTTCGTGTCCTCCGTGATCGTGACCCACTTACCGGTTTCCTTGTCCTTGCCCAGGAGGCCCTGGACCGTGGCCTGGGTCTTGCCGTCGCTCTGGTAGACAGGCTTTCCCTTGGCGTCATAGAGGGGGACGGCTGCCTTGTCGGCAACTGTCTCCGTCCCGTCTGCAGCTTTCGTGAATGTCTTTGTCATGAGCTGGGTCAGGCCCCGGACGTCGTACTTGCCGTAGTCGGAAAGAGACGTAACCGGGGACAGGAGGTCGTTGACCTGGGTGACGAGATTGTGGACCATCTTGTCCAGCTCAGACTCGGAATTCATCAGAACGGAATTGCCCAGCCCCTTGTCGTATTCATAGGAGGAGAGGCCGATCATGTCCGTGTAGTCAGCCACGTCGTCGCCCCGGGCCAGAAGGAGGCCCTTGATTTCCCCGATATCGGTATTCCGGATAGGGTCAACGCTGCTCGTATCGAAGACGTAGGCGTAGTCGTCCCTTGTGGGGTCGGAAAGCTTCTTCCAGTAGGGGTTGTAGAAACCGGTCCGGTCGTCGGTCTTGAGACCGATTTCAAACTCCATATTCTCTGTGACGAAGTCGACACCCTCGATCTTGATCTTCACGATCCCGTCGTAGGTCTCGGAATATTCCATCTTCGCCAGTTTCGAAAGCTCGTCCAGGTAGGAATCCCGCTGATCCCGAAGCTGCATGGCCGTCTCGACCCCGCCGGCCTCGATTCTTTGAATGTCCTTATTCAGCTGGAGGATGTTCTTGCCGATCTCATTGATCCGGTCGACATCGTCCTTGATCTTCGTATTCAGATTCGTCTGATAATTGTTGATGCCGTCATAGACGCCCTTGGCCCGGGAAATGAAGAGCTGGGCCTTCTGGACAACCAGGTTCTGGTTGACGTCGGCCGAAGGATCTTTTGCAAACTCGGCGAAGGCCTCATAGAGGTCCTTGACCGCATCGGAAAACTGCTGGCCCGTGGTCTCCTGCAGCTCGACTTCGACCTGATTCGTCGCGTCGTAATTGGCCTGGTAAAAGGACTGGCGCCCGTTCTCAGTCCGGTAGGCCCGGTCGAGAAAGATGTCCCGGGCATGGATGACATCGCCGATGGCCACACCGAGACCGGCCCGCTGGGGGCTGACGGCCGCAT